>ENA-ORVG01002376-ORVG01002376.1-human-gut-metagenome-genome-assembly--contig:-NODE-2376-length-18132-cov-4.441611_pt1 | contig 18132 bp, 14 predicted proteins | sample MGYA00242091_ERZ509233 | MGnify/ENA primary metagenome ERZ509233 (study PRJEB26280, sample SAMEA2338840) | human gut metagenome | biome: human gut; feature: human-associated habitat; material: faeces... | reverse complement strand
CAAAATGCTTGTCTGATATCCCAGTTCCTTTATTGTGGCGTTTACAATATCTCTGGTTTTCTTAGAGACGCTTTCCGAATCATTTACAACTCTGGAAACTGTCTTAATTGAAACTCCACAGGCATCGGCTATATCCTTAATAGTGACCTTACCTTTTCTTGTATTCATATGTATTTCCTCATTTCATTTTATTGATCAATAGCTTGAAATCCTGTAAGAGTGTGTCTTGTTTTGTCTTACGTTGTCATATTAATATTTTTATGCATTATTGTCAATGAGGCTATTGTTTTTTCTTTATTTTTGTATATTTTGTATATTTTTGTGGGGTTTTTATATTGATTTTAACGTGGTGAAATGTCCATTTTTGTCCTTGTTTTTTCTTTAAAAACCTTTTTTGTCTCATGGTGGGACATTTTGTTGTCATATAAGATATTTTTCATTTTCTATTGACAAAACTTCTGATTAAAATTACCATACCTATTATAATCTATTTAATATAAAGAATAAGGAGGAATTTCTAATGAAATTATGGAAAAAGGCTGTAAGCCTAGCAATAGTTTCTGTATTGGCATTATCAATGAGTGCCTGCGGAGGCTCAGAAAACAAGAGTACAGGTTCAACTGATACATTTAAGATTGGTGGTATCGGTCCTGTGACAGGCGGTGCTGCTCTGTACGGTCTGGCAGTACAGCGTGGTGCGCAGATCGCTGTTGACGAGATCAATGCAGCAGGCGGTATCAATGGTACTCAGATTGAGTTCAATTTCCAGGATGATGAAGCAGATGCTGAGAAGTCAGTTAACGCTTACAACTCCCTGAAAGACTGGGGTATGCAGATGCTGATGGGTACTGTTACATCCACACCTTGTACAGCAGTTGTTGAAAAAACACATGAAGACAATATGTTCCAGCTGACACCGTCAGGTTCCGCTGTTGAATCTATTAAATATGACAATGCGTTCCGTGTATGCTTTTCTGACCCGGGTCAGGGTACTGCATCTGCAAAATACATCGGTGAGAATAAGCTGGCATCAAAAGTAGCCGTTATCTACAACAGCTCTGATGTATATTCTTCCGGTATTTATCAGAAATTTGCAGAAGAGGCAAAAAATCAGGATTTCGAAGTTGTTTCTGCTGAAGCATTTACCGAAGACAGCAAGACAGACTTCTCAGTACAGCTGCAGAAAGCAAAGGATGCAGGTGCTGACATGGTATTCCTGCCGATCTACTATACAGAAGCTTCTCTGATCCTGACACAGGCAAACTCCATGGGTTATGCTCCGACATTCTTCGGATGTGACGGTCTGGATGGTCTGCTGGCAGTTAAGAACTTCGATACAAAACTGGCTGATGGCGTTATGCTTCTGACACCGTTTGCAGCTGATGCAGATGATGAAAAGACACAGGCATTTGTTTCTGCTTACAAAGAAGCTTACGGCGATACACCGAACCAGTTCGCAGCGGATACTTACGATGCAATCTATATCATGAAAGCAGCAGCAGAAAAAGCAGGTGTGACAGCTGATATGAGCGTAAGCGACATCTGTGATGCAATGAAAACTGCCATGACAGAGATCAGCTACGATGGTCTGACCGGTGAAGGTATGACCTGGACAGCAGACGGTGAGCCGGACAAGGCACCAAAAGCTGTCGTGATCAAAGATGGTGCTTACACAGCAATGTAATGATGCCGGTGTCGATTGTGGGAGTGCGAAGCACGGAACATCCACAGGCATCTCAGGTGGGGATTTTTGCCCCCAACATCATCATAATAAAAAATGAAGAGGCACTTACAGTTCGGTAAGGAAGCCCAGAGGAGGGCTGCCATGGGCAGCCCTTTTTCCTGTTATAAGCGAATCCTATTGAATAAGTAGGCAAACACAGAAAACAGCCATACACAGATATCAAAGGTAGACTTGTAAAGTCTGTTTTTGATATCTGTGTGGTATTCTTATTTTTAAGAAAACGATGGTTATATTAAAAATACGACAAGGGGTGTGCGTATGAGTTTTATTTCTTATCTGATCAACGGTATCAGCCTTGGAAGTGTCTATGCAATCATAGCACTTGGCTATACAATGGTATACGGTATCGCAAAGATGCTGAATTTTGCACATGGTGATATCATCATGGTAGGCGGTTATGCAGCTTTTATCTCCATGAATTCTTTAGGCGTGAATCCAATTCTGGCAGTTATATTATCGGTTGTCATCTGTACGATTCTCGGACTGGTTATTGAGCGTGTTGCTTACCGTCCGCTTCGAAATGCATCTTCACCGCTGGCTGTTCTGATCACAGCAATCGGTGTCAGCTATCTGCTTCAGAACCTCGCACTTCTGATGTTCGGTGCAGATACAAAATCTTTTACATCTGTCGTAACAGTTCCGGCAGTTGTGCTGGCAGACGGAAAACTGACGATCTCCGGTGAGACGATCGTTACCGTTCTTGCATGCATGATCATCATGATCGGTCTGACACTGTTCATCAACAAAACAAAAGCAGGTCAGGCAATGCTGGCAGTTTCGGAGGATCGAGGTGCTGCACAGCTGATGGGCATCAATGTAAATGGAACAATTGCCCTTACCTTTGCGATCGGTTCCGCACTGGCAGCAATCGCAGCGGTTCTGCTGTGTTCTGCTTATCCTTCCCTGACACCGTACACCGGAGCCATGCCTGGTATCAAAGCATTCGTAGCCGCTGTATTTGGTGGTATCGGATCGATTCCGGGAGCATTGATCGGAGGTATTTTGCTTGGTATTATTGAAATTCTCGGCAAAGCATATATTTCCTCTCAGATGGCAGATGCGATCGTATTCGGAGTTCTGATCGTTGTACTTCTGGTAAAACCAAGCGGATTGCTTGGAAAGCAGATTCAGGAGAAAGTGTAGGTGGCAGCGATGAAAAAATTAAAATTAAACAAAACGACAAAAAACAATCTGATCACATACGGAATCGTCATCCTCGCTTATATCATCGTAGAAGCAATGCTGGCAGGAGGTCAGATCTCCAGTCTGATGAAGGGACTTTTAGTTCCACTCTGTGTTTATGTGATTCTGGCTGTATCTTTGAATCTTGTGGTAGGTATTTTAGGTGAGCTGAGTCTTGGACATGCAGGATTTATGTGTGTGGGTGCATTCTCCAGTGCATTCTTCTCAAAATGCACCGCAGGAATGATGCCGGATGGACTTCGTTTCTTTCTGGCACTGCTGATTGGAGCTGCTGTTGCGGCTCTGTTCGGACTGATTATTGGAATCCCGGTACTGCGACTGAAAGGTGACTACCTGGCGATCGTTACCCTGGCATTTGGTGAGATCATCAAGAACCTGATCAACGTATTCTTTATCGGAAAAGATGCAAATGGTTTCCATTTTTCCATGAAGGATGCCATGTCGCTGAACATGGACGGAGGAGATGTTATCATTAACGGACCGCAAGGAATCACCGGAACGCCAAATGATTCTACGTTTACCATCGGCGTGATCCTGGTACTGATCACACTGGTTATCGTACTGCATCTGATCAATTCCAGAGACGGACGTGCGATCATGTCTATCCGTGACAACCGTATCGCAGCTGAATCTGTCGGTATCAATATTACAAAATACAAACTGATGGCATTTATTATTTCAGCAGCCCTTGCCGGAGTTGCCGGTGTTCTGTATGCACATAACCTGGCTACCCTGACTGCACTGCCGAAAAACTTTGGTTATAACCAGTCGATCATGATCCTGGTATTTGTTGTACTTGGCGGTATCGGAAGCACAAGAGGTTCTATGATCGCAGCCGTTGTACTGACACTGCTTCCGGAGCTTCTGCGCGGACTGAATGACTACCGTATGCTGATCTATGCAATCGTCCTGATCGTGATGATGCTTCTGAACTGGAGCCCGAAAGCACTGGAAATGAGAGAACGTTATTCACCGAAGCGTCTGCTTGCAAAGAGAAAAGAAGCAAAGGAGGCGAAATAATATGGAGAACATGTTAGAGGTAAAGAATCTGAGCATTTCATTCGGAGGACTGCGTGCCGTATCCGAATTTGATATGAATATCGGAAAAGGTCAGCTCTATGGCCTGATCGGACCGAACGGTGCCGGAAAAACAACCATATTTAACTTGCTGACAGGTGTTTACAAACCGGATGAAGGTATTGTAAAATTAGATGGACAGGACATTACCGGAAAGAAGACCATTGATATCAACAAAGCAGGTATCGCCCGTACTTTCCAGAATATCCGCCTGTTCTCACAGATGTCCGTACTGGACAATGTAAAAGTAGGACTGCACAATCATCATCACTACAATACGCTCGAAGGGATTCTGCGTCTGCCGCATTACCGTAAGGTGGAAAAAGAGATGAATGAACGTGCGATGGAGCTTTTGAAAGTGTTCGACCTTGAGAAGGATGCCGAGTATCTGGCTTCTAACCTGCCATATGGACAGCAGAGAAAACTGGAGATCGCCAGAGCACTTGCAACTGATCCGAAGCTTCTGCTTCTGGATGAGCCGGCAGCCGGCATGAATCCGAACGAGACAAAAGAACTGATGGAAACGATCAGCTTTGTGCGTGATCATTTTAATATGACAATCCTTCTGATCGAACACGACATGAAACTGGTTTCCGGTATCTGTGAAGAGCTGACCGTACTGAATTTCGGAAAAGTACTGGCACAGGGACCGACTGCGGAAGTACTGAATGATCCGCAGGTTATCACAGCATATCTGGGAGAATAGGAGGAAATGGACTTATGGCAATGCTTGAGGTAAAAGATCTGAATGTATACTACGGTATGATTCAGGCGATCAAGGGGATTTCCTTTGAAGTAAATCAGGGAGAAGTCATCGCACTGATCGGTGCCAACGGAGCCGGAAAGACTACAACACTTCATGCAGTCACAGGGCTGACACCGGTGAAATCAGGCCATATTTTCTTCGAAGGAAAAGATATTACAAAAGTGCCGGCTCACAAGATCGTTTCTATGGGAATGGCACACGTTCCGGAAGGACGACGCGTATTTGCACAACTCAGTGTTTATCAGAACCTGAAAATGGGTGCTTATACACGAAAAGACAAAGACGAGATCAGGCAGACACTTGATATGGTATATGAGCATTTCCCGCGTCTGGAAGAACGTAAGAACCAGATGGCAGGTACGCTTTCCGGTGGTGAACAGCAGATGCTTGCAATGGGACGTGCACTGATGTCTCATCCGAAGATCATCCTTATGGATGAACCGTCTATGGGACTTTCACCGATTTTTGTAAATGAGATTTTCGAAATTATCAAGAAAGTCAGTGCAGCCGGCACGACCGTACTTCTGGTAGAGCAGAATGCAAAGAAAGCACTCTCCATCGCAGACAGAGCATATGTCCTGGAAACAGGCAAAATTATCTTACAGGGTGATGCAGACAAGCTGTTAAATGATGAGTCTGTTAAGAAAGCATACCTTGGAGAATAAAAGGGGGTTTGTGCTATGGGAAAACTGATCGTTACGATCGCAAGACAGTATGGAAGCGGTGGAAAAACCATCGGTCAGATGCTGGCAGAAAATCTGGGTGTAAACTGTTATAACAGAGAAATTCTGCGTATGGCATCCGATGACAGCGGAATCAAAGAAGAGCTGTTCAATCAGGCAGATGAAAAACTTCGCAATAATCCGCTCTTTGGAAATTCCACAAGAATCTACAAAGGCGGGCTGATCCAGCCGGATCATGGCGGATTTGTCTCCGCAGACAATCTCTTTAATTATCAGGCAAAAGTGATCAAAGAACTGGCAGAGAAAGAGTCCTGTGTATTTATCGGACGCTGTGCAGACTTTGTTCTCAAAGACCGCCCGGATGTGATGAGCGTCTTTATCCATGCACCGCAGGATTACTGCCTGGCACGTGGTATGGAACGCAACTCCATGACGGAAAAAGAGATGGAAAGATTTATAGCAAAGACAGACAAGTATCGAGGTGATTTCTATCATTATTATACCGGACGCACCTGGAACGATGCGAGAAATTACGATCTGTGTCTGGACAGCAGCAAGCTTGGATTTGACAAATGCGTAGAAGCAATCAAGGCATACGCAAAAGTAAGATTTGGCGAAGATATTTTTGAATAAGCGTCCAGCAATGCAGCAAGTATCAGGAGCAGATGTGAGATACTTGCATAAATAAAGCAAGAATGCGGCAGGGAGAGGAAACTTTCTCTGTCGTTTTTGTATCTTAGCTGAAGAAGACTTTTTATAGTGATTTTGTCAGGTAAATGTCAGCAGAGTTGACCAGAATTGCATGCCAGATCTCATATGCGTTCGACTTAAAAAGAAGCAGGCAACAAACAGGTGTGTTTGAGTCAAATTTATGGGGAGAGGATAATATGACACTACGAGAAGAAGCAGATAAAATCATAAAAGAAGTGATCACAAAAGTACTGCCGGATGAGGCAGTGAAACAGGCACTGAAAAACAGAAAACCGGTAAAAGGAAAACTTTACCTTGTGGCGGTTGGAAAAGCAGCCTGGCAGATGGCAAATGCAGCCGCAAACATCCTGAATGGACAGATTGAGAAAGGGATTGTGATCACGAAATACGGACATATTCAGGGAGACATTCCGGGGATCGAATGTTTTGAAGCAGGACATCCGGTTCCGGATACAAATACCTTTGCGGCCACACAGAAAGTGATCGAGCTGACAGAAGAATTGCAGGCAGACGATCAGGTATTATTTCTGCTTTCCGGAGGCGGCTCCGCCCTTTTTGAAAAACCATTGATAAGTACAGAAGAATTATCGGATATAACAAAGCAGCTGCTTGCATGCGGGGCAGATATTGTAGAAATGAACACCATACGGAAAAGACTGTCTGCAGTCAAAGGCGGAAAATTTGCCGGACTCTGTGAACCGGCAGCCATATTTGCGATTGTACTGAGCGATATCGTCGGAGATCCGCTTGATATGATCGCATCCGGACCGGCATATGCAGACTCTTCGACCGCATCCGATGCAATCGCAATCGCTGAAAAATATCACTTAAAACTCAGCGAGAAGGCAAGAACATTACTGGAGATGAAAACACCAAAAGCAGTAACAAATGTGGAAACCAGGATCACCGGAAGCGTCAGAAATCTGTGCCTGGCAGCAAAAGAAGCCTGCGAAAAACTTGGCTACGAAAGCATGATCCTCACAGATGCCCTGCAGTGTGAGGCAAAAGAAGCAGGAGCATTTTTAGCAGCGATCGCAAAAACACATCAAAATACAGACAAAAGCCTTGCTTTTATCGCGGGAGGCGAGACGATCGTCCACGTGACAGGAAAAGGACTCGGCGGACGCAACCAGGAGCTGGCACTTGCGGCGGCAGAAGGACTGGCTGCATGCAGAAATACTGCCATTTTCAGCGTCGGAAGCGACGGAACCGACGGACCGACCGATGCAGCCGGTGGCTATTGCGATGAAAATACAAAAGAAAAAATGCAACAGGCAGGACTTGATGTCTATGAAGTGCTGAAAGAGAATGATGCCTATCATGCACTGAAAAAGACAGGAGGACTGATCATCACCGGAGCAACCGGGACAAATGTAAACGATGTGGCAGTGGTGCTGATACGGGTATCGTAAAAAATAGTGTGTAAAATAATACAGCCATGATGAATCCGAACAGGAAATGCAGCGTGTCAGGAGATTGTTTTCGAATCATCATGGCGTCATATTTTACATATAAGTTTTCTTAATGCCCATCTTTTTGCCCTTCGGATAAGAAGCATCCCTCGCTCTAAAGAGCTCGGTCAATTCTTATTTTGCTACTTATTGCCAATCCATTGTTTTGCGATTTCGACATTTACTTGCAGTGCCGAAGCAATTTGCTCAACCGGAACGTGAAGTTCTGCAAAAGCAATAGCAGCATCCTTTTTTGCAGTATCAATGCCGCTATTAAATCCGTTATTAAATCCATCGCTGAATCCAGCAGCCACACCAGCTTCATACTCGGTTTTTCGTAATTTGCGTTCTTCCTCTTCTTTGTCGTATTCGAATATACTCATCGAGATCACCTCCGATTTATTTGCACGAAGAAATTCGGAAAGAATGTCGTTACGGATACATTCATCAACCGCTAGCTTAACTGCTTCGTTCAATTCCAATTCCTTCGCATACTTACGGACACAGTGTACATACTGTGCATATTCTCTTAAAGTCTGGCATTGTTCCATCAGCTCTTTATTAAGCCCTTCATTGATGTTTATTGTCAGCACTTCCAGCTCCAGTTTCGGTTCGCTGGACAGATTTTCGAAAGATTCTGACAAATGGTTTAACCAATGGTCTTTCTTTTTTTCAGTTCCATTATAAAATACAATAAACTGTGGTGCCGGGATTTTCAGCAGTGTGGAAGAGTAAAGCGATTTATGATCGACTAACTTCTGATATTCGCTGGAAATATAGAATAAATCCCGCAGCGGCATATTTGGGTTATAAGTAGACTGATGTTCATATAGAAACAAGTCAGTACCAATAATGAAAGCCAGATCATTTTTCATTCCCATATAAATAGCATTCTCCAATGTGACAATCTCAAGCATTTCAGGGTCATCGTAATGTGAACCGCTAACTGCATTATAAAGCGACAATAAATTTTGACGGTCAGAAAACAGCATACGAAATACCGTATCCTTGTAATTACGATTTGCAGTTGGTTGTTCTTTTTGAGCCATAGGCAGTACCTCCTTTTTGCAGGAGTGTACAAAAATGCGACAGTCATACTGCCTATACTTTTTTCACAGTTTGAAACTCCTGCTTTTAAATTTGATTTGTTTGATTAAAAAGCATGAATTTCTGAAATGTGAATTAGAAAATATAGATGGCAGGATGCCAAGAACGTTAAGAAATATGCTTTGAAAATATGTTAGCATATAGCTCTCATTATTTCAATATGTTTTTAAAAAAGAATTAAAATTCACATAAATAATAAGAAGCACATAGGAATTTCCCAAAAAATGAAAAGCTGATACTATATAATGATGCCAGTGGCATATGTTTAGCACCGACCGAAGCGGAGCGTAGAAAGCATACTCCCTGCCGGGTTAAATATGTGTCTGACTTAAATCGTTCACCTGTCTGCCCGGAAGGGAGCATATTTGTTTATCCATTCTGAACCAGTTCTTTATAATTTTTACCGGGGATTGTAAAATATTCATTCTGGCAGATGACTTTGAAAAATTCACAGGCAGTTTACGCATGTGTCAATGAAAAAGAAGCGTTTGCACCGGCGGAAATTGTCGGACAGTCAATATGTATATCTAAAAATATAAAAGAGGTTATTGCTATAATGTGCAAATGAACGAATTCCCCGAAGGGCACGTAAAAGTGCCTTCTTGAGAATTCGTTCATTTTGCACATTAAGAAAATCTCCGCCTATCCCTCGATCACTTTCCTGATTGCATCATAAAGTTCATCATAGGTCTCAAATGCCGGTAGCTGTGGATATTCTGCTTTGATCGCATCGGTACTTCTGAATAAAAAGCCTGCCTTACTTGCCTGGATCATGCCAAGGTCGTTATGGCTGTCGCCGCTTGCGATGGTGTCATAACCGATGGACTGCAGAGCTTTGACGGTTGTGTATTTGGATTTCTCACAACGCATTTTGAAATCAACGATTTCTCCGTTGTCAGCAACGACAAGAGAGTTGCAGAAAATAGTCGGATAACCCAGCTTTTTCATCAGCGGACCTGCGAACTGTGAGAAAGTATCGCTGATAATGATAACCTGTGTCAGTTCTCTTAATTTATCCAGAAATTCTTTTGCTCCCGGGAGCGGATCGATTTTGGCGATGGTTTCCTGGATTTCTTTCAGTCCCAGATTATGTTCTTTTAAAATATTAAGACGATATTTCATCAGTTTATCGTAGTCCGGTTCGTCTCTGGTGGTTTTCTTTAATTCCGGGATGCCTGTTTCTTCTGCAAAAGCAATCCAGATTTCCGGTACCAGTACACCTTCCAGGTCTAAGCATACGATTTCCATTTTGTCCTCCATTCTGATACAGTGATAACGCTGTATCGCTTCAAATATATTTTCCTGTCTATTATAGTCGAAAACAAAAAAAACTACCACTGTAAATTTTAAAAACAGACAATAATTTGTAAAAATTACCAATATAAGCGTTGATTTTTATATGTAAGTCAGATTATAATAAATATAAAAAACAAGGGAGGGCAACACGATGAAGAAAACAGCATTCTTACTGGTACTGGCACTTCTGCTGCAGATCCTGCTCCCGCCTTCTATGGCAGGAAATGTCTATGCGGCATCTACAGAAGAGGTTGCACAGACACAGGCGGCAGACGGCGATCAGCTGAAAAGTCTGTATGACACGTATTATTTGGGAGCTTGCAAAAAAACAGGTGATTACGATCATCTGTGGGATGGATATGAGGTAAAACTGTATCTGAAAACATCCGATGATTCTCTGCAGGGCCAGGAGGCGGATGCATTTAAAGCAACGATTGGCGGGAAAGAATATGCGGTCGGCGAGGTAGCACAGGATTATACTTTATATGGCAAAGATGATTATGACTATTATGAAATTTCCGTTCCGATTTTGGATGATGTGAGCGGAACAAAAGAGGTTTCACTGACCTATCCGGGCAAATCCGGCAGCAAAACCGTTGGCGGTCTGAGTATCACACTGAAAAAGGAAGATTATTTTACAACAAAGGGTTCAAAAGAAGTCGAAGTTGAAAATACAAAAAATCCGATCTACACTTCCAGCATCACAGGAAATGCACAGGTGACTGCTTACTGGGTTTCTGCATTCTGCGGAAAAGAAGATCAGACGATCAAGAAATCTTATCTTGTTAATGCAGACGGAAAAGACAGCAAACAGTATGGTCTGAATACAAAAATTATGCAGATTTATCAGGATACAGATTCCGGAAGAGTGCAGGATGACCGTTATCCGGCAAAAAAAATGCCATTTGATGAAAACGGAGGCAGTGATGTTTACAACACGCAGTATACTTACGGAATCATGGCAGGTTTCCAGAACGGAGCGATCATTGAAGAGGCAATTCCGAACGGAACTTATAATATGGTTCTTGAGACAGAAAGCGGTTGTAAAACAGTGATCAAGAATGCAGTGATTTCCACCGACAAGCCGATCATTCTTGGCATGATGGATTCGGAAGCTTCACAGGGAAATGCTTCCAATGAATCCAATTTATATGGTAATGACAAAGAAATCCATACAGACAAGCATGGAAATTATGTGGCAGCTTATGTATATGGCTTAAATCTGAATGACGAAGTTGCAAAATATGTAAAACCGTACTTTGCAGATAGAAGTTATGATTTTACCGATGGAAATGTAAGTTATAATGATACGATCGTTGGAACTTACAGTAAAGAAAATGGTTATGAAGTAGCCAATGACGGTATTTTTTATGTGATCAATACAAAATCTGGCGAAAAGAGATTTCTCTGTTCCCTTGACCTGTCTGAGTACGAAGCAAAATATGGTACGGGATCTGTTGTCATCGCAAATGAAAACCTGGCAAAAGGTCTCAATATCAGCTTCCAGAGACCGGTTTTATATGCACGCCAGCTGGATGCTTTCTCTCAGACAAACCGTGTCTATATTGCAGATGATATTGCAAATGTCGGCGATACGGTAAGCGTGACTGTCAAAGCGGATGATAATGGGAATCGTAAGGAACTGAACTGCAAGGTGCAGGAGGATGCTTCCGGCGTGAAAAAGCAGAAGTATTTTGAGGTTACAAGAGCAGATATAGAAAGTCTTGGAAGTGAAAACGGATATTTTTCCATTACAGAAATTTCGGTCAATGGCAAAACTTATGAGGCTCCTGGAACAAAGAATCTAAATGGTCTGTTTCCGGTTTATGTGGACATGGAGTATCAGCCGGGAAATCAGACAGGCAGCACTTCCAACGGTGTATTTTATGTTGGAAACTACACGAAAGATCAGGATGTTGTTCTGGAGTTCCATCATAAAAATGAGATCCGGACGGTATTAGAGATCTCAATCCCGAAAGGAACCCAGAAGTATCTGCTAACAGCAGAAGATATGAAGTCTCTGACAGAAGGAGAAGAATACAGCTATTGTATCCGTCAGGCGGGGGATCGCCATGCAGTCCTGCTTCGAAGCAAGCAGAGAGTCGAAGAAGGTTTTGAAGCGGCAGGTATTTCTATGACGGGATATCCGGCGACACCATCAACGACTGTAACGCTGGAATATGGTGACAGCACTGCGAAATTGTTCTATTGTGTGATGACAGAGCAGAATTTCCAGAGTAAATATGATTATCAGACAGAACTGGTACCGGATAATCAGTGGATCGCCTATGCAGGTGCCTTTACGCCGTTTGCAGGAATGACAAAATCCGGTACGATGATGATTCTGACAAAAGTAGTCAATGCAGCCGGAACAAAAGCAAAATATGCATATTATGATGTGGAAGTTCGAGCAGATGCAGGAAATGATCAGGATGATGATCATAAAGACGATAACGGAGATAAGGGAAACAGCAACGGCACAAATGGCGGAAACCAGGGCAACAACGGAAACCAGAATACAAACAATGGAAACCAGAACACGGACGGAACTCTTGCAGTCGGTACGGTAAAAGAAGTAAAGGGACAGAAATATAAAGTACTGTCCGCATCTACAGTTGCATTTGCCGGAGTGATCAACAGCAAGACGAAAAAAGTCAATATTCCAAAGACGGTTCAGATCAATAAGAAAACTTACAAAGTTGTACAGATCGCAAAAAATGCCCTCAAAGGAAGCGATGTACAGACGGTTGTGATCGGAGCGAACGTTACCGCAATCCAGGATCAGGCATTTGCCGGATGCAAGAAACTGAAAAAGGTAACCGTCGGAGCGAATGTGAAAAGCATCGGAAAAGCAGCGTTTAAGGACTGCAAAAATCTGAAAAACATTACCGTAAAAAGCACGAAACTGAAGACCGTCAAAGCAAATGCACTCAAGGGAATTAACAAAAAAGCGACGATCAAGGTTCCGGCAAAGAAACTCAAAAATTACCAGAAACTGTTCCGCAAAAAAGGACAGAGCAGTTCGGTAAAAATTAAAAAATAATAACAGGATCGTAACGGTTTTGCACAGGGCGAAGCCGTTACGGAGGATTTTATATGGCACAGCAAAATTCAAAGAAAAAGACAAAAAATCAAATACAATGGAAGAGCAGTCCATATAAAAGAACGAAAGAAGAGGCAGCTGTTTTTACAGTGCTTCTTCTTTCTGCATTTTTGTATGGAGGATTTTATGAATTTTCCGGAGCGATGCTTGCGGCAGTGCTTGGTATACTGCTTATCGTTTGCCGCGTAAAATATTCGTTTCAGATCAAAGGGAAAAAACAGCTGGCAGTGTTGCTGTCTGTGTTTTTATGGTTCGGTATTACCTGTTTTTATGCAATCGATCGGGCAATGGCTTTTGTGGGCGTGATCAAAATGCTGCCACTGCCTCTTGGCTATCTGTTTTTCATGCAGTTTTCGGATGAAACCAGACAGAAAGCAACAGGCTATATCGCACACATCGGCTGCTTTATGGTACTGGCCGGGATTCTGGCACTGCCATTTTCGGCTCTGAAAGAGCAGCTCTGGCAGGCCGGGCGTCTTGGCGGATTTTTCCAGTATTCTAATACCTGTGCACTCTATCTGCTGGCAGGATTGGTTGTGATCTGCAATCGATGGATCGAAAACAAAAGCAGAGAACAGGAATCGGGCATCAAAAGAGACAAAATGCAGATCCTGGAAGGGATTGTACTGTTCGCAGGTCTGCTTCTGACCGGGAGCCGCGGCGTGATGCTTCTGTTTTTCGGATATCTGATCTGGTTTATCCGGCATCTGTCGTCACAAAAAGCAAAGAAATACGGGATTTTTTGCATTGTCGCTGTGTTTGCACTACTTGCAGTTGTTATGGTTGTGACAAACGGGGCAGGTGAGCAGAATATCGGCAGGATTTTCACAGTGTTCCGCTATTCCAGTACCTGGAAAGGACGTATTCTTTATGATCTGGATGCATTAAAAATGATCGCAAAGTATCCGTTTGGAATGGGTTACCATGGCTATGCTTATGTTCAAGGACGGATGCAGACCGGAGTTTATAAGACGCTCTTTGTGCATAACGACTGGTTACAGGCTGCGTTGGATCTGGGTATTCTTCCGGCTGTTCTGTTTGCGGCTGTGATGCTGCGTCAGCTCTTAAAAGGCAGTCAGAGCAGTATGCAGAAACAGATTTTGCTTCTTATCATGCTGCATATGCTGGTTGATTTTGATCTGCAGTTTACTGCGATCGGGCTTTTGGGACTTCTGTGTCTGGATTACGGTAAAGCAGAGGGTAGCTTAAAGAAAAAGACAAAGATCGAAGACTGTATTTTTCTGACAGTTATAAGTGTGGGATGTATTTATTTCTGCATGCCGTTCCTGCTCGATTATGTCGGAGAACATCAGAAGGCACTGAGTTTTTATGGTGCTTATACGCCGGCACAGCTTGCGGTGATGGAAGGAAGTCGGAGTGCAGAGGAAGCAACTTCGGCGGCAGAGCAGATCCTCACGCACAATACACATCTGGCAGAAGTTTATCAATATCTGGCATATGGTGCTCTGGAAAAAGAAAATTATGAAGAAAGCTTTATCAATATGGAAAAAGCCATTTCCTGTGATATTTATGCGAAAGAATTATATGACGAGTACGAAGAAATTTTAAGTCAGGCAGAAAAAGTGCAGGGCAGTGATCAGAGTGAACGGCGTGCCTGGATCCGGAATAAAAAGCAGGAAGTGTTAAAGAAGAGCAGCAGTCTCGCATATGAATTAAATGACAGACCTCAGTTATAAATTCAAGTTGCCCTGGCTGTCAAAGAGGACTATAATATCTGATAAGAAAAGATACCATGGTCGGAAGAATTCCGGCTTCTGGTATCTGAGAAAGGATCAGGAGGCAGAAATCATGCGTGCATATGAAAGATTATTGGAATATGTCAAAGTAAAAACACCGAGCAGCGAAGAAAATATGGAAACACCGAGCAGTTCCTGTCAGTTTAAACTGGCAGAGCGTCTGGTGGGAGAAATGAAGGAACTGGGCATCGAGGATGCAGCCGTTGACGGAAAATGCTATGTCTATGGAACAATTCCGGCAACGGAAGGTTATGAGAACAGTCCATCTCTTGGATTTATCGCACATATGGACACCGTTTCAGAATTTACGGAAAATCCGATCCATCCGGTTCTTCATGAAAATTACGACGGACAGAATCTTGTTTTTGATGAAGGCGGCAGAGTTTTAGATACCGTACTTTTTCCGCATCTGAAAAATCTGAAGGGACGTACGCTGATCACGTCAGACGGAACGACGATCCTCGGAGCAGATGACAAAGCAGGTATTGCAGAAATTATGACGATGGCAGAATACGTTCTGCGAAGTGATGTGCCGCATGGGAAGATCTGTCTTGCATTTACGCCGGACGAAGAGATTGGCAGAGGGGCAGATCATTTTGATGTAGAGGGATTTGCAGCAGATTTTGCCTATACCGTGGACGGCGGTGCGGAAGGCGAGATCGAATACGAAAATTTCAATGCCTGCGAAGCTGTTTTTAAGATTCAGGGGGTCAACGTGCATCCGGGCAGTGCCAAAGGCATCATGGTCAATGCAGGAGCTGTCGGATGTGAGATCCAGATGATGCTGCCTCAGGAAGAGACACCGGAGCAGACCGAAGGGTACGAAGGATTTTATCATCTGATCAAAATCAGCGGAAGCTGCGAAAAGGCAGAACTTATCTACATTGTGCGTGACCACGATGCGGACAAGTTTGCACAGAAACAGCAGAAACTGAAAGAAATCGCAGATGTCATGAATCAGAAATACGGTGAGGGAACGGTTGATCTTCAGATCAAAGAACAATATCGAAACATGGCAGAGAAGATCCGTCCTTGTTATCATCTGATCGAGAATGCGAAAAAAGCCTGTGAGAACGTGGGCATTGTGCCGAAAATTCAGCCGATCCGCGGCGGTACGGATGGGGCAAGACTGAGTTTTATGGGACTGCCGTGCCCGAATCTCGGAACCGGCGGCTATGCATTCCATGGACCGTATGAACATATAACAGTTGAGGGAATGGATAAGAGCGTGGAAATCCTGATGGAACTTGTAAAAATATATGGAATTATTAAAAAAGAATAAATTTTTCTTGCAGAGGCTCTTCAGGTATGCTAAAATAAAAACACGTTGTGTCGAAGAAAGTCACAGCGTACTCTGGAGAGTCTCATAGAACGGGCGCCGAAGGTGTACGGCAGCAGATCTGCTGCTTATCTCTCAGGCAAAAGGACAGAGAAAAGTCTAAATATGTTCTACTCTTTGGAGGGCTGATTGTATGATCAGCTCTTTTGTTGTTTTCGGACAGCCCAAAGAATCGATCCGTGTCAGTATCAGACAACATGGAAAATAGTCACGGGGCAGATTTTGTGAGGGTGTTCTGGCAGCAGCCAATAAATAATCAAGATTGGAGAGAGAGTAATGTTCGAAGCAGTAAACAATTTTTTGCAGCACGTTGATGATCTGGTATGGGGTGTCCCACTGATCGTAGCAATTCTTTTGACTGGTATTTATCTTACCATTCGTCTGAAAGGTATCCAAATCACAAAACTTCCAAAAGCACTCAAGTACATGTTTGAAAATGAAGAGAGCGGTCACGGAGAAGTTACAAGTTTCGGAGCGTTATGTACTGCACTTTCCGCAACCATCGGTACCGGAAATATCGTTGGTGTGGCAACCGCGATCGTAGCCGGAGGACCGGGAGCGTTATTCTGGATGGAAATTGCAGCCCTGTTTGGTATGGCAACGAAATATTCCGAAGGTCTTCTCGCTATCAAATACCGTACAACGGACAAACATGGTCATATCCTTGGCGGCCCGTTTTACTATATCGAAAATGGTATGGGTAAAAAATGGACCTGGCTGGCAAAGATTTTTGCATTTTTCGGAATGGGTGTAGGTCTGTTTGGTATCGGAACCTTTACACAGGTAAATGGTATCACAAGTGCCGTAGGTAACTTCTTTGATCCGAACGCACAGAATGTGATCCATCTGCTGGGAAGAGATTATACGCTTGCCGTTGTGATCTCAGGACTGATCCTGACTGTCTGTGTTGGTCTGGTTGTTATCGGAGGATTGAAACGTATTGCAAAAGTATCTGAGATCATTGTGCCGTTCATGGCAGTTATATACATTGCGATTTCTTTGCTGCTTCTGATCTTAAACGCTAATAAAATCCCGGCAGCGATCGTAGAGATTGTATCCAGTGCCTTTGGTATGCGTGCAGCAGCCGGCGGAGCACTTGGAGCGATCATTGTGGCAATGCAGAAAGGTATCGCAAGAGGTATCTTCTCAAACGAGGCAGGACTTGGTAGTGCCCCGATCGCAGCAGCAGCCGCTCAGACAAAAGAGCCGGCACGTCAGGGACTGGTTACCATGACCGGTACCTTTATCGATACGATCGTTGTATGTACCATGACCGGACTTTCCATCGTGCTCACCGGTTCCTGGAACATCGGACTGGAAGGTGTGGCAGTTACCACCAACGCATTCCAGCAGGGACTTCCGTTTGCACCGCAGATCAGTGCATTTCTGCTGATGATGTGTCTGGTATTCTTTGCATTTACTACCATCCTCGGATGGGACTACTACAGTGAGAGATGTCTGGCATATCTTTCCGGCAGCAACAAAACAGCCCTGAAGATCTTCCGCTGGCTGTACATAGCAGCAGTCTTTATCGGACCGTACTTCACAGTATCTGCAGTATGGGTGATCGCCGATATCTTCAACGCACTGATGGCGATCCCGAACCTGATCGCACTGCTCTCCCTGAGCGGAGTGGTTGTGGCAGAGACGCAGAGCTATCTGAAACGAATGAATCTGACAAGAGTGAAATAACAAAAACAGTATCTTAAAAATGCAGCAAATAAACCGCTGTGGTCATCAGAAAGAAGTTTCTGGTGGCTGCGGCGGTTTTGCTTTGAAATAAGGCTATCGCAATCCCACTGGCTTTAGACGGTGGGTTAAGGTAGCCAAAAATCAGAAGTTATAGTATACTCATGGCATGGGAACCTGGAAATCTAAAAACAGACACAAATACT
>ENA-ORVG01002374-ORVG01002374.1-human-gut-metagenome-genome-assembly--contig:-NODE-2374-length-18138-cov-6.972847_pt1 | contig 18138 bp, 20 predicted proteins | sample MGYA00242091_ERZ509233 | MGnify/ENA primary metagenome ERZ509233 (study PRJEB26280, sample SAMEA2338840) | human gut metagenome | biome: human gut; feature: human-associated habitat; material: faeces... | reverse complement strand
GACCGTTGGGGCCGCTTAATTCGTTTTTTTGTCTAACTTTTGGGGTTCATATCACTTTCTGCACGGCAGTCTTGTCAAATCGGATCTTCAGTTACGGTAGCAGCGGTCCTGGCCTACCAGCCAGTCCTCGCACAGGCGCTCGGCCTCTTCCCGGCTGCAGCTCACACAGCGGAACAGCCGCCCTTTCAGCGAGCAGTAAGAATAGCGAACTTTCGGCACCCCATTTGCATCCCGGAATGATTCCCATCGTTCCTGTCCCGGCATCAAATAGCTTTGTTCCATAGCTTTCGCGCTTCCTTTCCGGCTGCTCCGGCAGCACAACGTGTTTATTTTATCACGTTTTGGCCGGAAGGGCTATTCGCTCTTTCCACAAAAAGCGCTCTGCATTTTATGGGAGAATGCGCATTGACAAACCGCGATTCAACAGTGTTTCTTTTTCTTCCAGACAAAATACCCGGCGTATAGGACGAATGCCGCCAGCGCTGCCAGCGAGACTTTGCTGGCCAGGGAATAACCGTCGGCCTGATAGACGAAGTCGATGGTGTTCTCCCCCGCCGGGGCCAGGACGGCCATCAGCCCCTCGTCCACCCGGATGACCTCCGTCTCTTCGCCGTTGACGTAGGCCGTGAATCCATCGTCGTACGGTACGGAGAAGAAGACAAGGTCGTCCTTCTTCAGCGTGATCTCCGCATGGAAGCCGGAGTTGGTCATCTGGAAGGTGCTGCAGGCCGAGGCGCGGCGGCCGGCGCAGTCAGAGACGTAGGTGTCGTACCACAAATCGTCCAGCTTTGCTTCAGGCAGCTTCTCGAGGTACTTGCCGTAGGTTTCGGCGTCCTCTTCGCTGAGCACCAGCGCCCGCATCAGGAGGTTCGCGCGGGTAGTTTTAACGGTCGTCTCGTAGGACTCCTCCGTAATATAGTAGTCGTAGGTAAAACCCATGGGAACGTAGTTCTCGTTCTCGTAGAGCATGAAGCCGTCTTTGGTGTCGTAGTAGCTCCATCCGTCGTCCGCAGCGGCGAGGAAATCTTCCTGCTTTTCGGGCGTGGTGATGAGGTACTTGACGCTCAGCAGACCCCGCAGGGCGTAGTTGGAGATGTCCGGCTCACTGCGGACATCCCGCTTGACGCCCAGTGCCGGGTAGAAGCTGAGGATGCTGGGTGCAGCCGTGCTGCCGAAGTATTGCAGGCTGCTCTTGTCGAGCCAGAGGCCGAGGTTATCGTGGGTCTTGTAGGTATCCACGCGCCAGTCGCCCTCGGGCAGGTCATCCTTGAGCTTGATGGCAGAGGTGTACTGCTCCACAAGGTCGCTGTCGGTGTGCCACTGGCCGAACTTGCCGATGCCGATGTGTACCATGCTGAACACGCAGGCAAAGGCCAGCACCACAGCTGTCATCCGACGGGCAAAGGCCTGGCTCCCCCGCCAGCGGCGGCAGAGCAGGCGGTACAGGATAAGACCGCCGATGCCGAAACTCAGGACGGCGGCATACTGGCCGGGGTTCTGCAGCACACCCAGCGACCATTCTTTGGTGTCGCCGTCCTGCACCGGCACCAGGGCAAACGCCAGCGTCGCGGCCATCAGCCAGCCGATGCCGCGGACCGGGGCGTCCAGCTCGTCGGCAGAGATGTCGGGGCTTTCCAGCGCACTGGCCGTCATGGCGCAGAGGATGAGCACCGGCATATAGTACCACCGGGCGTAGTAGCTGGAATTGAGGGCGTAGAAGGCGCTGTTGAGCACCGGCACCAGCGCGAAGATGGCGCAGGTGGCGACGATGCGCTTTTTGCTGTCGCCCTTCCGCGCCCGCCAGTAGGCCATCGCGCCGGCCAGACTGCACAGGGGCAGATAGGCCGACATGCTTGTCCACTTGATGATGCCCTCCGACCAGATGGAGGTGATGTAGGGCGAATCGGGCGGTAAGATCCAGCTCAGCAGGATGGCCAGATACTGCTGCACCTTCGAGTAGGTCAGAAAGCCCCAGCCCGACGACAGGTCGATGGTGCGGGGGTTCTGCAAAATGCTGAGCACCGCCGGCCAGAGCAGGACGAAGCCCAGAGCCGCGCCCAGCAGGCTCTCAAACGCCAGCCGGACGAAGAGGCGGACATTCATCGGGAAATCTTTCGTCGTCAGCTTGCAGATGAAGTAGATGACGAGGAAGAGGACCTGTCCGATGAAGAAGAAGTAGTTGTTGAGCAGGTTGACGCCCACCCAGAACGCGAAGAGGCCGTAGTGCTCTTCCTGCTCGTAGAGCGTTTCGTCCAGCGCCCAGAGCATCCACGGAAAGAGGGCCACCACGTCGATAAAGTGGTTGAAGAAGACATTGTAGATGCTGAAACCCGAGAAGGCATACAGGCAGGCGCCCAGCACCGCGTGGTCGGAGCGGCGGACATAGCGGCAGAGGTAGCGGTAAGCGCCGCCGCCCGCCACGGCAAATTTCAGCACCAGCAGCGGCACCATGAGGTAGGGCAGCCAGTTCTGGGGGAAGATGAGGGACAGCCAGAAGAAGGGCGAACCGTACAGGTAGAACGAGTAGGCGTTCATCGCGCCGCTGCCCAGATCGGTGGCCCAGGAGAAGGTGCTGCTGGCCGCACCGGCCATGCCGTCCGGGTAGCCTGCCCCCTTGATAAAACCGTTCATGTAGCGGTAGAAGCTGATCTGCTGGCTGTTGAAATCGCCCGCGTAGTGGAAAAATCCGCCGTCGATGATATAGAACGGCAGAAAGAATATCGCCGCCGTCAGCGCACAGAGCAGCATGGTGCGGAGCATCTGGTCCCGCCGCCCCGGCATATTGAGCAGCCGGGCATTTCCGGTCTGATTTTTTGAATCGTCCATTGTCTATCCTCTTTCCCCGCCCGGAGGGGCGGCACAGGCCCATCGCCTGCATCGTTCTCGCGTTCCAGTATAGCACGCGGCTGTGTGGAAAAAAAGAATTTTCGTGTTTTGCTTGACATTCGCCCGCCGGGCGGGTATAACCCTCTCAAAGACACTTCAAGGAGGCCGACATGAAGCTATACCCGTTCAGCGCCCTTCTGGCGCGGATGAAGTACATCACCCGGTGGAGTCTGATGCACTCCACCCGCCCGGAATCCCTCAGTGAGCACACCTGCGACACTGCCCTGCTGGCCCATACCCTCTGCCTCATCGCGCGGCGGTACACCGGCACGCCCTGCCGCCCCAAGACGGTGGCGGTGGCGGCGCTCTATCACGATGCACCCGAGATCATCACCGGCGATATGCCCACGCCGGTCAAGTACAGCAGCCCCGGCCTGCGGGACGCCTACAAGGCGCTGGAGACCGAGAGCGTGGATTCCATGACCCGTCTGCTGCCGCCGGAGCTGGCCGAAGAGATCAGCCCCTTCATCACCGGCAGCCTGCTGACCGCCGAGGAAAAGCGGCTCCTGAAAGCCGCTGACCGGCTCTCGGCCCTCGTCAAGTGCATGGAGGAGCAGCGCAGCGGCAACCACGAATTTGACGCCGCGCTTCGTCAGCAGCGGGAGGCACTGGAAGGGATGCACTGCCCCGAGGCCGACTGGTTCATGGCGCACTGCCTTCCCTGCTTCACCCAGAACCTCGACGAGCTGACCCGCAGCGAATGATCACGGGAAGGGGACTTCCCGCACGTCGTCCGGGTCCAGCCCGGCCTTGCGCTGCTCTTCGAACACCGCCGTGATAAGCTCGTCCAGGTCTTCCAGACGGGACAGGGTGCAGCAGTAGCGGCGGAGGGCGGCAGCGCCCTTGAGGCCCTTCATATAGTGCATGGTCTGGGCGCGGGCCTGAGGCATGGCGGTGTATTCGCCTTTTTGTTCCACCATCTCTTCCACCTGACGGCGGAGGGCGTTCATCCGGGCCTGCAGATTCGGCTCCTTGGGCGTCGGCAGGCCCTCGATGGCGGCGTTCACCCGCTCGAAGAGCCACGGATCCCCCAGCGCAGCACGGGCGATCATGACGCCGTCGCAGCCGGTGCGCTGCATCATCTCCACGGCATCTTCTGCCGTGTGGATGTCGCCGTTGCCCAGCACAGGCACCTTCACCGCCGCCTTGACCTTGGCGATGATGTCCGGGTCGATGCCTGGGGTGTACATCTGCTCCCGGGTGCGGGCGTGGACGGCGATGAGTTCAGCCCCCGCCTGCTCGCAGGCTTTGGCGCACTCCACCGCCGTGATGTGGTCGGCGTCCCAGCCCTTCCGCATCTTGACCGTTACCGGGCGGGTGGTGTGGGCCTTGACCTGCTCGACGATGCGGCCGCAGAGGTCGGGGTCCAGCATCAGCTTGCTGCCCGCGCCGCCCGAGACGATCTTCGGGGCCGGGCAGCCCATGTTGATGTCCAGAAAGTCGAACTGATATTCTTCTATAGCCGCTGCGGCCTCGCCCATGATCTGGGGCACCTCGCCGAAGATCTGCACGCCGTAGGGTGCGCCGTTGGGTTCGGCTTTGAGCAGGCAGACTGTTTTGTGGTCGTGGTAGACCAGCGCCCGGCTGGACACCATCTCGCTGACCGTAAATCCTGCGCCGTGCTGGGCCATCAGCCGGCGGCAGGGCGCGTCCGTAAAGCCCGCCATCGGGCCAAAAACTGCCCGGTGGGGCAGGGTGATATTTCCGATTTTCAGAGAATCCATCTTATCCCTCGTTTTGCTTGACAATGGCTTGCAAAAGCTCTATACTATAAACAAGAAAGGCACTGTCTGCGAATGGTCAGCGTCCTTCCGGCGTTAAGTCAAAAAGAATGACCGCAGCTTGTCAGGGCGTGGCGGTCATTTCTTTTTGCTGTTAAAAATGGTCCAGCTGATCTGAAACGTGATGTAGATCGCTCCGCCAAGAAGCGAGAGCAGCAATACGACCTGTTCAAACGTCATGGAACATCCCCCCTTTCGCACCATGCGTCAGGGGATAGCAAAAAGTTCACCTCCCCGGCGCAGGGCCGGAAGGGCGTGACCACCTACATTGCAGACAGTACCTTGCTGCATCGGCAGCACCTATAGAATATCATATTTCCCGCACGAATACAACACCCCGGCTGCCTGCAGGCCGGGGTGTTCGTCTTGTCTATCGCAATTTCTCCTGCTATACTTAGGGCAAAGGAGCGGCGGGCGGACCCCCGCCGGAGAAATGGCTATGGAGTATCGTGATTGGACGAAAAAAGACGGCAGCGGGCGGGACATCTCCACCTCGCTGCTGGGCTACGGGTGTATGCGCTTCCCCACCCTGCCGGATGGCCGCATCGACGAAGTGCGGGCCGAAAAGCTGCTGAACACGGCCCGGGAGGCGGGCGTCAACTACTTTGACACCGCTTTTCCCTACCACGGCGGTGAGAGCGAACCTTTCGTGGGCCGGGTCATTGCCAAGTGGCCTCGGGAGAGCTTCTACCTCGCCACCAAGCTGCCTCTGTGGAGCTGCAAGACCCTCGACGAGGCCAAAGACATCTTCGAGAAGCAGTTCGAGCGGCTGGGCGTGGACTACATCGACTTCTATCTGCTGCATTCCCTGCACAAAGCCCGCTACGATGCGGCCAAAGAGATGGGCATCGTAGACTGGCTCTGGGAGCAGAAGGCCGCCGGGCGCATCCGGAATTTTGGCTTCTCCTGCCACGACAACGCGGCGGGCTTCGAGCATATCCTGCGCGACCAGCCGTGGGACTTCTGCCAGCTGCAGTACAACTACCTCGACACCGACGACCGTGCTGAGGAGATCGCAGGAGACCGAGGCTATGCTCTTACCGAAGAGCTGAATGTTCCCCTCATCATCATGGAGCCCATCAAGGGCGGTACGCTGGCACAGCTGCCGCCGGACGCTGCCGCGCCGCTGAATGCACTGGACGCCGACGCCAGCGCGGCCTCGTGGGCGCTGCGCTGGGCGGCCAGCCACAAAAACGTGAAGGTCGTCCTCTCCGGCATGAGCGCAGAAGACCAGCTGGACGACAACCTCGCCACCTTCGGAGATTTCCTCCCCATGACCGACGCCGAGAACGCCGCCATCCGGCAGACTGCCGACGTCCTGCGCAGCCACATCAAAATCGGCTGCACCGGCTGCCGCTACTGTATGCCCTGCCCCATGGGCGTGGACATTCCGGACAATTTCAGCATCTGGAATAAGCTCGGGATGTTCGGTCAGAAGGACGCCATCCGCCAGCAGTGGACAGCCCGCTTCCCGGATGCCGAAAAGGCCATTCACTGCGTCCGCTGCGGCAAGTGTGAGGCCGTCTGCCCCCAGCATCTGCCGATTCGGGACTCTCTTGCAAAGCTCCAGACGGAACTGGACAATTTATAACGAGTGAAAGCGGGCGCTCCTCTGTCTCTCAGGACAAGTGGAGCGCCCGCTTTTTGTTTAACCTACGTTGATGTGACCCACCGGGAGGACTTTGCGCTTGTTGTCGTCGGGCTTTGCCGTCAGGCTGATCGCCAGCGACACCGGGCCGACGCGGCCCATGAACATACAGGCCATATACAGCAGCTTCGCGCCGGTGTTCAGCTGCCCAGTGACACCCACCGACAGGCCCACCGTACCGAACGCCGAGCAGGACTCGAAGATGCAGTCGATGACCGACACCGTCTCTGCGGTGTTGTAGTACACCACGACGGCAGAGCCGAACGCCGCCACCGCGCCGATGACGATGATGGTCAGAGCGCGGTAGACCGTCTTGGACTCGATGTGGTGGCCGCCGATAACGCAGTCATCGCGGCCCTGTGCCACACTGCGGATGGTCAGGATGAGCACCGCGAAGGTCGTTACCTTGACGCCGCCGCCCGTCGAACCAGGGGCCGCACCGATGAACTGCAGCACGCTCATCAGCAGCTTGCTGATGGGGCTGCAGGCCGCGAGGTCGATGGTGTTCATACCCGCAGTACGGGTGGATACCGACTGGAACAGCGCCGCCATTATCCTACCCGGGACGGACAGGCCGCCCATCGTCCTGGGGTTGGACCACTCGAGCAGGGCCAGCAGCACCGCGCCGCCCACCCAGAAGATGGCCGAGAACTGCAGCACGACTTTCGCGTGGAGGGAGAGCCGCCGCTTTTTGCGGTACTCCGCCAGCTCCACCCAGACCATGAAGCCCAGACCACCGGCCATGATCATGAACATGATGACAGCCTGCACATAGTAGTTGTTGACGTACGGCACCAGCGAGGAGTAGGCGCCAAACCGTCCGAAGAGGTCAAAGCCTGCGTTGCAGAAAGCCGAGATGGCCGTGAACACGCTGACCCACACACCCTCTGCGCCGAACTGCGGCACGAATGCGAAGAGCAGCAGCACGATGCCCACGGCCTCGAAAGCCGCCGCCAGCTTGATGACGATCTTCAGCACCTCAGTAGCCTTGGACAGGCCGTCTGCCGAGACGCTCTCGCCCAGCAGCCGCAGGTCGCGGAAGCCCATCCGCCGCCGGGCCGCCAGCGCGAAGAAGCTGGTGAGGGTGACAAGGCCGAGGCCGCCCACCTGAATGAGCATCAGGATGATCACCTGCCCGAACAGCGAAAACTGGCTCCATGTATCCCGCACGACGAGGCCCGTCACGCAGGTGGCACTGGTAGCGGTGAACATGGCGTCGATGACGCCCAGCCGCCCCGTCCTGCTGGAAATGGGCAGGGTAAGCAGCAGCGTACCCACCGCGATGACCAGCAGAAAGCTGATGCAGATAGTCTGCGTCGCACTGCTGCCCGCCAGCCAGCCCTTGTTGGGTCGGCGTGTCCGCTTTTTGGTTTTGTTTTTTCCCATTGCAACCTCCCGGGGCTCCCCCGGCCAGCAGCCAGAGGGGCGAGTCGTTCTGCCGCCCCTGCGCAAAGTTTCCCGGCGCAGGAGCCTCTCTTTATAGGATACACCTTTTTTCTCTCCGATTCAACTTGATTTTGTGCGCTGTTTGCGGTATCATATCTGTAATGCGTCTCAGTAGCTCAGTTGGATAGAGCGTCCCCCTCCTAAGGTTGTGCTCTACCAGCTGCCTTACGGGGAAAAGTGATCGTTGCCAGTCTCAATTTAATATAAGTCTCTGTAGCTCAGCAGGATAGAGCGTTCGCCTCCTAAGCGAAAGGCCGTGGGTTCGAATCCCGCCAGGGACGCCAGCAAACACGCCGAAAACCTTTGATTTATCAGGGTTTTCGGCTTTTCTTATTTCTGCGGCTTTTGTGGCTTTTTTGCAAAAAACCTTGGTTTGCTAACATTTGCTAACGAGATTTGGCCTTTTGCTAAGAAAGGCGGTAAGTCAGAGGTTCGATTTTTACCAAAGGAACTTGCAAACATTTGTTAGCAGAAATTAGAGGAAGTTGCAAACAAAATCGCGAATTTGCTAACATCGCTCAAAAATGCTTTCAGAACCTTGCTAACAAAAAAAGTGTTTGGTCACTGTGCAAAGTGGTTCAAACGAAGAAAACCTCTCACAAAGTGAGAGGCGTTCTTCTGAGGGAGGGACTTTATAAAGCTTTTGCCAGCTGCTTGAGCAGTGCGGCAGTTTCGGGATTTTTAAGCAGTTCCAGTATCTTCGCTGCATCACTTTCATCACTTTCAGTGACGGCAGTATCCGCAGTTTTAGGCTCTGTATCTTCAACAGGGTCAGGAGTCTTGGATGAGTAAAATGCTTCCTCCAATCGCTGAGCGTTTATGCAGCGATCCTCGTCGATGATGTGAGAGTAGACATCTGCAACCATTTTTACCTGAGCATGACCAGAGTCGCCCTGGACGGATTTCATATCGCCACCATTGAGTTTCAGCTTGTAGGTGATACTGGAGTGACGGAGAGAATGGAATACAACATGAGGCAGTCCGTTTTCTTTGATAAGTTTATTGAAAGCACGGTTAATCACCTGGCTTTCCATCGGACGGCCATTGCTGGAGCAAAAGACCAGGTTATTGTCGATGTATTCATCTCCAAACAGATCCATCAGCTCATCAATTTCTTTTTTTCTCTCTACCAGCATATAGGCAACTGTTTTCGGCAGGTACACGCGGCGAATACTGGTTTTGGTTTTAGGCTCTTTCAGGACCAGAGCAGTATGGGTACTGGCTATGCAAGGTGGAAACTTCTTAATAACACCTTTGTCGCTCAAATCGTCCAATGCACCTCGTGTAACCCGTTGCAGCTCTTTGTTGACGAATATATAAGCTGAACCATTTTCTATGCTCTGTGGTGCAATATCAATGCAGTCCCAGGTAAGGCCCAGCATTTCACCAATGCGTAAAGAGCAGGAGAACGCCAGATTTAAGGCAAGGGAGAGGATAGGATCATCACAGACTTCCATAGCCTTGCTCAGCGTTTCGGCAGTCCATATATCCCGTTCTTTATGTTCTTCTTTGGGAAGTGTCGCATTCAGGACAGGGTTACGGCTGATTAGTTCCCAACGCACCGCCTGATTAAAGGCACTGCGAAGTAGCTTGTGAATTTCTCTTACTGTATGCGGGGTCAGATATTCGCTTGTGGGTTTGCGGTTGTTGACGCTTACCGTTTTCACAGAGAGCAGATCGCGGTAATACTTATCCATCATCCTTGGAGTGATGTCGGATAGTAACATATCTCCGATAATAGGAGTTATGTAGTTTCTCGCCAGACCACGGCGGCTTTCATATGTTGACATTGCCCAGGTATTTACACCATAGATGGACATATATTCATCGAGCAGATCGTTCAGGGTCTTTGCCGTAGGAATAAAGAAGGTTCCAGAGTCCTGCTCATACTCAATTTGCTTTTTTCGTTTTTTTGCTTCTGCATTTGTGCTGAAGGTTTCCCAACGCTGTCTGCGTTTTCCGTTTTCATCTGTGTAATCATACACCACAGAATATTTGCTTTTACGCTTCACGATAGATGCCATTTTCATTGCTCCTTTCTGAGATTTTCACATAATGAGTTTGCTTTTGATACCAGGCTTCAAAACTGCTGGTAATGATACGAATTCTTCGATCAATCAAGGTCGTCTCAAAATAGCCCCTTTTAACAAGGTCATAAGCTGTGCCAGATTTCAGCCCCAAAAGATCCGCCATTTCCGGAACTGACATCGTAGTATGCCTCCATTTCTCTCCGGGCGGTGTACCATCCACTTTTTTATAGTGGAACTGGCCGGCATACCAATCTTCAAAGCTATCCAGCATAACTCTCATTCGTCCGGCCACTTGAATTGTTTTGAAATAGTTCTTTTTAACCAACCAGTAGGATTCTACTTTACCAAGCCCAAGCATTTTGCCCATCTCTGGTACAGACATACTGGTCTTTACTCTTTGTTTTTGCATGGCTTTTGCCTCCTCTATAAAGTTTTTCTTGCTATGGCCTCATTGTAAGAGAAAGCAGAAAAAAAGTTAAGGATGTCGATTTGGAGATCGGCATCCTTGACAAATCATTCATCTGCGTGATCCAGCCAGTCATCAAAGCTCTTTTTGGAAATGCGGATATGACCGCCGACTCTGACGCTGTGGAATACACCCTGTTTTACCAGATTATATGCTGTGGGACGACTGATACCCAGAATGTCCTGAATCTCATCGACCGTATAGGTTCTTTTGTCATAGCTGACAGGATTTTGTTCATTAAAGCGGTTCAATTCCGCAATTCTTGCTTCAAACATAAAAACGCCTCCTTTATCCGGTAAGTGGCCTTACGGAGCCTCCATTTCCTCCGGAATATGAATATCTAAACTAACTTGCAGAGCATCATCAATCGCTCTCATTTCTTCGCGAGATACGCGCCCAATGTACGATAAAACACGCCTTTTATCAATCGTTTTAATTTGCTCCAGCAGAACAACAGATTTCAGTCCAAGCTCTGGAACGCTCTCCAGTGCATAGTGTGTGGGCAGCTCCTTTTTCTTAATCCATTTACTGGTGAGTGGAGCTACGATCAAAGTGGGGCAGAAAAAATTCCCCACATTGTTTTGAAGAACCAGGACAGGACGGGTGCCGCCTTGCTCTGATCCAAAATAAGGGTTCAAATTGGCATAATATAAATCCCCACGCTTATAAATCCAATCTTCTTTCATGTTCATCCTCCTATGTTTTGAGATTTGATTATGTAAGAAGGAGGCTCTGCAAATTACAGAGTCTCCTTCAATTTAGCGCCTGTTTTATCCCTTACTTGTCCACGACACCCCAGGGATTTGGGTAATCATTAAGCCGCAGGTGGCTGGCCTGCTTCTCAGGAGTTTCACCTCCACTTCGTTTGGTCTTACCCATGGCCTGCGACGGTTATTATCACGCTCGGACTATGGCTGTAAGAGAGCTTTCCTCCTTGTTATGCCATGACCGGATGCCATCCGATGTATTCCAGCCTGATATATTTCTGATAAACCGAAAACTCATCTATACAGCAAAAATGGGTTGGCCTGTTATGCGAGTGGCAGCTCTCAGAAAATATACCGCTGATGTAGCGGCTATTACGCCCAAAGAGGATCAAACTTAATGATTCGTATATGAGGTTGTCAAGGTGCAAGTGAAAGGATTTCCCTCTCACTTGCTACTGCCACTTTTTTAGAAAATCGCAACCAACTTTTTTATTTTTTCTTCAATTTTTTTCAATCGCTTATCTGCGGCTTGCCGAGTAATACCATATCGTTGGGCTAAACAAGTTGCATTTGGTATTTTCATTTCATAATAGGACAATATAAAATCTCGTTCTGCTGGACTCAGTTTCAATAGAGCTTGGTGTAAATCCTCAAGAAGTAAATTCTGAATAGCTTGTTCCGCAGTATCAACAGATTCATCCACAAACAAATCTGTATCCTGATAACCTTCCTCTGTGCCGTCACGATCTCCCACATGAGAAGCCGGGAATATAGAGCGACTTTTCTCATGTTCCTGGAGATAGCGGCTGTGGCGGTCCTCCTGTTGGTATTTTTCAAAATCTTTGCGAGAACATTCCATGATAATGCGGTCATCTTCATCACGGAACATTTTGACTGTTTCAACAAAAAAGCGCCCAGTAAAGCAACCATTGCGGCGTGCCTTACTGAACGCTGAAAAACTGATTTCCTCCCATTCCTGTGGGCTGTTATTTTTCCAAATGAATACTCTCGTCATATCCTTTCCTCCGTTCAAATTCTTGGTAGTCAGCGAATTTGAACGGTGTCATGGATATTTTGCTATGTACGCCTCCCAGCGCATACCGGCCTCCTAATACCGGGCAAAGAAAAAGGCCGGAAGTGTTTTCACCTCCAGCCATGTTCCTGCCGCCATATTGCAGCAGGAATGAAAAAAGCCCGGTTAATGCCGGGCCTTATGTAGAAAAGTATTCAATTTAGCGCATTCCTGCCACTATAACAAGTATAGCAGGTCGGAAGTCGGAAGGGAGTAGGGATTAGGTCGGGGATTTGTCGGGATTTAGTCGGGATTTAGTCGGGGCAGCTCCTCCAGGACTTCTGGAATAGAATATCCAAACAAGCAAACAGAAAATAAATAGATGGCTTCTCGTTTTCGGTCATAAAAGACACTGCGCTCTATATTTAGTTCTTCCAGCAATTCTTTCTCTGTACTGTTGAACCGATAGATAAATTGCTTAGTCAAAATTTCATAGTAAAGTTCTCCTCGATCCGGATACCGTTTCAGACGAAGGAGTGCACGGTCAATAATATTGACTAGCATTTGATTTTGAACAAGGCAGCAAACTTTTTCTTCAAAGGCTTGCAGTTCAATATCTGGTGCAAAATTTTCAAGATAGCAGAGGCCAGACTCTATATCTTGTTCTCCCATAATCCAAGCAGTTTCTTGTAATTCTTCTGCCCGTTCACTCAGAACCCAGACTACATCACGGTAAATCTTTAGAATCAGCTTACTTCTATGAAACGCAGCGTCGCTGTTAAGCCCCAAAGCTGTTAGCCTGCTGTTACATTTTTGGATTGTTGTGCTTTCTTTTCTCATAGAACATCCCTCCTTGTTCGCAATATTGCGAACATATTAGGTACAAAATAGCATAGCAGAGGAGCGTGAGAGAGGGCAGTGCCTCTCTCTATTCCCCCATTTGGTTATATCAGGTTTCTGGATTTTAGACGAATCTGCATTGCTTGCTTGGAAACCTCAAAAATATTTGCCATTTCAGCAATGAGCTGTTCATCTGTCCGGCCTATTTTAAGCCGGTAAAAACATTTTTTGATCTGCGGTAAAGGCATCAGCAGAGCAGAAGCCAGAGTATCCGCCTGACGCTCAATTATGCCATGACTTTCGTCGGAAGAAACATTTCCGTTATAAGCAGCAACATCTCCAGTACCAGAGTACAACTTCTTATGTAGTACCCAATGAGCCAGCTCATGGGCACAGGTAAAACGGAGCCGCCCTAATTTTGACGGATCACAAAGCCGTTCATCAATTAAGATTGTACCGGCTCTTACTGCAATCATTCGATACTGTCTCTGTATCTGGTCATATAAGACAACAGCACCGTCATCGAAAATTGTTTCCCCTAATATCTTGGGGTTTTTTCTTAGTGTATGAAACTCCAGGATTAGATCAAACTTTGTCTCGATAATGGTTTCGATTGGCACAGGACATGGTTGCCCGGATAGCAGAGAGGGATCATATTCCATCAGGATTTTTCGCCCTACTGCCTCGATTGCTTCTGTACGGATTTGTGGAATTGACAAAGCTCTCCCCCCTATCGTTTACGCTCCTTTAGCATTTTCATAAATGTCTGCCATTCTTCATCGGTAGCATCTACTTCTTTTGCCACACGCAAGGCTGCCCGAACAATATCTTTTTCCATGATATAGTCTGGCAAATCAGCAGATACTGTATTGCGTGATTTTGCAGCCAGATCCAAAAGCAACTCATGTTCTGATTTATCCAAATTCAGAAAGGCAGAGATGCGTTCCACAAAATCTCCATTGGGTGCAGGACGGCGGCTTTGCTCAATATCACACAGATAACCGTAAGCAATATTCAAATGCTTGGCTGTATCGCGTAAATTGAATTTGTGCGCCTTGCGTTTCTCGGCTATAAATGATCCAAAAGTTATATTGCCCACAGCATTCACCTCTCATTTGTTCGACGAACTGCGAACATCTTGCTTATATTGTATATCGAACATCTGTTCACTTCAAGGATAAAAATTTCATTTGAAAAGAGGTGTTAAAAATCAATAACACCTCTTTTGCGCTATATAAATTCCTGAGCGATTTGCTGCATTTCCGTAATGCACTCTTTGGGAGAGAGAATTTTTATTTTCCCTTTGAATTTGAATATCCAGCCATAAAAAGTTCCACTGGGGTTCACTTCAATTTTGGCTGTGAAGTGTGTATCATCATACCTATCAACAGCAGCATCTTCTCCATAATGATCTATGATTACTCTCATCAATTCGTTTTCACATAGAAGGGTTACTTCCTTCGATGACTCCGATGTAAACATATCAACCATTTTATTTGTATAGGAGGCTACATCAAATCCCTCTATCGGCATAAAGTAAGTTTCCAGATTTTCTACACTTGTTAGCCGATCTACACGGAAGTGAGCAATTTTCTGATGCTTCAGAGAAAATCCAATCAAATAGTAATGGTCATTTTTCCATTCAAGCGCATAAGGATTTACGACATAATAATATCCATCATGCTTTAAGATTTTCTTTTTTTCTTGAGTATATTCATAGTATTGGAACCGAATTTGCTGATGGTTTCCAATCGCTGTTTGGATATTGTCAATGATGTAGTAAACCTTTTCATTATGCGGTTTGACACGGCTGGATAAAGCAGCAAATTTTTGAAGCTGCTTTGCCTGATGTAGACTGGTCAGACGGCATAATTTCTGCACCAGCTCCTCAGACTTCTTGGCAGAAATGATCTTCGAGGATGCTACTGCGTCTGTCAGCATTTTCAGTTCTGGATACTCAAACAGGCGGTTTCCCATAAAATATTGGTTTTGGGTACTCTTAACCACCACAATATCAATCCCCGCATCGATCAGCGCATTGGTATCTGCGTAAACAGTCTGCCGCACTGCCTGAATTCCTTTTCCATTCAGATGGGCAATGATGTCAGATACTGTGGCGGGATGGTTTTCATCGGTCCGCTCATAGAGAAACCGGAGTAATTCCAGTATCCGCATATTTGTTGAATTCTGCATACTTCACCTCCTCGATTCTTAAAATGGCCTATTTTGTATGGTGTCCAGCCCCAAAGACCAGAAGCAGGGCGACAGCACAGAGAAGCAGGCCGATCCAATTTCGATCTATAATCAGCTTGATCACCGCCACAAGCAGAAGTCCGCCTACCAGGAGCACAACGCCATTCATTCAGCGTCCTCCCGAAGCATAGTTTCCCATGTTGATGTCCAGCACCCCTCTGGGCGGCTGGATCAGGGCGTCCTCATACTGGCACTTCCACTGGATCTCCCGACACATCTGGACATCCGCCACGCCGTCTATGGTTTCACCATCCCCAATGGGATTATCATGCTCCAGAATATAGGACGCAACATTATAGGCGTGGTTTACCACCCAGTTTGGGTCCATGTCGTGGAAGTGGTACTGGAGGTCGGGCAGAAACAGGGTACTCATGCCCACCGTGTCGATGAGCATATCCTCAGTGCCCTCAATGTTAAAGAAGCGGACATTGACCCCAAAGCGGATGAACCGATCCGGACCCTCAATCTGGTGGGAGCGTACATCCTCTGCCAGAAACAGCTTGCCGCAGTTCTGGAAATAGAATGCCTCACAGGTGGGGTACAGCTCCGCAAGAGCCTCCAAAAAGTCGGCATCCAGGTTGGCACGCTCCAGCGCCGGAAGTGTCGCAGCCAGCATATCGGTGGCTACCACCTGATATTTGCACTCCCGGAAGATCCGCTCCCGGTCCTCCTGGCAGTCCCACATCTGGCTCATCAGGAAGGCATCAAAGCCTTTGCCCTTGAACTTGTCGCATTTCATCACCATCAGCTGCACCGGGCATTTTCCGTCCTTGAACTCTGCAATATGCTCCTGTGCGGCAAAGCCAGCCATTTTCTTATCATAACAGAAGCACTCTGTTGATCCGATGTGCTTCTCCATTATGGCAGTCATTTTTTCTTTATCCGGCATTTCTACCGGCTCTTTGAACAGCATCTGAATGAGATAGGGGCCACCGGGCTGGGGGCCTTTTTTGTCGTCCAGATTTTGCTGGAAAGCTTTATTGCTCATTTGGTTTCCTCCTTCTTTTCTGGGAACAGTTTCCACCGAAACTCCAGCTCTTTCTGGACAAACTCTTTCGGCAGGCCGCGGGGGTTGGCGATGAGATACCATACCCGAAAGGTGCGCTTCTTCGGATCTGTTTCCTGCCGGTAGAGCTGATAGCCCGCCTCATCCTCCTGTGTCCACTGTCCTGTCTGCCGCTTGGCCTGCACAAAGGGTTCCACCACCTGGTCCAGTTCCTCTCTGGTGCGGCTTGAGGCCCAGGCTTGATCCACATCATTGGCGTGGGAGAGGTGGAACAACATCGAACCCATCCAGTTCTTTGCCTTGTGTTCAGGCGTTCCGCGCAATTCCGCCTGATGGCGGTACTCCGCCAGCTGCTCCGATGTTCCGTACCGTTCCACCATCTGCTCATCCACATGAATGCACCAGCTGTAATCCTCCGGCTGGATAAAGGGGGCGCAGACCGGCTGGAGCGCCTCTGCTGGGTCCACCTCAAAGTGAGAGATAAAGTCAAGGTAGTGGGCTTGGATCAGGGGCAGGAAGGTGTCCAGCAGCCCGGTGTCCAACCGCAGATCCTCTGTCAGCATCCGAAAGAACGAACCGCCTGTTGTCGGTTCTATTTTGAAAGAGTAGAGACAATCATCTCCCTGCTTTATGATACAGGTGAAGCCCACCTCAACATTTCCATGGCCGATTTCGTAGTCTATGTAGTTGTAGCGCCTCCGATCAAACCAGATCAGGTAGGTCAGGCCGTTTTTTGTTCTCTTTTTGAAGTCGCCCTTTTTCAGCCGCTTCCAGCCCTTTTCCTCCAGGCCCAGGCCGTTCCATAGGTAGTCCAGAAGCTCCTGAAATATATCTGCCGGCCGTTTTTGTTCCACGGTCTCCACCCCCTGACGAATTCTCTTTAATAGTCAAGCAGGATAGGCACCTGCTGCTCCTCGGCAAACCGCATGGCCCGCCAGAACATGGAGAAGGCAAACTTGGCAAGGGATCGGACTTATTTTGCTCCATTGCTTGGGCGATCTGTTTCATAGCCATGTCGATATAGAGATACACCCCATCACGATCACAGTGGAACAGGTTGGAGTAACATGTGCTTTCGTTCGGGTGAAGGGGATTCGGTTCCACTACTTCGGTGGCTTCCAGCAGACCAGTACCCAGTTCAGCCGCATCAGTAAGAGCCTTTTTCAGAACAGCAAACTGCCCATCACTCCAATGTTTCTCCAGATCTTCCAGTACCTTTGGTTCCTGCTCCAGATCCCGGAGAAGCTGTACCACCTGCTTCGGAGACAGGTACACACCGGCACAGTAGTTTTCAACAATCTGATTTTTTGCCGGATTGGGAAAGGCTGCTGGCGCCACCTGTGCCCACGGGGTGAAATACCGGGCATATTCCGGCTTCTCCTCCACCAGAAAGGAAAATGCGCTCCCCCGGGTGTAATAGTAATCCCGGAAAAAGCCCTGGATCACCGCAATATAAAAGCCGTGGCTCTTATCAAACAATTCATCCGACTCTGTCCCCGCACCGACCCGCAGAGTATCCAGATATTTTTCCGCATAGAAGTCCTCCATTCCGTGCTGTGCGGCAAGGGCCAGCACCTTTTCCTCCTGCCCCTGCTGGACCCAGGTAAGTGGGGTAAAATACCATTTCTGCATTTCTTCCGGCGAAATCGGGTGAAAACTCACATCGTATCCCATAAAATCCTCCTTTCACTCACACTCAGGCGATTCCTCTAATGAACCGATTATTTCCTGTAGTTCAAAAAGCGCATCTTCTGCCTGGCGGCCTGTTTCCTCGCCCCAAAACCGATTTCCCCCAGCTAACTGATCAATTAGATTAAATATGGCAACTGCGTCAGGGATAGGGATAGCTCCCGCTACCTTCCACTCTGTCTCTTTTTTGTGAAGGTAGGTTTTTATCTCTCCAAACAACTGCTCATGAAAGATATTATTACAACGCAGTTCCACAAGAAATCCATTTTCGCCATAAACTATATCTGAAAATTTATGTTCAAATATTCCTTCATAGACACATCCTCCTTCTTAATCCCACCAGAAGTACCAAACAGTGGACTGCCGCAGCACAT
>ENA-ORVG01002357-ORVG01002357.1-human-gut-metagenome-genome-assembly--contig:-NODE-2357-length-18321-cov-2.946677_pt1 | contig 18321 bp, 8 predicted proteins | sample MGYA00242091_ERZ509233 | MGnify/ENA primary metagenome ERZ509233 (study PRJEB26280, sample SAMEA2338840) | human gut metagenome | biome: human gut; feature: human-associated habitat; material: faeces... | reverse complement strand
CCAGGAGCTGAACGCAGTTGAAGGCCCGCTCGACTCCCGCCTCGGAGAACCGCTTGCTCAAGCTGGCGCCGAGAAAGCCGCCGGCGATGGCGCCCACCACCATGACGGGGAGGATGGACAAGTCGTACACGGCAAAGCCGGTGGACAGGGCTACGCTGCCCAGCTTGGAAATTTGCGAGAAAAGAATGGTCACGATAGAGCACACCGTGGCGGATTTGGTGTCGTACCCAAACAGGTAGATGATGAGGGCCACGTTGATGGGGCCGCCCCCGATGCCCAGGAAGGAGGAGCAGATGCCCAAAAACACGCCCACCAGCACCGACGGCGCAAGCCCGTGGAGGGACATGCTTTTGATATGGCTCTTGTTGCGCATATAGAGGAACACGGCCAGAATCAGCACGGACAGCACTGCGTTCTGTACCACGGTGACCAGATTCTTGGGGGCGGAGGCCACGATGAGCTTGAGCATCCACTGCCCCAGCAGGCCGCCGGCCACGCTGCCCAGGGCCAGGGGGATGGCGGTGCCGAAGTCGATCTTGGCCTTCTGGGCGATCTGTTTGCCCACGGACACGATGGACATGGCGAACACCGTGATGGAGGACAGCACGCCGATGGTCTCCACATCGAAGCCGCCCAGCAGGTCCATCAGGGGCTTGATGATGACGCCGCCCCCCATCCCGGTAAGCGAACCCACTGTGGTAGCCCCAATGGCGATTAGGAAATAAAGCAGATAGATCATGAATATGTCCCCTCCAACAAACCCCTTTTTCCTATCATAACACAGCTTGACTCCTCTGCGCAAGCGTTGCGGGACCTCCCGGATGGGAGGCCCCGCTCTTTTGTCAGTTGGCCTGCTGGAGCCAGTCCAGGCCGGGCCAGTTCTCGCAGGGGTAGTTTTCCTGGGGCGCGCCGGGAGTGGAGCGCCCGGTGACGATGTACTGGGTCAGTACGGTGCGCAGTTCATCCACGATGTCCGGGTGCTGGTCGCACACATTGACCATTTCCTCTTCGTCCTCGGTTAAATTGTAGAGCTGGACCGGGGGCATATCGGCGGTGTCCTTGCCCTCTACGGGGTAGTTGAAGCTGCCCGAGCCGGCGCACATCTCCAGCTTCCAGGGACCTTTGCGGATGGAGAAGCAGCCGAACAGGGAGTGGTGCACGGTGTACTCCCGCACTGCCACGTCGCCGCCCAGCCACAGGGGCAGGTCGGAGATGGAATCCTCCCCCGCATCGTCGCCGTAGGTCTGGCCGGTGAGCTGGGCGAAGGTGGCCAGCATATCCACCAGGCAGACAGTCTGCTCACAGGTGCTGCCGGCGGGGACGTGGCCGGGCCAGCGCACGATGAACGGAACCCGGTGTCCTCCCTCCCAGATATCGGCTTTGGCGCCCCGGTACTGGGCGCTGGGATAATGGCCCTGGGCCTGGAGCGCGGGAATGTCAGTGATGGTGGAGCAGCCGTTGTCACTGGTGAAGATAAGGATGGTGTCCTCGGCGATACCCTTCTCCTCCAGCTTATCCATGAGCCGTCCCACAAAGGCGTCCATCTGCATGACAAAGTCGCCGTAGGCGCCGAGGGGAGACTTGCCCTGGAACTCCGGTGCGGGGGCCAGGGGGCTGTGAACCGCCAGAGAGGGGTAGTAGAGGAAGAAGGGCTGCTCCGCGCCGGCGTACTGGTCCACCAGCTCCAGCACCTCCAGGGCGAAGGGGACGAAGGTGATGAGGGCCACGTCGTTGGTGACCACCATGGGCAGCCCCGTCTCCCGGGCCAGGCGGCACAGCTCCCGGTTCACCGTCCGCTGGGCCGCAATGCCGTGGTCCTGGAGCTCCAGGTAGAAATTGTCCGGGCCGAAAATCTCCGCCAGCTCCAGGGCATAGGCCTTGGCGGCGTCAAAGTCGTCCTCCATCAGCCTCCGGGGGATGGCCCCCGCCAGGCAGGCGGACAGGGCGATGAGGCCCCCCGCATGCTGACGCAGCAGCTGCAGATCCACCCGGGGCTTGCCGTAAAAGCCATGGAGAAAGCCCTCAGACACCAGAGTGGACAGGTTGGCATACCCCTCCATATCCTTGCACAGCAGGACCAGGTGGTAGGACTCGTTGTCGATCCCATGGACCCGGTCGGACATGGCCCGGGGCGCCACATAGACCTCACAGCCGATGATGGGCTTCACCCCGGCGGCCTTGGCAGCCTTGTAAAAATCAATGACGCCATACATGACGCCGTGGTCCGTAATGGCCACCGCCTCCTGCCCCAGCTCCTTCACCCGGTCCACGAGGCCGCCAATGCGGCAGGCCCCGTCCAGGAGGCTGTACTCCGTGTGCACATGCAGATGGACAAATCCCATTTTTATCTCTCCTCCTGTGGCCGCGCCAGTTCCATGAGCCGCCGCAGCCGGTGGCTCATGGAGGACTTGGTGATGGGCGGGTCCATGAGGCCCGCCAGCTCCGTCAGATTGGACTCCGGATTCTCCAGCCGGGCCCTGGCCGCCTGGAGGAGCTTCTCCGGCAGGGACTCCAGACGGCCCTGCTCCTCCAGAAGCCGGATGGCCGCCAGCTGCTCCTGGGCGGCGTCCACCACCTTGGAGGTGTTGGCGTCGTCGCAGTTGCAGCGGCGGTTGACCTTATTTTTCAGTTCCTTCTCCAGCTTGGCCTCCATGATCCCCATGGCGGCCAGGGGCGCGCCCAGGAGGGTGAGAAAGTCCTCAATGGAGTTGCTCTGCTTGAAATACAGCACACTGCTGCCACCCCGCTTCGTCAGCTTGGGATAGACCCCCAGCATCTCCTGGATGAGGGGGGAGGTCTCCCGGCTCACGAAGCTGTGGGAGGTGGTGAGCTCCAGGTGGTAGCCCTTGGCCGGATCCGTCACAGAGCCCCCGGCCAGAAAGGCGCCCCGGAGGAAGGCAATCTTGCAGCAGTCCTCCTCCAATACCCCCAAATTCACGTGGAGCGCCACGGTGTCCTCCCGGCTGAAGCCGTAGGCCTCCAGAATTGTCCGGAGTTTGCCGGGGTCCCAGATGCCAAAGCACCGTTTCGTGCCCAGAGCCTCCGGCATTCCGTCAAAGGAGAAGCCGAAGGCCTTGCGGAACAGCTTGGGAAGCAGCTCCCCCAGCTCCCGGCTCTCTGTGACGATCCGCACCCCATCCCCTGTGAAGGTATTGCAATACAGGAGGATGCCAAAGCACTGCGCCAGGGCGCAGCACCTTTGGGCCGGTACCGTCCGGCACAGCTCGCTTTTTACTTGGCCTGAAAAGGACATAATTCTGTCTCCTTCTATTTCTGGCGCAACGCCTAGGGGGCTTGCGCATTCCATCGGTCTTCCTACCCTGCCCCATGTTCTGTTCCCGGCAGGCCATTCTATTGCCCATCGCTCAGGCGGCAGGGGCTCAGAGGCGGACCACCTCGGGCTCCAGGGAGATGCCGGAGGTTTCCAAAACCCGCTTTTGAACGTGGGCAATGAGGGCCAGAACGTCCGACTCCGTTGCGCCCCCCAGATTCACCACAAATCCGGCGTGCTTGGCGGAGACTGCCGCGCCGCCGATTTGGGTCCCCTTCAGCCCCGCCTGCTCAATGAGGGCGGCGGCATAGCCGCCCACAGGCCGCTTGAAGGTGGAGCCGGCGGAGGGGAGGTCCAAGGGCTGAGAGGCCTTGCGGCGGGCCATGAGCTCCTGCATCCGCTGGCGGATCTCCTCCGGCGCGCCAGGCGTGAGGGCAAAGGTCCCGGCCACAATGACCCGGGAGGTGCCGGTAAAGGCGCTTTTGCGGTAGCCGAAGCCCTGCTCCTCCCCTTCCAGCGTATGGTGGGTCCCCTCCTGGTCCAGGAACTCCGTCCGGACTGCCACCTGGCGGATTTCCCCCCCGTAGGCGCCGGCATTCATATACAGGCCACCGCCCACGGAGCCGGGAATGCCATGGGCAAATTCCAGGCCGGACAGGCCCAGATTGGCGGCAAATACGGCGGCCCTGGCCATGGAGACCCCGGCCAGGACCCGGATGTGGACGCCGTCCACCTGCTCCAGGCCGTCCAGGCAGCCTCGGGTGCAGATGACCAGCCCCCGCCGCCCGGCATCAGCAGCCAGCACATTGGTACCGGAGCCCAAAATGGCCGGCTGCAGCTGCCGTCCATGGGCCCAGCGGAGAAGGCGGGACAGCTCCTCCACACTGCGGGGGAAGGCCATCACCTCACAGGGACCGCCGATCCGAAAAGAAGTATGTTGGGCCAGAGGCTCCTCCATCCGCAGCTCCGTCTGAGGGAAGGCCGCCTGAATTGCCTGCTGTAACTGTGTCATTTCGCTCATAAACGCCTCCGGGTGTCTGAGATATAGTCGGTGATACTATATCATATCCCGCCGGGTTATGCAAATGCATCCCAATCGCAGTCCTGGAAAAAAGAGGCGGGGAGAGCTCAAGACCGGTCTTGAGCTCTCCCCAGGCTCTCTGGAAGTCAGCGGGAGAAGGGATTCTCCCCGGGATACGGGAGGGAGGCGGGCTGGTTGTAGGCAATATCCGCCACACCCAGGTAGCGGAAGACCTCGTACATGGTCTTGCCGCAATGGGCGAAGGCCACAGCGCCATGATGGGGGTAACGCTTGGCCAGGAGCACATGGCGGTAGAAGCGGCCCATGTCATGGATGGCGAAAATGCCGATGCCACCGAAGGAACGGGTAGCCACAGGCAGAACCTCGCCCTGGGCGATGTAGGACCGAAGATCCCCGTTGGAATCGCATTGCAGCCGGTAGAAGGTGATGGGAGAGGCGGCAATGTCCCCCTCCAGGGTGCCCCGGGTGAAGTCCGGCGTGCCGCCGTCCTCCAGAAGCCGGTTCTGGATCAGCTGATACTTCACCGCCCGGCTGGCGCACATCTTGCAGGCGGGGGTGTTGCCGCAGTGGAAGCCCATGAAAGTATCCCGAAGGACATAGGGGAACTTCCCTGCAATGTCCTCGTCATACAGGGCCTTGGGCACCGAATTGTTGATATCCAGGAGGGTCACGGCGTCGCCGGTGACACATGCGCCGATGTACTCGGAAAGGGCCCCATAGATATCCACCTCGCAGGCCACGGGAATGCCCCGGGCAGCCAGGCGGGAGTTCACATAGCAGGGTTCAAAGCCGAACTGCTCCGGGAAGGCGGGCCAGCACTTGTCGGCAAAGGCCACATACTTCCGGGCTCCCCGGTGGTTCTCCGCCCAGTCCAGCAGGGTCAGCTCGAACTGGGCCATCCGGGGCAGGAGCTCCGGATAGTTGTTTCCGGTCACGCCCAGCTCCTGGGCCATGTCGGCGCAGACGGCCTCGATCCGGCTGTCGCCGGCGTGGGCCTTGTAGGAGACCAGAAGGTCCAGCTCGGAGTTCTCCTCCACCTCCACACCCAGCTCATACAGGCCTTTGATGGGGGCGTTGCAGGCAAAGAAATCCTGGGGACGGGGGCCGAAGGTGATGATCTTCAGGTTCTTCACGCCGATGACAGCCCGGGCGATGGGGACAAACTCCCGGATCATCTCCGCGCACTCCTGGGCTGTACCTACGGGATAATCGGGGATGTAGGCCTGGAGATGACGCATCCCCAGGTTGTAGGAGCAGTTCAGCATGCCGCAGTAGGCGTCGCCCCGGCCGTTGATCAGATCGCCGTCTCCCTCGGCAGCGGCCACGTACATCACCGGGCCGTGGAACCGCTTGGCCAGAAGGGTCTCCGGAGTCTCCGGGCCAAAATTGCCCAGGTACACCACCAGGGCGTTGCACCCGGCAGCCCGCACATCCTCCAGGGCCTTCAGGGCGTCTGTTTCATTTTCCACGGTGACGGGGCAGTTGTACAGCCCCTCCCCGTAGGCCTGAACCACCGCCTCCCGGCGGGAGGTGGACAGGGCGATGGGAAAGCAGTCCCGGGAGACTGCAACGATGCCAAGCTTCACTTCTGGTATGTTGTTGAATTTCATGGTGATCTTCCTCGTTTCTCAAAATGGATCTGTGTAATTATGAACAGGAAATCTCGGACCTCCAGTCCCTCATGGCCTGCCCAAAGGCGGCAATCACAGGTAGAAGCCGCCCGGCCAGAGCCTGGCCACCGTCCGGACCGTCGGCGTCGGCCCGGTCGCACCAGCAGCACAGCATGGCTCCGGCAGACTGGGGAATGACCGTATCCCGGTCAAACACCCTGCCGTCAAAGCCGCGGACCTGTTCGGTGTGGCTCTCCCAGTCCTTCTGACCGGCGCCGCAGTAATACCGGTGATTGGCATTGATCAGGTGGAACCCTGCTTCCGCCAGGGTGGCGGCGGAAGCAGGGCGGTAGCCCTCCCAGCCGGCAATCCAATACTGAACCCAAATCCGGCTGTCGATGGTTCCATAGGTTTCCTTGTCATCATGATAATAAATCCCGTCGTTGAATGCCATGGGGACCATGCCATTTTGGACGATCCGCTCCGCCAGGCCGTTGACGAAGGACACAAAATGCTTCATGTCCCCATTGTGGTAGATGAGGTCAAGACCCATAGTCCCCAGATCGTTGGCAAATTCATCGGCGCAGAAGTTGAAAAAGCGGCAGCCCCTTCCGGCAAAATAGGCGGCATATTGCTCCGCCAATGCCAGCCCAAAGGCCACAGCCTCAGGATTCCCCAGGTTCAAAGAGCTGCGGGAGCCGGGATAGCGCAGATGGGGAAAGTGCTCCAAAATGGCGCCCATGTGGCCGGGCATATTGAGGGCGGGAATGATTTCCACACCCACCTGCCGGGCATAATCCAGGATTTTCTCCATGTCCTCCTGGGTGAGGTACCGGCCGGAGCCGTCTGGAGCCTTGTCCTCCTGGCAGTACCCGTCCCCCAGAGCCGGGGTCAGGTCGTAGACGCCGTAGGGGGTTCGGACCACCCTGTCGCCAGGGGCAAACCGGAAGCCCTGGTTGTCGGACACATATAGCTGCATCATGTCCAGCCCCTCTCGGGACGCCCCATCCAGCAGCTTCCGGATGGCCGGAACTCCAAAGTATTTCCGCCCGGCATCCAGGAAAAAGATGCCTAAGGGCTTGTTCGCCGCCGGATTCATGGCAGCAGCTCCCCGATGTCCAGGTTAACCCCCTCCAGGAGCACCGGAGCGCCCTGGGCGGCCTCGCTGCTCTCCCTGTGGGCCAGGAGCCACTTGTTACAGGCCCAAAGGCGGCGGTCCTCCTCATTTTTGGGGGAAATCTCCGGCCTGGGACCGTTGGTGCCCAAGGGGAGCACGATGAGAACCCGGAAGCCCGCTCCCTTTTTGGCAGAGCAGGGGGCGTAGTGCAGCGTGGTGGCGTAGACCTCCACCAGGACCCCAGCTGGGCAGTGGAAGGCCTGAACCTTGGCCGTATCCAGGCGGCCGTCTTCCATATCCTCCCGCTTGGCAACCAGCAAAATGAAATCCCGGCTGCCCAGGTTCAGCTCGCTGTCCCGGTGGTACTCCAGGCAGTTGAGCTTCGTATTGTGGCCATTGCACCAGCCCAGCTGGATGGGCATGCCACCGTAGACGCCTGCCGCCAGCTCCCTGGCCACGGGCAGCTCCATCAGCTCCTTTTGCAATGGCACATACTCCACCGCCTCCGGCAGGGGCGTGACCGCCTCCAGGGTCTCCAACAAAGGTTTGCAGTCATAGCCGGTGATGACCTGGCCGTAATTTTGGAAAGCCGGGTCCAAAACAGATAAGATATTCAAGTGGTTTCTCCTCCTTCACGTATCCAACAGGCTGGGGAACAGAGCCTTGCAGGCAGGGTAAATGTTCCGGAATTGCTGGTAACGGGCCTCATACCGGGCCGCCAGCTCCGGGTCCGGGCGGACAGTCTCCGACACCCGGACCAGCCTTTGGCAGGCCTCGGTCACATTGGCAAAGGCGCCGCAGGCCACCATGGCAAGCATGGCGCCTCCCAGGCCAGGCCCTTGCTCCGATGCCACGCTGTCCAGCTCCACCTGCAGCACGTTGGCCAAAATCTTCTTCCACAGGGGACTTTTGGCTCCGCCGCCGCAGATCTTACTCCGGGAAATGGAAATCCCCAGCTTTTTGGCCACCTCGAAGCTGTCCCGAATGGCAAAGGCCACCCCCTCCAGGACCGCCTGGGTCAGGTCTTCCCGCCGGGTGTCCATGGTCATGCCGATGAAGGTTCCCCGGGCGTTGGTGTCATTGATGGGGCTCCGCTCCCCCATGAGGTAGGGCAGGAAATACACGTGGTTGCGGCCCAGCATCTCCTCCGTGATCCCCGCCTGCTCGGCGGCGTAATCCTCCGTGCGGAAGATGTCCTCCATGAGCCACTTGTTACAGGAGGCGGCGGAGAGCATACAGCCCATGAGATGGTAGCCCCCGTCGGCATGGGCAAAGGCGTGGAGGGCATTGTTGGCGTCCACCCGGAAGTGATCCGAAGAGATGAAGACGGTGCCGGAGGTGCCCAGGGAAATGTTGCAGCCGCCCTCCCCCACCGTGCCGGTCCCCACTGCAGCGGCGGCGTTGTCTCCGGCGCCGGCGGCCACCCGGACGGTCTGGGGCAGACCCAAGGCCTGGGCCACCTCCGGCAGGAGGGTCCCCACTGTCTCGTAGCTCTCGTACAGGCGGGGCATTTGAGCCTCCGTAAGTCCACACAGCGCCAGCATGTCCCGGGACCAGCGTTTGTTTGCCACGTCCAGAAGGAGCATCCCGGAAGCGTCGGAATAGTCGGTGCAGTGTACCCCGGTCAGGAGGTAATTGATGTAATCCTTGGGAAGCATCACCTTTTTGATTCTGGCAAACAGCTCCGGCTCCTGCTCCCGCATCCACAGAAGCTTCGGAGCCGTGAAGCCGGCAAAGGCGATGTTGGCCGTCCATTGGGAGAGCCGGTCCCTGCCCACGGTCTCGTTCAAGTCGGTAACCTGCTTTGCTGTCCGGCCGTCGTTCCACAAAATGGCGGGGCGGATGACCCGGTCCTCCTCGTCCAGGACCACCAGGCCGTGCATCTGACCACCGGCGCCAATGCCGGCCACCTGGCTCCCATCGAAGCCCTCCAGGAGAAGGGGGATTCCCTCCCACACGGCCTTCTGCCAGTCCGCCGGGTTCTGCTGGCTCCAGCCCGGCCTGGGGAATTCCAGGGGATAGTCCCTGGAAACCACATGGAGGATCTCCCCCGCTTCGTTCATCAGCAGCAGCTTCACTGCCGAGGTGCCCAAATCAATTCCAATGTACAGCATCACATACCTCGTCTTTCCGAAACCCCGGCTGTTCGGGGTCACATAAGTTGGGTCTATTATATACGAAACCTCCCGGCGTTTTCAACCAGCTTGTCAAAATTAGCCACGGCAGCAGCATGGCTTCCGCGGATGACATTGCCCAAGGGGAATTTTGTTGCACGCAGTGAGATTTGCCAATGAGCCAGTCAATCCAAAGGACTGACTGGCTCAGGGTTCCGGTTATATCAGTTGCCAGGCAAAGGAATTACTCCTCGGTCATGTAGCGCATGAGGATGGTGGCGAACTGTGCCCGGCTGGCGGAGGCGGTGGGGCTCAGGGTGGCGGAAGCGCCATTGCCGATGCCGTTGATGAGGCCATTGGCCACAGCCCAATTCATCGCCTCTTTGGCAAAGTTGGAGACCTTTCCGGCGTCAGAGAAGGCGGACAGGACATCCTCTGCCACGGCCTGCTCCCCGTCGTAGCGGTACAGAATTGCAGCCAACTGCTCCCGGGTGATGGCAGCTTCCGGCTTGAAGGTGCCGTCGCCGTTGCCCTCCACAATGCCCTGGGATGCAGCCCAGAGAACAGCTTCGGTGTAGAACTTGCCTTCCTTCACATCGGTAAAGGCATTTTCCAAACCGTCTACTCCGGGCTCGCCCTCCATCCGGTAGAGGATGGTGACAATCTGGCCACGGGTAATGGCTGCGTTCACGCCAAAGACACCGTTGCCCATGCCTTCCATGTAGTTGCTCCGGACCACGAAGTCCACACCCTTGTGATACCATGCATCCAGAGACACATCCCGGAACAGGTCAGATGCGCAGACCAGCTCACCGGCAGCCTGGATGGCCTCCTTGGCTGCAGCCAGGGCAGCCTCGACTTCTTCCACCGTCTGGGCAGCTTCCACGGCCTGTCTGGCCTGGGCCAGGGCGGCATCCACCTGCTCCATCTGCTCGGGGGTGTAATCGGACACATCGATGCCCACCAGCTCGATGATGGCGCTGTACTTGGCGGCGGTGAGGGCGGCCTCCTGGGCCTTCTTCAGAGCCTCTTCCACCTTCTTCTGGGCCTCTTCCGCTGCCTTCTGGGCAGCCTCGGCATCCTCGGCGGCCTTCTGGGCCTGGGCCAGGTACTCCACCATCTCGGCCTTAATGGCTACAATCTCAGCATAGGTCTCAGCCATCTGCTTGGCGTAGTCGGCAGCCTGGGCGGCGGAGGCAGCAGCCTCCCGGTTGGACTGCTCCGCAGCATTCCGCGCCGCTTCGGCGGCACTCTGGGCATCTGCGGCAGCAGCTTCGGCAGCCTCGGCAGCCTCCTGGGCGGCCTTGGCCTCTTCTGCAGCCTTCTCGGCAGCTTCCTTGTTCTCCGCAGCAGACTGGGCGGCTTCGTCCGCCTTCTCCCGGGCCTCCTTGGCCTGGTCACGAGCCCGTTCCGCCTGCTCCTGGGCGTCCTCGGCAGCGGCCTGGGCCTTTTGGGCCTCGTGCATGGCATTGGCAGCCTGGGCGGCACTGCTGGCAGCCACTTCCGCAGACGCAGCAGCGGCGGCGGCGCTGGTAGCGGCATCTGCAGCCTTCGATGCGGCAGCCTTGGCAGAACCGGCGGCCTCTGCGGCTCTCATAGCGGCTTCGCGATTGGACTTCTCAGCAGCCTCAGCGGCCTCCTGCGCGGCATCCTGGGCGATCTTGGCAGCATCCTGGGCGGCCTTGGCCTCGTCCCGGGCGGTCTCGGCAGCCTTCTCGGCAGCTTCGGCCTTCTCGGCGGCCTCCAGGGCCTTGTCCTTGGCCGCTTCAGCGGCGGTGCGGTCTTCGCCGGCCTCTTCGGCGGCCTTCTTGGCGGCAGCCTCAGCGGCTATTGCCTCGTTGCGGGCAGCCTCAGCGGCCTCCTGGGCGGCCTCGGCCTTGGTCTGGGCATCCTCAGCAGCAGCCTTGGCAGCCTCAGCGTCGTTCTTGGCAGACTCGACTGCCTGGGACAGGTCCACCAGATCCTGATCGGACAGGCGGACGCGAACCTGGATGCTCTCCAGCTCCTGGCCGCCCTTCTGGTAGGAGACGTTCCAGGTGCCAATCTCATCTGCCACAAACACGCCGTTGGTGTCTGCCACCAGCTTGCCGGTGTAGGCGTAGAGCTCCAGCTCGTTGATCCGAACGTTGTTGTCATTGCCGGCCGTGGACTTGCCCACGTACAGGCGGTAGACCTGGGCCTGGACCAGATTTTCCTGGGGGATTTCCCGGGTCACGTCCACATCGAGGTTGCCGGTGACGGCGTCCAGGTCAATCCAGTAGGAGTTGTTGCTCATCACGGAATTTTTCTCACTGGAGGACATGGCCAGGAAGTCCTCCTCCGTGACGGAGCCGTTGGGATCCAGCACCTGGAGGCTGAAGTCCTGGGTGATGTAGCTCTCCAGCTCGCCCTTGGCGTGGACGGAATGCCACTTGCCCACAACCATAGACTCCGGCAGGGTAAAGCCAACCCAACCGGTGGCGCCCCGGCCGCACCACTTGTTGCTGCTGCCAGTGATGATACCGTCAAAGAGGTGATACGCCTCCTCGCCACTGTATTGGGCGGACTGGCCCTGGACGCTGGCGTTCAGCGCCACATTGGTAGTCTCGTCCAAGGTGCCCAAATCGGGCTTCTCCACACTGGAGGGAACATAGATTTCGCCGCTTTCATCGGTGATGACCACCTTCACGCCCTTGGGCATGGTGGTGGCACTGGTCAGGTAGGCCTCGTCCACCCAGCTTTCGCCCTCCAGATCGGCCACCGGCGTGCCGCGAACGGTCTTGAAGGTCTTGTAGCTGTCGCTCAGCAGGTCCAGCAGCTGGTATTGCTGGCCATTGCGCTCGTAGATGACATCGGACATTTCCTCCCGCACCAGAGCGGGCTGCTGGCCGCTGTAGGTGAAGCCCATGGGGGCAACGCCGTAGCCATACAGGTTGAGGTTGCTAATATAAACGGTAGAAACCGGCGAAATCTTCACATAAGCGCCGCGGGTGCCTTCCGGCAAAAGGATTTCTCCAGTTGCGTTGCTGAATGTGCATACTTCCGTATAGTTGGTACCATCATCGGAAACCGAAACCGTGCCCTCGGTCAAATCCATCCAGCCATAGTTCGAATACGTAATTCTCGAAACAAGCTGGCTCGTCTCCATGACGAAAATGCAGTCGGAACCATAATGATACGACTTACGATCCAACGCGCTCTCCTGTGCGTCAATCTCTTCCTCCAGGTTGGCAGTGTTGAAATAGGACTCCACGCCATCCTTCAGCTTGCCCTCTTTGGTCCCGGAGGACAGGTCCAGCTTGGCGTTCTGCCAGTTCCAGTAGTAGGCATTGGTATAGGCGGAAGGGGAAGCGGCGGTGATCTTGCTGATCTGGCTGTTGGAAATCACAAAGTTGTGGAGCATGGTCATGGCGGAAATGTCAAGCTCCGTCATGTTGGTGCCGGAGAGATACAGGTTCTCCACATTGACACAGCCTGTGAAGTCCACCTGGAGATTCGGATGGTCTTCCAGCTCCACAAAGGTCAGCGCCCGGCAGTTGGTGAGGTTCAGGGTCTCCAGGCCAGCGGGCAGCATGTCGGAGGTGAGCTTGGTCACCTTGGTGCCGGTGAGGTTCAAGCCCGTAAGGCCGGGCAGATACTGGGCAATGCCGGTCAGGTCCTTCACCTCGGTGTTCTTGCAATCCAGGACGCCGGTAAACCCAGACAGATCGGTCACGTAGGGACCCACCTGGCTGATGACGGCCTGCCGCAGGGCGGCGTCGGGGAAATAGGTCTCGTCCACCAAGGGTTCCATATTCCGAACCTCAGGCAGGGTGGAGCCGAAGGCCTTGATCACATCGGCAATCTTCTCGGCTACGCCTGCGCCCTCATCCAGGCCGTCTGCCGCGCCGTTGTCGCACCAGACGCAGAGCATGGCGCCAGCAGGATTGAAAATGGTGTCTCCACCTTCGAATTCGGTGCAGTCAAACTCGCCAGCCTTCTTCACGCTGACCTGCCAGTCGGCGTTGCCCAGCACCCAGTAGTAGCCCTGGTTGGTGTTGATGAGCTCAAAGCCGGCGTTGTTCAGGGTGGTGGCAGAGGCCAGGTTGTAGCCGCCCCAGCCGGAGGACCAGTAGCAGACCTGGACGTCCTGGTCCATTTCCACGGTGGTGTCGTTGTTGTACAGGACGCCATCGTTGAAGGCTCTGGGGGTCATGCCCTTGTCCTTGATGATGGCAGCCACGTCGTTGAAGAAGGGCACAAAGTGCTCCTTGTAAATGCCGTTCTGATAGATCACCTCGAAGCCCATGCTGCCCAGGTCATTGGCAAACTCATCGGCGCCGAAGTTGAAATGCTTGCAGCCCTTGGAGGCAAAGTACGCAGCATATTTCTCCACGATTGCCTTGGCGAAGGCCTTTGCCTCGTCGCTGGTCAGATCAATGGAGCTCTTGGAGCCGGTGTAGCGCAGGTCGGGGAACTCCTCCAGAATGGCGCCCATATGGCCGGGCACATTCAGGGCGGGAACCAGCTCAATGCCCTTGCTGTTGGCATAGGAGATGATTTCGTCCATCTCGGCCTGGGTCAGGTATTGGTTGGAGCCGTCCGGATATTTGTTGTCTCCCACATAGCCGTCACCCAAGGAGTTAGTCAGGTCATAGATGCCGAACTCCGTGGTCACGGTCATGTCGTCCAAGGCAAAGCGGAAGCCCTGGTTGTCGGAGAAGTACAGCTCCAGCTGGTTGAAGTTGGCCTCAGCCATGGTGTCCAGAATCTGCTTGATGTACTGCACACTGAAATATTTCCGTCCAGCGTCCAGGTGGAACACCCGCTCGAAGGCTTGGGGAATGATGGGCTCGCCCTGATCGTCGAAGTTGTATGTCACCTTCTCAGAGACATTTCCTTCATAGTCGGTCAGGGTGACCTCTAGAGTCAGGATGTCACTGGGCAGGGACTGGAAGCGGGACCAGTCGTTGTTCAGCTCGTTATGGCTCTTCACACCACGGGTGTACTCCTCAGAACCGGTACTGCCGCTCCGTGTGGTATAGGTAAGGCTCAGCTTATACCAGTCGGTGCAGGCCACGGGAGAGGTCAGCTTATGGCCGGTCATGGGGCCGTCGTAGGGGATGCAGTAGCTGTCGTCCAGATCACCGTCGTAGGCCTTGGGCGAACCGCCCACCGGGGTCACCAGCATCTCATACTCCCTGCCGTCGGCGCCGGCGCCTGTGGGAACGGCGACAACCACAGAGGACTCGCCGGCAACAGCCTGAGCCGTGAAGGTCTCCTTGGTGGCAGGCACATAAACGGAAACGTCTGTCGCTACTGTGGCATCGGCGGGGGTAAAGCTCACCGTGAGGGTGCCGTCGGCAGCTTCCACAGCCAAATCGGTGACGGCTTTGGCGTAATCATAGGTGGCGGTGGCGGCCTCAGACTCGCTGCCATCGGCGCCAACGGCGGTCACCTTGATGGTCACCTCACCCTGCGCGTCGTAGACGTCCTTGATGTAGTAGATCTCGTCGTAGATACCGCCCATGTACTGCTCTACCCCGTTGATTACGGCATAGACGTTGTACTGCTTCACGGAATCGTACTCGCCCAGATCCCAGGACACGACCATCTCGTTCGTATCATAGGCCTTGTCAATGGTGAGGCCGGCGGGAGCATCGGGGGTCAAATTCTGACCGGAGGTGTACTTCAGCTGGCCGATGTGCATCTGATAGTTCTCAGAAGCGCCCTTGAAGTACAGGCCGATCATGGCAATGGACTCGCCGGTGTAAGCGGACAGGTCCGCCGTGGAGGTGACCCAGCCGTCGGAGGCGGCAACGGTGTTGTCCAGGGGGATCTCGGTGACGGTGTAGGTATTGTTCTCGGTGTTGATGTCCTTGGCGAACACAACGCCCAGGCTCATGGCCACGTTGTCATCGGAGGTCTTCCGGAAGGTCAGAGCCAGCTTGCTGGCGTCCGTCACATCCAGGTTGGTCTTGTACAGATGCATGAAGTTATCGGCATCCACCTTGCCATAAACGGCCAGAGAGGAACCGCCGTTGTAGGGGTTCACCAGGTCGAAGTCGAACTCTCCGTAGGTGGTAGAGCCTTCCACCAGAGTGCCCTCCTTCCACTGAGCACTCAGACCCTTCTGATAGCCGGTACCATAGTCGTACTCCGCCTGAAGAGCCGTGCCCTCAGACTGGAACCAGAACTGCCAGGTGGGCAGGATGTCCTGGATGGAGATGTTGGCCCACTCGTGGGTGTTGGAGATTTCGCCGTCCACGGCGTAGACCAGACCGTGACCGGTATTGAAGTTGGTGACGAAGGTGTCGCCGTTGACCACAGAGCGCTCGGTCACCAGGCTGGCAATGCCAGGCATCTGATTGGTGCCACTGCCATTGGTCTTACCCACAGCAGTAACCGTGTCCGTAATGGGGGTGGCGTCTGTGGGATTCCCGGAAGAGCCAGTGAACCAGGCCCGCTCACGGACAGCGCTCATCCACTGGAAGTCATCGTTCTCCCGGCGCATCTCCTGATAATTTCCGAAGTCCTCATCCATGCCGGCATGGACAAAGTCCGTGCCCAAGGTGGCAAAGGAGCTGACAATCTCACCGTCCTGCCACATCTTGGAGAAACTATTGTTCCAGCGGTCGTTGCCAGCCTCAAAGCCGCCGTGTACCGCGCCGATGCCGTACTTCTCCACTTCGCTGACCGCGCCGGAGGTGCTCCAGCCGTAATCCTTGAAGAAGGAGTCGGCCGCACCGGCGTTCATCATCTGGGTATCGATGCTGCCGCCGGCGTTGTAGTACTGGATGTACAGGCCGCCCTCGTCCCGCAGGTACTTCAGGAAGGCAGCCAGCTCCTCCTTGGCTGTGCCGGAGGGGCTGTCAGAGCCTTCCAGATTCACAAACCAGCCGTCGAAGCCATAGTACTTGGTGATCTCAATCAGCTTGTCTGCATAGGGGAAGCCGCCGTTCTCATCTCTCTGGATGAGAGTCCGCCAGGACTGGTAGGCCCGGGGCAGGAAGATGCAGCCCAGGGACAGAACGCCGTTCTTGTGAGCGGCATTGGTGTAGGCGGCGTTGGGCAGATTCATCATGCCAAACTCAAACTCCCGTCCTTCCCAATTGTTGGTACCCTTCCGCTCGCCTTCCGCATCCCACAGCTCAATGGGTGTGGTAGCCGTAGTCTGGCCGTGCCAGGGGGCGTAGTAGTCGATGTACTGCCAGAAGTTGAAGCAGTATTCGCTGAACTCGTTGGTGTACGAGGTGCCGCCGAAGAAGGCGTTGCCATAGTCGCCAGCCAAGGTCAGGTACTCCACCTCCGGGTTCAGGCTGGGGTTGGCCTGGGTGGCTGCAACCGCTTCAATGCGGTTCTGCAGAGGCACCCGCGCCCGCAGAAGCTCCGCGTCCGGGTCCGTCGCCGGATCCCAGGACAGCAGGTCCTCGGCCCGGTAACCGTGAGATGTGGGCTCGTTGTCCGCCAAAGCGCTCTCGCCCTGATAGGGCAGAGTGTCACCGGCAAAGGCAATGGTGGGGCACAGAGAGACCACCATGGCGATCACCAGGACGAAGGACAAAAGCCGTTTCAGATGGTTTTCCTTCATTTGTGTATTGCTCCCTTCAAATTTTATTTCACGCGCTGCAGTTTTCGGGCTGCAGTGTTGAAAACAAAGTTATGTAACCGGCTGACGTTACTTAAATTGTAGCACGAACCCACATGTTCTGCAACACTTCTTCCAGAGTCTTTGAAAACTTTGTGAGGATCCCACAAATCCCACCTGGCGAATTTGTTGAAAATGCAAAAACGGCCAGCCGGCCCGAATTCTATTTCAGGCAGACTCCAGCCCCTTTTCCGGCAGGCAACTGGATGTCCGCTTCCAGGGCGGGTCATAGAAGGAAGCCGATGTACGCCTCTACGGGGTGTGCCGTGGTTCCCTACCCATCCATCCGAGGCCGCGCCCTGCTAAGTCAGCAGAACTTACGTTTTCTGAATCGGCCCTGCCACGGTCTGTAACCGATCGCCGTTCCTCATTCGCCACGGCTGCGCCCTATCTTCTGCGATGCATCCACTTGCATTTTCCCTCAATCTATGATACTGTGTAACATAATAGACGAATTTCAAATGCAGGTCCCAACGCCTGCAAGGAGTGTGACCCCCTGTGCAAAAAAACAACAATGTTAGCTCCCCCGCCTGCCCCGCAGACTTGAAATATGGCAACCGCATCCAGGTCATTGAGACCTTTCTGTCCGGCGGTGTGTGCAGCACCAACGATATTTCCGCCACCATTGGCCTCAGCCGGCAGACTGTGATGAAGTCCATTCAATTTTTTCTGCGAAGCGGCCTTTTGATCTCCGTTGGAAAGGGCGACTCCACCCACGTGGGCGGTAAGCGGCCGGAGCTCTTTGCCCTCTCACCAGAGAAATACTTCCTATGCATCACCCTGTGGCCTCAGGAGCTGCGGCTGCACCTGTTTACCATCGGCCAGCAGCTAAAGGGCCAGATCTGCCTGTCCCGTCCCCTTCCCCCGGACCCGAAGGCGGCCATGGACCACGTGGGCCGCCTTTCTGTGGAGCTGTTGGAGCAGTATCAAATCCCTCCGGAAAATCTCTGCGCCGTCAGCGTCTCCACCGCAGGTACGGTAGACTATAAAACCGGCCGGCTGAAATACAGCTCCCAATCGCCTGCATGGGGCACCGATGTTCCCCTGGTGTCCTATTTGCAGCCATACTTTGCCCCCAACACCATGATTTTCCTGGAAAATGCCGGCAAAATGACAGCCCGGCCTTTTCTCCTGGAGAAGGACCTTGCCGGCAAGCGGGTCCTGGTCATTTTTGCCTGCTGGGGCCTGTCCAGCTGCCTCATCGAAAAGGGGCGCATTCTGGGGGGCAAGAACTCCCTCATTGGGGAAATCGGCCACATGATCATCGACCCCAGTGATCCCGAAACCTGCGGCTGCGGCAGCCACGGCTGCCTGGAGCGGCTGGTGAGCGTAGACCGGGTCCGCAGTATTTTGCAGCAGCAGGCGGCACATTTCCCCGGGTCTTCCCTGCTGCAGAGCGATCCGGAGCACCACGGCGTTGCGGATGTCTCCCATGAGCATGTCGGCCATGTCGCGCGACATGCCCTGTCGCACCACGATGCGCATGACGATCAGTTGTTCGATGTTCGCGGGCATCGTGTAGGCGGGGACCATCCAGCCGCTCTGCTGCAGTTTGGCCTGC
>ENA-ORVG01002355-ORVG01002355.1-human-gut-metagenome-genome-assembly--contig:-NODE-2355-length-18336-cov-8.862535_pt1 | contig 18336 bp, 16 predicted proteins | sample MGYA00242091_ERZ509233 | MGnify/ENA primary metagenome ERZ509233 (study PRJEB26280, sample SAMEA2338840) | human gut metagenome | biome: human gut; feature: human-associated habitat; material: faeces... | reverse complement strand
AAACTGTTGAAGATACGTTGCAGTCGCACCGTGGCCTGAAGGTCATGCAGGAGAACCTTGACGTCGTCCGTCATGAGCTCCGCAGGGCCAAGGCGGGGTGGGGCCCGAGCGTCGACGCCGTGGGGCGTACCGGCGCCAGCCGGCTGAGCAATACGACGACGCGCCCTTTGAACGCCGATAAGGACATGTACGGGGCCAACAGCATCAGCCTTACGCTCACGCAGCCGCTGTGGGACGGTTTCGCCACGCGCAGCCGTGTCCGCACGGGCGAAGCGACGGTCGATTCCATGACCTACCGCGTCCTCGACAACGCCACGTCGTTCGCCCTGGACGCCATCATTGCCCATGTGGACCTGCTCCGCCGCCGCGAGATCCTGCAGCTTGCCAAGGATAACGTGAGGCAGCACGTGGAGATCCTGGACTTTGACCGGCTCGACGAGGCGGACGAGGTGCTGCTGCGGCGGCGGTTCGACGCGCTGCGCCCGCTGCTGAGCCCGCAGGTGCTCGACGCCGAGCACCCGCTGCCGTTTCTGCGCAACCGCGAGCAGTATGTGCTCGTGCGCTTTGCGGGCAAGCGCGGCGGCGCGGGGCTCGTGCCGACGACGCAGCTGCCGAAGTTTTTTAAGCTCACGGTCGACGGCGTGCAGAAGCTCGCGCTCACGGCGCCGCTGGTAGCGCACTTTGCGCCCCTGCTCTTCGGCGAGCGGCGCGTGCGCGAGACGGCTATCGTGCGCGTGACGCGCAGCGCCGACATTTCCGTGCGTGACATCATGGACGGGTGCGACGCGGATCTGCGCGCCGTGATGGAGCGGCTGCTGCGGCGCCGCCGCCGGCTCGAGCCGGTACGCGCGCAGGTGCAGGGCCGCGTCTCGGACGAGATGCGCGCGCTCGCGCGCGAGCTGCTCGGGCTGCCGAAGCGGCAGCTGTTCGTGACGAGCGCGCCGACGGATCTGTCGTTCGTGCTCACGATGCCGGGGGAGTTTGACCTCGCGGGGCTGACGTGTCCCGAGATCCCGCCGGCCAAAAACGTGGCGCTGCAAAAGGGCGACTACTTTGCCTATCTCGCGCAGCACGACCTGCTGCTCGCGCTGCCGTACCAGAGCATCAACCCATTCGTCGACCTGCTGTACGAGGCGGCGGACGACCCGGACGTCGTGTCGATCAAGATCACGCTCTACCGGCTCGCTGGCAGCAGCCGCATCGCGGCGGCGCTGGCCTACGCGGCCGAGCACGGCAAGCAGGTGCAGTGCCTGCTCGAGCTGCGCGCCCGCTTTGACGAGCAGAGCAACATCGACTACTCGCGCATGCTCGAGGACGCGGGGTGCGGCATCCTCTACGGCCTGACGAAATACAAGGTGCACACGAAGCTGTGCCTCATCACGCGGCGGTGTCCCGGCGGCATCTGCTACTACACGCAGGTCGGCACCGGCAACTACAACGAAAAGACCGCCGAACAGTACACCGACCTCATGCTGCTGACGAGTGACCCGGCCATCGGGCGCGACGCGGCGAAAACGTTCGACCGGCTCGCGCGCGGCGAGACCGTCGGCGAGACGGAGGCGCTCTGGCTCGCGCCGGAGGGCTACAAGCCGCAGCTGATGGCGCACATCGAGGCGCAGACGCGCCTCGGCCCGGAGGGATACATCGGCATCAAGGTCAACTCCATGAACGACGCGGACGTTATGGCGCGGCTCGTGCGCGCGAGCGAGGCGGGCACGGAGGTGGAGCTGTTCGTGCGCGGCATCTGCTGCCTGCGGCCGGGCGTGCCCGGACGGACGGAGCACATCTCGGTGCGCAGCATCATCGGGCGGTATCTGGAGCACGAGCGTATTTTCGTCTTTGGCCGCGGGGAGGTGCAGGAGGTGTTCATCGGCTCGGGCGACCTGCTTGAGCGCAACACCATGCGCCGGATTGAGGCTTTCACCGCCGTGACCGACCCCAACGCGCGCGCGGAGGTGCTCGAGGTGCTCAGCGCCATGCGGCGCGACAACCGGCAGGCATGGATCATGCAGCCGGACGGCAGCTACCTCCGTCCCGAGGGCGCGGGCGAGCCGTTTGTCAGTCAGGCGTATCTGCACACGTACTTTGCCGGGCGCACCATCGAAAAGCCCGCGCCCCCTGCCCCGCCTCAGCCACGAAAAAAGCTGCCGTGGTGGCGGCGGCTGTGGATCTGGCTGAAAAATAATTGACGAAATTCGGAATTTGGGACTTGACAAGCGCGCAAAAGCGCGTATAATGTGCCTTACAATTTCACAGCCTTATCAAGAGTGGCGGAGGGACCGGCCCTGTGAAGCCCGACAACCTGCAGAGACCTGCAAGGTGCCAAATCCGGCGGTGCAAATCGAGAGATGAGGATCTTCGCCTTTTCCAAGCGCTCCGTCGGCTGTCGGGGCGCTTGTTTCTTTGCCCGGCACAACAGAAAGCGAGGAATAGCAATGGCTCATCATCTCTTTACATCCGAATCCGTGACGGAAGGACATCCCGACAAGATCTGCGACCAGATCTCCGACGCGATCCTCGACGCCATTCTGGCGCAGGATCCGAACGGCCGCGTCGCCTGCGAATGCACGGTCACGACCGGCGTCGTGAACGTCATGGGTGAGATCACGACCGACTGCTACGTCGACATCCCGAAGGTCGTGCGCCAGACCGTGCGCGAGATCGGCTACGACCGCGCAAAATACGGCTTTGACTGTGAGACCTGCGCCGTCATCACGAACATCGACGAGCAGAGCGCGGACATCGCCCTCGGCGTCGACCAGTCGCTCGAGAGCAAGGAGACCGGCGACAGCACGCTCGACAACGGCGCGGGCGATCAGGGCATGATGTTCGGCTTCGCCTGCGACGAGACGCCGGAGCTCATGCCGCTGCCCATTTCGCTGGCCCACAAGCTGGCCAAGCGCCTGACCGCCGTGCGCAAGCAGGGTCTGGTCGACTATCTGCGGCCCGACGGCAAGACGCAGGTCACGGTCGAGTACGACGAGCAGAACCGCCCCGTGCGCGTGCACACCGTCGTGCTCAGCACGCAGCACGCCCCGGAGGTGGACATGGCCCAGCTGCGCAAGGACATGATCGAGCTCGTCATCCGCCCGACCATCCCGGCCGAGCTGCTCGATGACGACACCCGCTACCTCATCAACCCCACCGGCCGCTTCGTCGTCGGCGGCCCGCAGGCGGACTCCGGCCTGACCGGCCGCAAGATCATCGTCGATACTTACGGCGGCAGCGCCCCGCACGGCGGCGGCGCGTTCTCCGGCAAAGACCCGACGAAGGTCGACCGCAGCGCCGCCTACGCCGCGCGCTACGTGGCCAAGAACATCGTGGCGGCCGGGCTGGCCCGCCGCTGCCTCGTGCAGCTGGCGTATGCCATCGGCGTGGCAGAGCCCGTGAGCGTGCTCGTCGACACGCAGGGCACGGGCACTGTGCCGGATGCACAGATCGCCGCTGCCGTGCAGCTGGTGTTTGACCTGCGGCCGACGGCCATCATCCGCGACCTCGACCTGCGCCGCCCGATCTACCGCCAGCTCGCCGCCTACGGCCACATGGGCCGCGAGGAGCTCGGCGTCCGCTGGGAGGACACCGACCGCACCGACGCCCTGCGCGCCGCCGTCGCCAAGACGAACGTGTGATTCAAACCGCATGAAAAACCTCCGCAGCTTCGGCTGCGGAGGTTTTTTCATATTCATTCGTGAACCGGCGAGGCGGTTCTCTATGGAGCATATGCTCAATAGTACGAATGCCCCCAGGTGGCGTTTTCGTAATTTGCGAGGAAGTCGGCGTTCGCGCGCTCGGTCGGCGAGAGCGAATTGTTATCGAACGACGCGCCGGGCACCGTGCCGTGATACCAGCTCTGGGCCTCGAAATAGGCCGCGATCTGCGGCGTCTGGAAGATGCGGCCGTGGCGCGCAAAGATCTCGTTGCGGGCAAGGCAGCACTGCTCCCAGGTGAGGTTCGCCACGTCCGCCTGCGTGAGCCGGCGCGCGGCGCTGTCCGGCAGGATGTAGCTGCCGGCGGAAGGCGTCGGCGTGGGGCTCGGCGTCGGGGTCGGGGTGGGCGTCGGTGTCGGCGCGGCGGACGGCTCTACCGTCGCCGTCACGGCCGGGGTCGCGGCCACGACCGGGTCTTTTGGCTTGGGCTTGACGTTGAGCGCAATGAGCAGCACGATCAGTGCAACGCCGAGCGCGGCAAAGATGGCGATGAGCAGCGCCTTGCTGCGCGGCGCGTCCCGGTCCTCCGGCGCGGGCTCATACGGCGCATCGTCCTCCCAGCCGGGCACGGGCGGGTCGTCTGCCCAGGGATCGTCCTGCGGCTCGGCTTCATCGTCCCAGTCGTCGGCGGGGGCGCTGTCCTGCCAGCCGGAAGGGAAATGCTCCCCGTTTCCATCATCCAGCGGCGCGGATGCATCCTGCTGATCCTCCGGCGGGAGGATTTCATTCTGTAAATCATCTTCCGGCGGCGTCTGCTCGCCCCCGCAGTAGGGGCACCAGCGCGCATCATCCGGGATGTCTCGTCCACAGTAGGGACACTGCATTGGCTTCACCTGCCCTTTCACACACACATCGTTTTCCTCAATGTACCATATTCCCGGCCATACCACAAGATAAAAAATGTCCCCCGGTGGTTCGCCGGGGGACAAAGAAAAGCCTGTTAACCCGCGATGCGCTTGGCGCCCACGTAATTCTTCAGGTAGTAGCTCGAGCTCAGGTCGCTGATGACGACGCAGCCTGCGCCGGAGCTGCTGTGGATGAACTGGCCGTTGCCGATATAGATACCGACGTGGCCGATGCTGGAGCTGTTGCTCGCAAAGAACACCAGGTCGCCGAGCTGGAGGTTGGCCTTCTCGACATAGGTGCCGTTGTTGTTGTAGATGCTGCTGGCCACACGGCTCATGGAATAGCCGCAGAGCTTGTACACGTAGTTGACAAAGCCGGAGCAGTCAAAGCCCGAGGGGCTCATGCCGCCGTAGACATACGGCGCGCCCATGTACTGCTTGGCCGTGGCGACGATGGTCTCACCGATGGAGCCGCTGGGCTTGCTGCCGCCGTCCGACTTCGTGGTGGTGACGTAGGTGCTGTTGACATAGCCCTTGACGCCGTTGATGGTGACAGCCGTCCAGTTGCCGCTCGTGCCGGTGATCGTCAGCGGCGTGCCGTTGTTATACGTGCCGAGGATGGAATAATTCGTGCCGGCGCCGGAACGCAGACGCACGTCGTTGCCCTTGATATAGCCGGTCTGGCTCGTGGAGCCGCCGCCGTTACCGGGCTTGGTCGTGGTCATGTAGTCCTTGCTGACATAACCGTCCCTGCCGCTGTAGCTGACTTTGTACCAGTTGCCGCTCTCGCCGGTGATGGTCATCTTCGTGCCAGTGTTATACACGCCGAGGATGGAGCTGGTCGTGCTCGCACCCGAGCGCATACGCACGCCGGTGCCCTTGATGTAGCCGGCCTTGCTGTCGGCCCCGCCGCCGGAGACATAGTCCGAGCGGATGTAGCCGCTCACGCCGCCGAGGGTGACCTTCGTCCAGCCGTTTTCCGTGCCGGTGATGGTCAGGGGCGTGCCGTTCTGGTAGGTACCGAGGATGGAGTAGTTCGTGCTCGGGCCGGAGCGCATGCGCACATCGCTGCCCTTGACCGAACCGTTGGAGCTGCCCGTGCTGCTGCCGCCGTTCGTCACGCCCGAGAGCGAGACATAGTCCGAGTGGACATAGCCGGTGGTGCCGTTGTAGCTGACCTTGTACCAGGCGCCGTTGACGCCGGTGATCGTCATGGTCGTGCCGGAGTTGTAGGTGCCGAGGATGGAGCTGCTCGTGCTCGCACCCGAGCGCATACGCACGTAGCTGCCGTTGATCGTGCCGGTACCGAAGCTGGCATCCATTTCATTGGCGCGTTTGAGGTAATCGGAAGATATGTAGCCGACGGTGCCGTTGTAGACCACCGTGGCCCAGCCGCCGCTCGAGCGCGTGGACACCACGACGTGGGTGCCTGCCGGGAGCGTGGAGATAATGCCGTAATTCGTTCCGGCGCCCGTTCGGAAGTTGACGGCCGTCGTCGTCGTCGCACCGCCGGCACTCGCCGCGGAAGCCGAAACGGCCAGCGTGAGCGCGAAGAGCGCGGAAACAACGGCTGTTTTCAGAAATCGTTTCGCCATAGAATCATCCTTTGCTTAGTTATTCGCAAGCGCGCGGTCCAGCCACACAGCCGCCACATCCATGGCGTTGTAGAGGCCATCCTTTTCTGTCTTTTTGACCACACGGTCGCGGGATTTCAGATCCGGGTCGGTGAGCTGAAGCTGCACGGAGACCCGCGTCGCCACGTCGAGGTCCTTGATCTTTTTCGTGTCGAGGATCTGCATCATAATGATGTACTTGTCAGCCATGCTGCCGTAATAGAGCAGGTTGTCTTTCCGGCGCAGCGGATGGCCTTTGTAGCACAGTTCGGTCGATTTTGCTGCCAATGAGATACACCTCCGATACCACTGTTTTCGAATTGTAACACATTTCAATCTTTTTGTCAACACCGCATGCCCCGCGCTGTCGTTTCGGCGCGGGGACACGCGATGGGGCAGACATTTGCGCGGCTCAGCCGGCGTCGTCGGCATCGCCGCCGGTGTCCTGCGACTGGCCGGAGAAATTGCCGAAGATGCCGGTCGGCGAGCCGATGGTCGGCGCCGGGAAACTCTTGGTCGGCAGATCCTTATGGATCGGGTCCATGACGAGCTTCCAGATCTGGGCGGCGGGGTTGCCGGAGAAGTTCATATACTCGGGCATATCGTAGCCGGTCCAGACGGCGGCCACATAGTACGGCGTGAAGCCGACGAACCAGCGGTCGCAGTTGTTCGTGGTCGTACCGGTCTTGCCGCCGACGGGCATGCCGGTCAGGCGGGCCTCGCTGCCGGTGCCGCTGTTGACGGCGTTGCAGAGCATATCGGCCATGTTCCACGCGGTGTTGGCCTTGAGGGCCACGATCGTGCGCGCGGGATTTTCGAGCACGACCTCGCCGCTGGAGTCCTTGACGTAGGAATACGTGCGGCCGTAGGTGAACACGCCGTCGTTGACGAAGGCGGAGTACGCCTGCGTCATCTCGCGGACGGTGATGCCGTTCGTGAGCTGGCCGAGGGCGAGCGGCGCGTAGTCGCAGTCGGACTCGGCAAGGCTCGTGACGCCGAGCTTGTCCTTCAAAAATTCATACGACGCGCGCGGGGTAAGCTTGTCGAGGATCTGCGCGGACACGGTGTTGAGCGAGCGCTGCAGCGCCTCGCGGATGGTGATGACGCCGTAGTTGCCGCCGCCGGAGTTTTTCGGATACCAGCTCGTGCCGGAGAGCTTGATGTCCGGCGAATCGTTGACCTGCGTGTACTGCGTGATGAGGCCGAGCTCCATGGCCGGGCCGTAGGTCGCGATCGGCTTGATGGACGATCCGGGCGGGCGCTTGGACTGCGTGGCCCGGTTCGTGCCAAAGTTGATGGTCTTTTTGCCCGTGCCGCCGGACAGGCCCTTGATCTCGCCGGTGTAGGGGTCCATGATGACGATGGCGGACTCGAACTGCTGGCCGGAGGCCGACGGGCGCTGCGGCATCTTGTCGAGGTCGGTATAGACGTCGTCGATCGCCTGCTGGATGCTGGGATCGTAGCAGGAATAGACCTGATAGCCGCCGGAATAGAGCAGCGTACGCGCCGTGTCGCGGCTGACGCCCTTCTGCTCGACGAGGTCGTTGAGCACGTCGTTGATGACGGCCTCGGCGTAGTAGCTGTAGATGGTCTGGGTGGCATCGTCGGACTCGCTGCGCACGAACACGAGCTCCTGCGCCACGGCCTCATCGTACTGCTCCTTGTTGATGTAGCCCTGTTCGTACATCTGCTTGAGGATGGTCTCCTGCCGGGCCTTATTGTTCTCGCGGCTGATGAAGGGGTCGTATTTTGAGGGGTTATTCGTGATGCCGATGATGCTCGCGCACTCGGCGAGCGTGAGATCCTTCGGTTCTTTGCCGAAGTAGGTCTCGGCGGCGGTATAGACGCCGTTGCACCCCTCGCCGAAGTAGACGATGTTCAGGTACCACTCCATGATCTCTTCCTTATCATAGGACTTCTCAAATTCGAGCGCCTGGAAAATCTCGAGCAGCTTGCGCTGCACGGTGATATCGTCCTGCTTGGTGAGGTTTTTGATCAGCTGCTGCGTGATGGTCGAGCCACCGAAGTCGTTTTTCATCGACAGGAACATGTTGATGAACGCGCCGGTCGTGCGGTACCAGTCCACGCCCTTGTGCTTGTAAAAGCGCTTGTCCTCGATGGCGACGGCCGCGTGCTCCATGTCCTTGGGGATGTCGGCATAGTCGATCCAGACGCGGTTTTCCGTGCTCGAGAGGTTCGTGAGGTTCTGCCAGTTGCCGTCGGAATCCTCATACAAAATCGAGCTTGAGAGCGAGACCGTGAAGTCCGAGAGCTGCACGTCGAGATCCGTGGACAGGCAGTTTTTCACATAGTACGCGAAGATGCACAAAAACAGCAGCCCCGTGACGAGCACGATCAGCAGGATCGTGCCGAGCACGCGCAGCACAGCGCCCGCGACGCTCACGGTCGCATCCGCGGCCTGGGCCGCGCGCGGGGCGGATGATGATGGTTTCGGTCGTTTTGCCATAGGCAGTGACGCACCTCCCTGATAATACACATTATCGGGTCAAAAACCCGGTCGATATTCAGCGCATAAAAACGGTTAAATGATATTATAGCACACTCTGTCAACTGGGGATAGTCTTTCGCGCGTTTTTGTCCGGCGGGTATGAAATGCGCGCGCGTTGGACAAACTTTCCGGTGAAAGGAGCGAGGCATATGAAACGAACGCTGGCACTAACGGTCGTGACGGCGCTGTGCGCCGTGTCGCCGTTCGTCGCGGGGGCGGCGATGTCCTCCCTGCAGCAGCCGGGCGCGGACGCGCCGGCCACGTCCTACGACGGCGCGCAGGCGGAATATATCCTGCGGGATTACGAGGGCTATGTGAGCGTGTTCGCCTCCGACGCCGACCGCAGGCCGCTGCAGGTGACCGGCATCGAGGTCGCCGGACTGCGCCGCGCCGACCAGGAGCTGCTGCGCGGCGGCATCACCGTCGGCAGTCAGGAGCAGCTTTTGCTGCTGCTGGAGGATCTGGGGTCGTAAAAGGACTTGATTTTACACGCCAGATGGGGTACACTGAAACCAGAAAACGATCACAACTGGAGGACACCCCGATGAGTGAAGCATTCGGCAGCGATTATCTGACGATCGAGGACGAGGACGGCAACGAGTTCGAGCTGGAAGTGCTCAACGAGTTTGAGCTCGACGGTCAGGACTATCTCGCGGCGCTCCCCGCCGATATGGACGAGGACGACCCCGATTTCGGCATCATCCTGCTCAAGATCATGGAGGAAAACGGCGAGGAGCTCTTCGGCTCCATCGACGATGACGACGAGCTGGACAAGGTGTACAATTACTATATGGAAGAGATCTTCGCCGACGAGGACGAAGAATCTGACGGCGGCGCGGAGGAATAAGTTCCCGCGCGGCGCATAGCATGGGAATAAGTCCTGCTGTGTGCGTGGAGCACGACTGAGTGCTCAGAGCTCATTTAAACCCACATCTCTTATAAGGGATGCCAGAACTTCCGCTGCGGATTGCAGGCCTCCCGGCCGGCTGAAAGATGCCGGTTGGACGTTGGAAGCAGAGAAACAGCAGAGAGGCGACCCACCTGCCTTCTTGTGCAGGTTGTAACTGGGCTCACACGGCATTGGCGGGCTGGCCGGCAGCGAAAGCTGCCGGCTTTTTTCTTGCCTCTGACAAGAAAAAAGCCAGATTGCATCCGTCGCGGTGCGGCCACCGAAAAAGCCGCGCCGCATTGACAAGCCCCCGCCGCCGGGGCTATGATAAGCCTCAGCGGCACGCGCAGTGTGCCGAATCCTGTCCAAACGAAAGGTGATCCGCCATGCTCCGCTTTCAGAACGATTACTCCGAGGGTGCGCACCCGAACGTGCTGCGCGCCCTGTGCGACACCAACCTCTGCTCCACGCCGGGCTACGGGCTCGACGACGACTGCCGCCGCGCGGCCGACGCCATCCGCGCCCGCTTCGCCTGCCCGGACGCCGACGTGCACTTCCTCGTCGGCGGCACGCAGACGAACCAGCTCGCCGCAGCCGCCTTCCTGCGCCCGTGGGAGGCCATGGTCGCGGCCGACACCGGCCACATCAATGTGCACGAGACCGGCGCGATCGAGGCCACCGGCCACAAGGTGATCGCCGTGCCCGGCGCGGACGGCAAGCTCACCCCCGCCGCCATCGCCGACGCCGCCGCGCAGCACTGCGCTGCCCCCGGCGTGTATGACGAGCACATGGTACTGCCGCGCATGGTGTACGTGTCCGACGCGACGGAACTCGGCACTGTCTATACCAGGGCGGAACTGACCGCCCTGCGCGCGGCGTGCGACGCGCACGGGATGTACCTGTATCTCGACGGCGCGCGGCTGGCGCAGGCGCTCACGGCCGCGGGCAGCGACCTGCAGCCGGAGGATCTGCCGCAGCTGTGCGATGCGTTTTACATCGGCGGCACGAAAAACGGTCTGCTCTTCGGCGAGGCAATGGTCATCGTCAACGACGCGCTCAAGCCGGGCTTCCGCCGCGCGATGAAGCGCAACGGCGCCATGCTCGCCAAGGGCCGCCTGCTCGGCGTGCAGTTCGCCGCCGCGATGGCGCACGACCTCTGGCTCGAGCTGGGCCGGCACGCGGACGCGCAGGCGCAGCGCATCGCCGCCGCGCTCTCGGACCGCGGCATCGCAATGTACGTGCCCTCGCCGACGAACCAGATCTTCCCCATCCTGTCGGACGCGCAGATCGCGCGGCTGCAGGAGCAGGTCGCGTTTTACACGACCGCCCGCGTGGACGCCGCGCACCAGGCCGTGCGGTTCGTGACCTCGTGGGCCACGACGGACGCGCAGGTCGACGCGCTGCTGGCCGTGCTGGCGCAGGTGCTGGACTGACCGCACGACATCGGAATACGGAAACACGCCCGACGCGATCTGCGTCGGGCGTGTTTTCAACTTTACAAATGTTCCTTCTGCATCTTCGCCCAGCGGCGGGGATACTTCGGCGGTGTGGGCGCCGTCTTGCGGATGACGACGACGCTGTGCGTCACGTCCGTGCCGGGGATGGTGTAGCGCGCCGTGCGCTCATACGTGCCGCCGAGCTTGCGGATGGCGCTGCGCGCCTCGTCGAGCTCTGCGGCGCAATCTGGCCCTTTCATGGCGAGAAACACCCCGTCCGTGCGCACAAACGGCAGGCACAGCTCGCACAGCAGGTACAGCCGCGCGACCGCGCGCGAGACCGCCGCGTCGAACTGCCCGCGCAGCTCCGGCGCCTCCTCGGCGCGCGTATGCAGGCACGTCACGTCCGTGAGGCCGGTCGCGGCGCAGACGTCGCCGAGAAAGCGCACGCGCTTATCCAGACTGTCGAGCAGCGTGAGCGAAATGTCCGGCTGCGCGATCTTCAGCGGCAGGCCGGGAAAGCCCGCGCCCGTGCCGACGTCGATGACCGACTTGCCGGCAAGCGGCTCGACCGTCAGCAGGGCAGCCGAGTCGAGAAAGTGCAGCTGCGCCACATCCGTCTCGCCGTGGATGGCCGTCAGGTTCATGACCTTGCTGCGCTCGTCGAGCAGCGTGTAATATGTCTGAAAACGGGCCAGCGCCGCCGCGTCGAGCGGCAGACCCAGCGCGGCAAACCCCGCGCGCAGAAGTTCGTCCATGCTTGCCTCCAAAAATGATCGGTTGCCGCCATCTTATCACATTCCCGCGCGCACGTCCAGCCCCGGGCGGGTGAGCCGGAACGCCGGGTAAAGCAGACCTCTTCCGCCGCATCCGCTTCGCTGCGCTCAGCACCTTCTCGGCAGGGAGAAGGCTTGGCGCCGGTCGAGCATGCACGGTAACGGGATCACCATGGCGCGTAACGGCACAAAAAGCCGCCCGCACGGGTCTCCGTGCGGGCGGCTGTGCTGTCTGTGCAGCTATTATGCGTAAAAGACGTGGTCGCCGATCGTGGCCGTGTAGGTCAGGCGGCTGTTGAACCACGAGGCGTTGCAGGCCGAGGGATTGATGAAATACAGGCTCTCGCCCACCGGGTCATACCCCTCGAAGGCGAGCTTCGCCGCAAGCTCGGCATCCTCGTCCGGCGTGAGGCTGATGCGCCCGTCGGCCGTGGGCGAAAACTGCGCCACACCGCCGCGCCGGTCGAACACGACCTCCTTGACGCTGTTGGGGAAGCGCTCGTCCGCCACGCGGTTGAGCACGACGTTGCCGACCGCGATCTGCCCGTCCATGGGCTGGTTGCCGGCCTCGGCATTGATGATGTGGCTGAGCCAATAGACATCACGCGCGCCGTAATAGCTCTCGCCGCTCTCGAGCAGCGCCTGCTCGGAGGCATCGACGCGCAGACTGGTATGGTCCTCGCTGAGCACGGCCGTGACGCCGAAGATCTTCTCCAGATCCGCCAGCGGCAGCACCACTTCCCCGTCGAGGGCATACACGCCGTCGGGCGCGTAGAAGCAGCGGCCGTTGGCCGTGTAGTACGTCTCGCCGTAGGTCGCCGCGATGTCCGCGCCGTCGACCGTGACGGTCTCGGTGTCGCCGTCCGTGACCGTGTCGCTCTCGAGGCCGAGCATCTCGGCGAACGCATCCGCCGGGAGCCAGACCGCATCGTCGAGCACGTAGCAGTAGCCGCCGAAGCGGTCGTCCACATACACGGGCGTGTAGTCGCAGGTGACGGTCTCGGTGTAGTCGCCGGCGTCCATGCCGACGGCGACCGTGCGCACGACCGGCGAGGTCGCCTGCGCGGCTGCCTGCACCGCGAGCTTCTCGTCGTGCTCGGGCGCGGCCAGGGACACATCCCCGCTCACGACCGCCTTTGCCGCCGGCGCGCTGCCGTCCGGCCCAGCGGCCAGCGCCGAGCTTTCACCGGCGAGCCAGAAAAATCCGCACAATAAGCCGCAAAGCAGGCAGACGATGCACATCAGCGACAGGCCCGACTTCACGGACAGGCCCGCTTTTTTCGTTCGATTCATGACGTGCAGCCTCCTTTGCTGATTCATCACAGGGTGCAAACATTTCAATCCACGCGCCCCGTTATGGATAATTATATTCATTTTTCAAACCGCACGCAATCGGCAAATTGCACAAAGCGTCTTTTTAAGTTCTGAATAATATCCACAAAAAAATGCGTAAACAACAAAATATAGTGTTATATGACACAATTATACGCAAGAAATTGTGTTGTTTACTTTGACTAAAACCGTCAATTCGACGCAAAGTGACCAAAATAAAAAGATGCAAGTTCGCAAAAAATTCTTGCAAACTTGCATTATGTCAACTATTTTTATTATTTGAAAGAATTATGTTAATCTTTTTCCCGCCTCACAGCGCCTGACGCAGCGCCTTGGCAAGCTGATCCGGGCAGGAGGTCAGCTTGCTGCCGCAGCGCACGCCCTCCATGCGCTCGATGGCCTGCTGCACCGGCATCCCCACCAGGAGCCGCGAAATGCCCTGCAGGTTGCCGCTGCACCCCCCTTGCACCTCAACTTTGCGGATAATTCCGTTCTCCACCTCCACCCGCATCAGGCGGGAGCAAACACCCTTCGGCCGGTATGTGATCGTCATGACGACGCCTCCTTTGAAATATTCCGGTGCTCAGTATAGCAGATACGGTGACATAATTCCACCCCCGAAACCATATATATTGTGGAGAATGCAATCGGAGGTGAGCAGATATGACGCTGCGGCAAAAACTGGCCTGCGTGGGGCTGACCGTGTTCGGCCTGCAGATCGCATCGGCTGCGGCGGGCGGCGCGCCGCTCGCGGACAGGCTGCGGCTCTGGCTCGACCCGGAGCAGCTGCTGCTGGCATCGGTGCGCATGGAGCTGGGTGCGCCGCCGGTGGACGCATCCCCCACACCGGAGGTGGCAGCGGCGCTCAGCGCGGCCACGCCCGCGCCGGCCGCGACACCCGCCCCCACCGCGGACGCCGACGCCGACGAGGACGCGCCCACCACGACGGCCGACGGGCTGCCGATCGTGGCGACGAGCATCGCGGGCGGGCTGAGCATCAAAAACGAGACAGACATCGCGGTCGACGCGGCCGCGCTGCTGCAGCAGGGCCCGGCCGTCGTGCTGCCGGCGGGCGAACCGCAGATCCTCATCATGCACACGCACGCGAGCGAAGCCTTCACCCCCGCGGGGCGCGACCTCTATCCCGCGAGCGACACGTGCCGCACGGAGGACACCAATTATAATATTGTGCACGTGGGCGACGTGCTGGCCAACACGCTCGCGTCCGCCGGGCTGCAGGTGCTGCACGACCGGACGATCTACGACTACCCGAGCTACACGGGCTCGTACAACCGCTCGGGCGCGGCCGTGCAGGAGTACCTGAACCAGTACCCGAGCCTACGCATCGTCATCGACCTGCACCGCGACGCGCTGTGCTCGGACAGCGTGGTCTATAAGACCGTGGCCGAGCTGCCCGATGCCGCGTGCTCGCAGGTGATGCTGCTCGTGGGCACGAACGCCTCGGGGCTCTACCACCCGTACTGGGAGGAGAACCTGCGCCTGGCGGTGTATCTGCAGGATGCGGTGAATGCGGCGCACCCGACGCTGATGCGGCCAATCACGCTCGTCAACGAGCGCTACAACCAGCACCTCACGCGCGGGTCGCTCATCATCGAGGTCGGCAGCAGCGGCAACACGCTGCAGGAGGCCATACGCGCCGTGCGCCTGTTCGGCGAGAGCGCCGGCCCGGCGCTCGCCCGGCTCGTGCAGTGACCGGGCCCGACACGGTGCGACATATTATAATAGGTATAAAACCACCCCCGGCGGGCGAGAATCTCCGCAGACGGAGCTTCCGGCCAAAGGGGGTGTTTTCATGCAGGTCCGCAATTACATGACCGGCGCTGCCGCCGTGACGCATCCGGACGAGCCGGTCGTCGCCGCCGCGCGGCTGATGCGCATGCGCGGCATCGGCGCGCTGCCCGTGTGCGAGGACGACGGCACGCTCGCCGGGATGCTCACCGACCGCGACATCGTGGTGCGCTGTGTCTCGTCCGGGGACGACCCGGGCGCCGTGACCGTGCGCAGCATCATGTCGCGCGACCCCGTGACGGTCGAAGCCGGCGCGGATATCCGCCGCGCGATGGAGACCATGCGCGCGGCGCAGGTGCGCCGTCTGCCCGTGACCGAGGGCGGCAAGCTCGCAGGCATCCTCTCGATCGACGACATCGCCCGCTCGGGCAGGTGGGACATGGAGTGCGCGCAGGCGCTGTGCGGCATCACGGCCAATGTCTGCAGGCGGTGAGGTGCGCGGCGCACCGCGTGTCCGACGCGCACCATAAGCCTTCTCCTTGTGGCCTCGTGGCCTCGGCCGGGGCGTGCAAAGCCTTCTCCTTGAGGAGAAGGTGCTGAGCACAGCGAAGCGGATGCGGTGGAAAGGTCATGGCTTCTTCAGCGCCGCCGGTCGTGCACCGCATATCCCACGACATCTCATCCGTCGCGGCGTGGCCGCCGCGGCACCGGTCATGTGCTCTCCCTGCGCATATGCGCAAATCTTTCTCCTCCCTTCCGGCCGCGCGGTGACCGCGCGGCCGATCATTTTGCGCACAAATGCCAAAACCGGGCGCAGGAAATGCAGCAGAATGCACAATCTTGAGAATCATTCGCAAAAAGGGCTTTACAAATGCGGTTTCCTGTGGTATCTTCATATCAGTAATAATTCTTGTTACTGATATGCAAGGAGGTGCTTCGATGCCCACACGCAAAAACAGCAAAAAGCGGCAGGTCATCCTCGAAGCCCTCGCAGCGACGACCGCCCACCCCACCGCGCAGGAGCTCTACCAGCAGCTCAAGCCGGACTATCCCGACCTGAGCCTCGGCACGGTGTACCGGAACCTGAGCCTCTTCGCCGAAGAGGGCGACGCGATGAGCGTCGGCGTGTTCCGCGGGCAGGAGCGGTTCGACGCCCGCACCAACCCCCACGCGCACCTGCACTGTGTGCAGTGCGGCCGGGTCATCGACGTGCCGCTGCCCGGTGAGCCGGAGGCGCAGCTGTGTGCCCTCGCCCAGGGCGTGACGGACGCGCAGGTGCTCGGGTGCAGCATCACGTTCACGGGGCTGTGCAAAACTTGTCAGCAAGCGGACAAGGGATCCGCTTCCGAATAAAACAACCAACGATCGAAATCAAAACATCAGGAGGAATTTGACTATGAAAAAATGGGTTTGCAGTGTCTGTGGTTACGTTTACGAAGGCGAGCAGCCGCCGGTCGAGTGCCCGGTGTGCCATGTTGACGGCTCCAAGTTCATCGAGCAGAAGGCTGAGAAGTCCTGGGCTGCCGAGCACGTCGTCGGCGTGGGCAAGGCGTTCGGCGCGGACGTTCCGGCCGACGTGCAGAAGGAGATCGTCGACGGTCTGAGAGCCAACTTCGAGGGCGAGTGCTCCGAGGTCGGTATGTATCTGGCCATGGCGCGCGTGGCGCACCGCGAGGGCTACCCGGAGATCGGCCTGTACTGGGAGAAGGCCGCCCACGAGGAAGCCGAGCACGCCGCGAAGTTCGCCGAGCTCCTCGGCGAGGTCATCACCGACAGCACGAAGAAGAACCTCGAGATGCGCGTCGACGCCGAGAACGGCGCGACCGACGGCAAGTTCCAGCTCGCAAAGCTGGCCAAGCAGTACAATCTCGACGCGATCCATGACACCGTGCATGAGATGGCCCGCGACGAGGCCCGCCACGGCAAGGCGTTCGAGGGCCTGCTCAAGCGCTACTTCGGCGAATAATTTCCACCAAAACACCCACCGCCCCGGGAGCAGATGCTCCCGGGGCGGTTTTTTGACCGCGGGCGGCAAATTTCGGCTGCGAGCGCTGCGCCGGAATTGACAAGCCACCGGCGGAATGCTACACTGATTTTATCACATGACAGATATCGCCGCCATGTGACAAGTATCGCGGCCGCTGCGGCGGCAGCGAAGGAGGGGAAACACCATGAAATACTGCGCTCATTGCGGCGCGCAGCTGGTCGACGAGGCCGTCGTCTGCCCAAAGTGCGGCTGCGCCGTGGCACCGACAAAAACCGTTGACCCGAACGCCAGCCCGAAATCGCGCCTGATCACGCTGCTGCTGTGCATCTTCGTCGGCGGGCTCGGCATCCACCGCTTCTACGTCGGCAAGATCGGCACGGGCGTGCTCTGGCTGCTCACGGCCGGCTGCTTCGGCATCGGCGCGCTGGTCGACCTGATCATGATCGCCTGCGGCACATTCACCGACAGCGACGGAAAGCCGGTCACCGACTGGCAGACCTGAACGCTGCGCAAAAAAATTGCTCCCCGGCCGGATGGCCGGGGAGCTTTTTGCACGTTTTACGGGTCGATCTCGATGATATAGCCGATCTTGCCGCTGTAGAACTGCGGGTAACGGCCGGCGGGATCGCCGATGCAGTCGTTATAATACCAGCCGCTGGACGTTCTCGTGATGAGCACGTAATCCTCGGCGGCGCCGTTGGTATCGTGCACGGACGGTTCGCCGGACGCCCAGTTATAGACCGGGTCAACGTTGTCCTTGACCCAGGCGAGCTCGCCGCTGTCGGTACGGTGCAGGCCGATCCAGACATAGGTCAGGCCGGACTCGTCGGCCAGCTGGGCGACGCGCGTCCACTTCTCGGCGCTGTCGATCACGACGAGGTGGCCGCCCTTGGCCTCGGCCGCCGCTTCGGCGTCGGCCCAGGAGACGTCCGCCGTGACGACTTCATATGTCGGCTCCGGCTTCGGCGTCGGGGTGGGCGTGGGCGTCTCGGTCGGGACGACGGTCTCGACGGGGACGGTCGGCGTCGGGGTGGTCTCCGCCGTGGCGGGCGTGCCGAACACGCCGAGCGAGCGCAGCAGCAGCACGGCCAGCACGGCCGCGCAGATGATGAGCACGGTCAGCAGGATGCCCGCCTTGTGCGACTGGCGCTGCTCGGCCGACGGCTGCTTTTTCGGCTTGGACGGGGCGGGACGGTAGACCTCCGGCTTTTTCACAGGCGGCTTTTCCGGCTTCTTTTCCGACTTCGGCTTCGCCGGGGTCTCCGGCTGGACGGGCCGCTTCTCGGGGCGGAATTTATTCGGCAGCGGCTGCGGTTCTGGCTTGCGCTCGGGCTGCGGTTTCGGCTCGGTGACCGGGGCTTCCTCGGGCTTTGCTTCCGGTTCGGCAGCCGGGGTTTCCTCCGGCTTTGCTTCCGGTTCGGCAGCCGGGGTTTCCTCCGGCTTTGCTTCCGGTTCGGCAGCCGGGGTTTCCTCCGGCTTTGCTTCCGGTTCGG
>ENA-ORVG01002348-ORVG01002348.1-human-gut-metagenome-genome-assembly--contig:-NODE-2348-length-18389-cov-3.161776_pt1 | contig 18389 bp, 15 predicted proteins | sample MGYA00242091_ERZ509233 | MGnify/ENA primary metagenome ERZ509233 (study PRJEB26280, sample SAMEA2338840) | human gut metagenome | biome: human gut; feature: human-associated habitat; material: faeces... | reverse complement strand
GGCACCGCCTCTGGACTCCGCAAGGGGCATTGCCCCTTGACCCCTTCGCGCGATTGAGTTGAGCGCTCTTCCCTTACTGGTTCCGCGTGTTTATCTTTTTACTTTATCCGAATCGTTATTGGCGAATCCGCCAGCGCGTTTTGAATCGTCCGCAGTGCCTTCGCCATATACCCTTGCTGTTCCTCCGACATCCCACTCGGTGCGCTCTGGTCGCTCGCAACTACCCGATACTGATACGTGCCATCCACCTTCTGCCGCCAAATGTACGTCGGCGTATAGCTGACTTGCCCAAAGCTGATGTTCTGCCCGTCCCACGAAATCTGCAATTGCAGCAGCATTCCAGCGACATTGCCGTCCTTCCGGGACTCATTCAGCAGACTGCCCAGCGACCACGCACACAGCGTCTGCGCTGCCGTACCATCCGCATTCTTGTGCGTCAGCCATGTCACCGGCTGCACGACGCGCGTCCCCGCGCCGACAATGACGTCCGCGCCCGCATCGGCAATCGCCTGCGCCAGTTTTCGCTGCGCATTCGTCGGCTTCGACGTGCCGGATGTTCCCCAGTTCAGCGATACGACGACCACCGCCGCTCCCTGCTCGCGCGCACGGCGAATATCAGCGGAAATCGTTTCCGCATTCGCCAGTGGAACAGCATAGGATGCCCCGGAGGACTTCATCGCTTTCTTGCCCGTGCTGCTCAGTGCTTCGGTGTAGTGCAGGAACGCGACGGGGACGTTGTCCAGCGTCCGGATGCAGATGGCGTTTGCTTCCTCCTGCGTGTTGTACGCGCCGATGGTCAGCAAATTGCGGTCATGCAGGGCTTCCAGCGTCGTCCGAACGCCATCCGCGCCCTTGTCGTACACCTTCGGGAAGCCAACGGCAACGAGGTTCACGCCGGTGGTGCGGAGCAGTTCCGCCGCGGCGTCGGGAGCATTCAGCGCGGAGACTTTCACGTCCGGCTGAATCAGGTTTTCCAGCGTCAGGAACGTGATATCGCCCGTCATTTCGCCCCGCAGGAGAGCAAGCATCTCCGTGAAATCGTACTTCTGCGAGTCGGAGTAGTAGCCCGCTTTGCGCACCGCATCATCCATATCGACCGTGCCGCCGAGGGTGAGGGTGACCGTGCCGCCCTGCTTGGGGGCTTGGGTGGCGGACGGAATGGTAGGCGCGGCGGTTTCAGCGGGCGGCTGCGTGGGTTCCGGCGCGGGCAGATTGCCAGTGGAATCGCCGCGGGTAATAGGAATATCGCTCAGCGCGAGCGAGGGCATTCCGTCGGTTTGGAAGATGGACAGCACCTGCCGGACATCCACCGTGCCGCGCGCCTGCCCCAGCAGACCGGGCAGAATCAAGAAGCAGCCCAGCAGCACCGCGCCCGTCACGCCAAGCATGACATATGTTCCCAGCGATATGCCGCGATGGTCTTTCTTCATGTGATGCCTTTCGTCAGTTATAAATGGGCAGCAGGGTGATCAGGGAGGTCAGCAGCATGGCTGCGACGATGACGATGCAGGTAATGCTGATGACAAGCTGACGCTTATCAGACTTCTGCTTTCTATCTTTTTTGGTGGTTGCCATGGTGGTAGGCTCCTTTTCTGATTGATATTTCCGCCTGAATGATGATTTTGCCGCAGCAGGGGAAATCACGCCTGTGCAGCGTGCCCGTCCGTACCCTCTTTGCGCCAGATGCGGACTTGCGTTACGCGGCGCTTTTCCATGCGCGTGACCATGCCGCGGAGGTGGTCCGTCTCAAAGCGCGCACCGACGAACGGGATGCAGCCCATGATTTCGCTCACCCAGCCGCCAACGGTTTCGGCGTTGAAGGTGTCCTTCAACCCCATGCCTTCCAACAGTTCAGTCAGTTCCATGCCGCCCTCAACCACGCGTGAGCCGTCCGCCATCTCGACGCTTTCCTCAGACACATCGTCGTGCTCATCGTAGATTTCGCCGACGAGTTCTTCCAGCACATCCTCCATCGTGACGATGCCTTCAGTTCCGCCAAATTCATCCAGCACAATCAGCATATGCGTCTTCTGCGTCTGGAACAGCTTCAGCAGCTTGGAGAGTTTCAGCGTCGCAGGGGCATAAACCGGCGGTTTCATAATGTCCACGATGCTATCCACGCCCTCATGCTGACAGGCATAAAAATCCTTTTCATTGAGGATGCCAACGATGTGATCCATGTCCTCGTGGTAGACCGGGACGCGGGTATACCCCGTTTCGCGCAGGAGATTCGCGGCTTCTTCCATCGTCGCAGTGTCCTCCAGCGCCGTCACGTCCACACGCGGGGTCATGATGTTCAGCACGTCGCGGTCGTCGTTGAACTCAATGACGGAGCGAATCAGTTCTCCCTCATGTTCATCTATATCACCGTCGTTCTGTGCCTCATCCACCATCGTCATGATTTCCGCCTCAACAAAGCTTTCCGTGTGTGCGGGCTTGAACAGCTTTGCCAGCAGCTTCTTCCGCTGCACAAACAGGGCGTTAATCGGCGTAACAATCGTCCGCAGCACCAGCAGCACAGGTGCAAACGCAACGGCAACCGTCTCCGGGTTCTCCTTGGCAATCGCTTTCGGGCTGATTTCGCCGAAAATCAGCACGACAATCGTCATCACGATGGTCGAAACCGTTGTCGCAGCAGACTGATTGCCGCTTAGCAGCGCAAGAAACAGCCCCGTCGCCATGGACGAAGCGCCGATGTTGACCACGTTGTTGCCCACGAGGATGGTGCTGAGCAAGCGGTCATAATCCTCCGCCAAATTCAGCGCTATCTGCGCGCGCTTGTTGCCGCCCTGCGCCATCGTCTTGAGTTTGACGCGGTTGGCAGAGGTAAACGCCGTTTCCGAGGCAGAGAAAAACGCCGACAGCATCACCAGCACAACCAGAATCACAACAGTGCCATATAGTTCAGGCGTCATGGAAAATCAAGCATTCCTTTCTTTCAAAAACCCCTGCGTACCGGGAATGACAGCTTGCGGGGTATCGGACTACAAGGAGGCTGATCCATACGATGCCACCACTCCTTTCCGCAAAATAAAATGTGACATTCTTATTATAGCATAAATATGGAGAAAATGCAATTCCTTCGCCCAGATTCGGCAAAACAGTTGATTTTGCTGAAAAAGACCTCATCCGCATCTGTTTCCGCAGTGCTGGGGCGCTGCGAAATTTTTTTATCAAATATAAAGATTGCCGCCTGTTCGCGTAGAACAGACGGCGGACAAATCAAATTTCGCGCTTTTTGCCGAGGAAGCAGAACGCAATCGTACCGGGGCCGGCGTGCGTGCCAATGACGGGGCCGACGGGGTAGATGCGGATATCCATCTCCGGCAGCTTCTCCACCAGCATTTGGCGCAGCTTCTGGGCATCGTCCATCGCGTCGGCGTGCAGGATGATGCCCATGGCTTCCTTCTGATCGGCGACGTTCTCCACCGCCTTCTCAAGGATGTAGCTCATCGCCTTGCGGCGGCCACGCACTTTGCCCGCGGCGGCAAGCTTGCCTTCGAGCGTTTCGGTCAGGATGGGCTTCAAGTCCAGCAGCGTGCCGAGTGCCGCCGCCGTCGCGGAGATGCGTCCGCCGCGCTGGAGGTACTTCAGGTCATCCACTGTGAACCACGCCTGTGCGCGGAGCTTGTTGTCCTCCAGCCACTGGGCGACTTCCTCCATCGGTTTGCCCGCGCGGTACATTTCATGCGCCTTGAGGACGAGAATCGTCTGCGGCGCGGAGATGGACAGCGTGTCCACCACGATGAACTTGCGTTCCGGATACTGCTTCAGCAGTTCCTCGCGTGCGGCGTAAATCGCCTGAATGGTCGCGCTGAGCTGGCTGGAGAAGGCGACGAAGAGCAAATCGCGCCCGGAAGAGAGAATCGGCTCGAAGTACTCCATGTAGACCGTCTCGTTGAGCGCGGAGGTCGTCGGCTGACTGCCTGCGCGCATCTTGTCGTAGAAGGACTTATGGTTCAGCGACTGGCCGAGGTCGTCGAAGTACTCTTTGCCATCCAGGGAGTAAGGCATGTAGACGACAGGAATGTCGTACTGCTGTTTGAGTTCCAGCGGCAGGTCGCTGTCGCTGTCTGTCATGAAAACGTAATTTTGCATGGCTGCCTCCTGAATGAATCGGGTATGAATGTGGATGAATGAACGGTGAAGGCGAAAAAATGAACTCACCATGAACATTGTACCCTACTTTACGCAAAAAAGCAACCAATAAAGACGAGAAATTGATGATAAAGCGAAGAGAATTAGCAATGAGCGATGAGGAACGGAAAGCCGCCCCAAGTTCCCCTGCTCTCACGACCCCGTCGAGCAGTACCGCTTGACCCCAACCTTACGCCACACCAGCGCCATCAGCCCAAAGAACGCTGCCCCTGCCAGCGGCGCAAGGTACACCGTCCACGCAGGCCAATCCACCATCGGGTGATGCAGCAGCGCACTCACCGGAACGTGCATACACAGCCCAAACGGCGCGACATACATGAACAGCAGCCGAATCGGGCGCGGGTAAATATCCACCGGATACTCGCACGCCGTTCGCCCGCCGTAGGTCAGGATATTCACCGCCTCGATGGACTGCACGGACAGGAAGCACAGCGTCGCTTCCACCAGAAACAGCCCAAGCAGCATCAGCACCGTCCCCGCGACGGAAATCAGCAGCAGCACCGTGCTCCCCAGCGTCCACGGAATGCCCAGCTGCGTGACCGAAAGCCACATCAACACAATCCCCAGCACCGCCGTGCTCAGCCGCCGCGGGTCAGTGCTGCTGCACAGCACCTGAAGAAGCAGATTCCGTGGACGCAGGAGGATTTGGTCGAACTCACCGCCCTGCACAACCCGTGAAAACGCTGTTAGCCCGCGCCCGACACACTCCGTGATGGCGAACGTCATCTGCATCATGCCGAAGAAAAACATGATTTCGCTCCCCGACCACTGCCCAACCGACGTGAACCGCCCCAGCAGCACCAGCACCGCCATCAATTCACTGCCGGACATCACCAGCTGCGCCAGCGTCTGCATCCAGAACGACGCGCGGTACTGCGTCGCGCACCGCCACTGCATCCGCAAGGCATGAAACACATACTTCATCTCGCTTCACCCTCCCTGAATCGTGAGCTGATTCAGCTGATGCCGCCACATTCTGCGCCCAAGGGCGACCAGCAGCATCAGCCAAAGCAGCTGCACGCCGATGTTCAGCGCCCACTCCCCCGCCGCCTGCGCGTGCAGATACATGCGAATCGGCGCATCAAGCGACTGCGCGAACGGCTGATAGCGGATGAGCGCCTGCACGCTGTCCGGGAAGAGCGTCAGGGGGATGATGTTGCCCGCGAAAGCATTGCTGATGAAGGTGATGATGGCGTTGATGCCGCGGTTGTCCATCGTCTGCATCAGGATAGCGCCTGAAATGCCCGCAATCGCGCACAGGTTCATCACGCCGATGAGCAGCGATACGAATGCCTGCATCAGCGCGAGCAGGCTTTCCGGCGGCTGCATCCGCCACGCGGTCGGCAGCAGGAATTGCAGCGCAATCATCGGCACAAGCCGCATCAGCGCATTCACATGCCGCTGCGCCATGTTCCGCACGAACGCGAACCGATACTGATCGACCGGGCGAAGCACCGCATACGCCAACCCGCCCGTCATCACCTGCTGTATCAGCTCCGTGTCGTTCATCAGCAATACGCGGAAAAACATCTGCTGAAGCCACACATAGGTGATGGTTTCCGCCAGTTCCGCTTGATTTTCCCCCCGGAACAACGCCGTGTACAGGAACACATACAGCAGCCCGAAGAACGCCTGCGTCACCAGCCCGCCCAGCGCCGCCGCGCGGTACTGCGTCTCCTGCATAGCTTTGAGCCGGTAGAGGGAGAAATACGGCTTCCACGATGCAATCCACGTCTTCATAGCGCCATCTCCCGGTACATCCGCGCAATCAGCTCATCCACGTTCTGTTTTTCAATCGCCATTTCGTGCATTTTGCCCGCCGCCATCACCTGCTGCATCGTGTGGGACAAATCGCCGTCTTTTTGCAGGATAATTCGCCATGTGCCGCCGTCCTGCACTGCGCCCTGCGGCAGCTTCGACGCATCCGCCGCGCCGTCGTAGGTGACGGTCAGCGTGTGCGCGGTGTCGTAGCGGTGCAGCAGATTCGTCAGCGTGCCGTCATAGAGCAGCTGCCCGTGTCCCAGCACCATCACCCGGCTGCACAGCGCGCGCATGTCCTCCATGTCGTGCGTCGTCAGCAAAATCGTCGTCCGGCGCGTCTCGTTCTCCACCCGCAGGAACTCCCGCAGCTTCAATTTGCTCACTGCGTCCAGCCCAATGGTCGGCTCATCGAGGAACAGCAGCTCCGGCTCATGCAGCAGCGACCCGCACAGCTCCGCGCGCATCCGCTGCCCCAGCGACAATTGCCGCAGCGGCGACTGCATGATGTCCCCCAAGTCCAGCGCCGTCGTCAATTCATCCAGCCGATGCCGATAGCGCCCCTCGTCAATGCTGTAAATGTCGCGAAGGAGGTCGAACGAATCGCGAATCGGCACGTCCCACCAGAGCTGCATCCGCTGCCCGAACACCGCGCCGAGGCTGCGCACATGCGCCTTCCGCTCCGCCCACGGCGTGCGCCCATCCACCGTGCAGCTGCCGCTTGTCGGCGTCAGGATGCCCGTCATCAGCTTGACCAAGGTGCTCTTGCCCGCGCCGTTAGGTCCAATCAGCCCGACGAGTTCCCCGCGCCCAATGCGGAAGGATACGTCCCTGAGCGCCTGCACCTCGCGTGTTTCCCGCCGCCACAGGCGCGTGATGCCGCCATTCTCCGGTTTCTCCCGCCGGATGTATGTCTTTGTCAGCCCGTCTGTCACGATGAAAGGCGGATTTATCCCCTGCTGTTCCATGGCTTGCCTCCTTTGGATGCGCGCACGTCAATTTTTTTGCCGACACCAAAAAAGCAGCGCCATCCTGCCGCGTTTTTCTTCGCGGGAATCGGACAGCGCTGCTCGTAAATTTGGCAGATGTCGTGCTTTTTCGCACATCGGGAGTGTCATTATATCATCGGGTCGTTGTTCTGTCAATATCCAATCTGGGAAAAATCACCGCATCAGCTCATACATCATGATGGCGGCGGCAATCGCGGCATTCAGGCTCTCCGCGCCGCCGCGCATAGGCAGGCGAACCCGGTGCGTCGCGGTCTGCTGCACTTGTTCGCTCACGCCGTTGCCCTCGTTGCCGATGATGAGGGCAAAGCGTTCCGCTACGCCCTGCCGCTCATAGAACGGCGTGCCGTCCAGCTGCGAGGACAGGATGCTGTACCCCTTTTCGCGCAGCTTCGTCAGTTCGCCAGGCAAATCGTCCGTCGTGCGCAGGTTCATGCGGAAGATGCTGCCCATCGTCGCGCGCAGCACCTTCGGGCTGAACACGTCCGCGCACTGATTCGAGAGCAGCACGCCATCCAGCCCCGCCGCATCCGCCGTACGGATAATTGTGCCGACGTTGCCGGGGTCCTGCACGCCGTCGAGGACGACGATGTGCTTTCCCAGCGCGCTTTGCTCCTTCATCCGCACGACGGCGGCGATGCCCTGCGGCGTTTTGGTGTCGCAGACCGCCGCCAGCACATGCTCCGGAAGCTCGTAAACCGGCATGGTCAGCCCGTCGGGGAAAGAGACTCCTTCCTGCACCAGCACTGCTTCCACGTCAAAAGCGGATTTCAGCGCTTCCTCCACCATCTTGCGCCCCTCCACCAGAAAGCAGCCGCTTTCCCGGCGGCCCTTGCGGTCTTTGAGCGCCTTCCACGCGGTGACTTTCGGGTTTTTCAGGCTCGTAATGTGTTCCATGATGCTTCTCCCTTAGTTCGTGCCGCGGAAGCCCTTGCCGATGATTTCGCCCGTGTTCATAATCAGCACGAACGCGTGGGGGTCAACCATCTTGACGTACTTGCGCAGCATAATCGCCTCGTGGCGCTTCATCACCGTCATCAGCACCGTGCGGCCCTCGTGCGTGTACGCGCCTTCGCCGTGCAGTTCGGTCGCGCCGCGCTTGAGCACGTTCGTAATATACTGCTCAATTTCGCGCGGTTTGGTCGTGATAATATGGAAGTATTTATGCGTGTTGATGTTTTCCAGCACCATGTCCACCAGCAGGCTCTTTATCACCAGACCGAGGATGCAGAACAGTCCGGTTTCCATGCCGAACGCGACGCACGCCATCAGGGTGATGATGAGGTCGCTGCACATCAGCGCGCGCCCGATGTTGAGGCTGGTGTACTTGCGCAGAATCATGGCGACAATGTCCGTGCCGCCGGAGGACGCGTCGAGATTGAAGAGAATCGCCGAGCCGACCGCGGGCAGGCTGACGGCGAAAATCAGCTCCATGAGGGGCTGGGAGGTCATCGGCGCGTTCATCGGAATGATGCGCTCCAGCCCCCACGTCAGACCTGACATCAGCAGGCTGACATACGTCGTGCGTCCGCCGAAGCCCTTGCCGAGCACAATGTAGCCGACGATGAGCAGCAGGACGTTGATCATCATGACGAAATCGCCATTGGTGAAGTTCGGAATATAATGGCTCAAAATGACCGCCATACCGCTGACGCCGCCGGTGGAAAAATGGTTCGGGAACTTGAAGAAGTAGATGCCCAGCGTCATAATCACCGTGCCGAGCGTCAGCAATGCGTATTCCTTCACATTTTCCCGTACTTTTGCCTTCTGCATGAATTGCAACTTCCTTTCCCAGAGGCGCTGCCTCTGGATTCCGCCAAAGGGTCTTCGACCCTCTGGACTCCCTTTTTCGCGATTGAGTTGGTGACGCTTGCATACTATGCCCGCGTGTTTATTTAGGGAACGGACTTACCCCTTCAGGATTTCCTTCCCATACTTGCTCACCAAGCGGTCGCGGTCGGCATTCGCCAGCACCACCGTCAGTTCAAGCCCCGTATCCGTGTATTCCTCATTGACCACCCTGCCCAGCGGGCGAATCTGCCCCACCAAGCCGAAGCGATCAAACGGCAGCACGAACGTTACGGGCGCGTAGGTCTTTTGCAGCTGCTCCGCAATGCGCGCGTGCAGCTCCGCGATGCCCTCGCCCGTTTTTGCGCTCAACCGTACCGCGCCCGGAATCAGCATCGGCGCGCCCGCCTCGTCGGTGTACAGGTCGCACTTGTTGATGACCTCAATGCGCGGCTGCTCCGTCGCGCCGAGGTCGGACAGCACTTGCAGCACCGTGTCGTGCTGCTGCGTGATTTCCTCCGATGCGCCGTCGTTGACGATGACCAGCACATCCGCCAGCACAGCTTCTTCCAGCGTCGAGCGGAAGGCGCTGACCAGCGCGTGGGGCAGCTTGCGGATGAACCCAACCGTGTCCACCAGCAGGAACGGCGTGTGCTCCGCCGTCTCGATGCGGCGGCTGACCGCGTCCAGCGTCGCGAACAGCTGGTCTTGCACATACACATCGCTGCCCGTCATCTGGTTCAGCAGTGTCGATTTGCCCGCGTTGGTGTAGCCGACCAGCGCGACGACGGGGATTTCGTTCTTCTCGCGGCTCTTGCGGCGCAGTTCGCGCTGTTTCTCCACCGCATCCAAGCGGCGGCGGAGTTCCGTCATGCGCTCGCGGATGTGGCGGCGGTTCATTTCCAGCTTCGATTCGCCCGGCCCGCGTGTGCCGATGCCGCCCGCCAGCCGCGACAGCACCAAGCCCTGCCCAATCAGGCGGCTGGACTGGTATTGCAGCTGCGCCAGCTCGACTTGCAGCTTGCCCTCGGCGGACGATGCGCGCTGGGCGAAGATGTCCAGGATCAGCGTCGTGCGGTCAACCACCTTCACGCGCAGAATCTCCTCCAGATTGCGCGCCTGAATGCCCGTCAGTTCCTCGTCGAAGATGCACAAATCAGCTTCCAGCGCCTGACACTGCCGGCACAATTCATCCGCGCGCCCGCGCCCGATGAACAGCGCCGTATCAGGCTTATCCTTCTTTTGCAGGAATTGCCCCACGACCTCCGCCCCGGCGGTGTCCGCCAGGCGCGCCAGTTCATCCATCGATTCCAGGCTCTCGATGCCCATCAGCACGGCGCGCTCTTTGACGTGCGTGCCCTTCTCGTCCGCCTCCCAGCCGACAATGCGGTCACTCTCGGTGATTTGCCGCATCCAGTCGTTATCGGGCGTCTTGTACCAGCGGACGGGCTCGTCCATCAGCAGATTCTGCTTTTCCACCAAAAACGCGCTCTGCACAAACGTCGGCTCGCCCTTCAGGCAGCCGATGGCGACCATTGCGTCGTAGCGGAACGACCGCAGCGCCGACAAATCCACATCGGAGAGGCGTCCGTCGCCATTGGGGTGGGTGTGGATGCAGCGGACGCAGCTCAGGCGCTGGGTGTTGCGGCGCAGGCGGTAGTCGCGCAGCTCCACGTCCCGATCAGTGCCGATGGACACGTCCACCACTTCGCCGTCGCGCGTAATGTACACCGCGATTTCCCGGTTCAGCACGCCCGTAAAGCGCGCCAGCACCTGCATCAGCTCGCGCGGGAGGAACGTGTCCTCATCCACCTCATAATCGTATAATTGACCGAGCGCTTCTATCAGCGTATCGCGCACGCCGGTCACATTGCCATGCACCTGCTGTTTCATGATTGCTCCTTTGTCTGTCCCTTTTTCTCATGCCGAATCGGCTTCACGCGCTTGCGCAGGCTGGTGAAGATGGAGTCCGCGCAGCCCACAATCAGGCACAAATAATAGGTAATAAACCGCCATACCAGCAGCGCGACGGACACCGTGCCGCCGGTAAAAACGCTGCCGAAGTAAACGAGAAATCCGCCCTCCTGCGCGCCGGACGCACCCGGCAGCGGCGTATAGCTGGCGGACACGAACAGCAGGAACGAAACCGTCAGCACATGATACCACGGCGTGCCGGTCAGACCCATGGCACGGTACACCAGCAGCGGCACGACCATCAGGCACGACATTTCCACCACCGAAATCACAAGCTGCGCCAGCAGGTGCATCGGGTGATGCACCAAATCCATCAGCGAACCGTGGAAATGCTCAATCGTCGTTTCGGCGGATGCCTGCCATTGCTCCGGCTTCTTGCAGATGTGGATTTTCGTCAGGAAGCGGATGCCCCACTGCACAATTTTCTCCACCCACGAGCGGTGGAACGTCACCAGCAGAATCGACGGCACACAGAAGGAATTCACCACGCAGCCCAGGATAATCAGCGGGATGACATTGCCCAAGTGCTCCGCCACATACGCGCGGTTGCTCAGCCACAACAGCAGCGTCATCACCACCAATGTCAGCTGATTGAAGAAATACCGCGCCGTCAGCGCCGATGTGGCCACACCCGCGGGAATCGAGCGCTGGCTCATCAGGTAAATCTGCATCGGCTGACCGCCGGACGAGCCGGGCGTGACATTCGCATAATAAATGCCCGCGAAGGAGAAATGCGTCGCCGTATTCAGGCTGACTTTGTACCCCTCCATCCGCAGGAAGGTGCACAGCCCCGCGCCCTCGGCGTACACATAGCCGACCATCGCCAGCAGGCACAGCAGCAGCCACCGCTTGTCCAGCGTGAAAAGCACGTCCCATGCGTTCATCAGCTCCGGGTTGTTGAACGCAATCAGTACCACAATCAGCATCGACAGGAGGATAAAGCCAATGCTGAGAATCCTGCCCCATTTCTTTTTCTTCAAGGAAGGAGCCCCTTTCGTCGTAATCCCCGCCTATTGTACCACAAACCCGCGCCTTTCGTAAAGGGCAGGAAATGTCATTTTCGGCGGAGCGAGTGGGCATTTTCATGAGAATTTCATGAGAATGTTATAACTTCCGGCGGATAGATTGCGGGTCATGCGCCAGCCGAATCGCCGCGCGCTGCAATTTTCGCATCCACTTGGGCAAGGGATGACGCGCCTGCTCCGCGTCCGTCTGCATCAGGCGCCACTGCACCCGCGTCGTATCGCCGCCCGCCTGACCATCCAGAAAAGCGTTTTCCACCTCCGCACCCGCCTGAATCGCCCCCGTGTGCAAAAAGTGCTCAAACGCTGCGCAGCCATCCTGCGGACGGAAGTGCATATCCATCAGCCGCACTCCAAACGTATCCGCCATATCCGCAACGAACCGCATCGCGTCCGCCTGCATTTGCTGCACTGCCCTGCTTGGCGTATCCGTCTGCCCCAGCACCGCGCCGTGCGCGTCGTAGCCAATCGTCGCTGCGCCTCTTTCCAGCAGAAACTGCTCCCGCGCCACCCACGATACATACGGCGACGTGCCGTACAGCGTCCGGAACGGCACGCCCCGGCGCATTGGCAAATCGCTGTCAATGTGGGTGATGTACGCCGTCATGTCCGCCCCTGTCAGCCGCTGAATCACCGCTTCCGACCGCAGATTGTACCCCACATCGAACGTCGCGCATTTGCCCGCGAACATCGGCAGCAAATACGCCTTCGCATTCTTTTCGTACTGCTGATATTTTTCCGCGTCATACCCTTTTTCGCGGAAGATGCGCACGAAGTTCCACTGTGTCCGCGCATCCATCCGCTGATTCATCGGCAGTTCCACCGCCAGCGCCGCCCGCGCGTTTTCCGTCGCAATGGGATGCAGAAGCGTCAGCAGCGAATCCGGCGTGTGGGCGGTCATGTCGATGAGCAGCGGCAGGGAAAGCAGGTCGATTGCCTTGGGAAATTGCAGGGGCAGCGCCGCCTGCCGCGAAATGCGCACATAGCCCGTCTCCACCGGCAGGCGCAGCACTTCATTCAGCCGCTCGAACGCCGCCTTGACGAAATACCCGTCCCGCGCCAGAAAATTCACCCGCGCATAGCCGTTTTGCCGCGTCTCCCACGCCAGCCACATCGCCTGACTGAACAGGTATGCTCCCAGTGCGGCATACCCCGGCGTCATGTTTCGCAGCTGCATCGCCTGAATCGCGCGCAGTCCCAGAAATCGCTCAGCTTCATACGCGCCCGTGAACGTCGTCAGGTGCGCGTAATTTTCCCGCAAAAACCGTTTCTGCTGATGGGTCAGCGGAACCTCGCTGTCCGCCGGAATCCGCATTTTCTGCCGCAATTGCCGTTCCGTCTCACACAGCGGCATGAGGTCAGCGCCCGCGATTTCGGATAATCGCCGATAGATTTCCGGCAGATTCTCCCCATGGAACTGCCCCCGCAGCGCCGGGAAATCCACCTCGTCGGAGAGCGCCAGCAGTTTCCGCGCATCCGGCTGCATCAGCGCGTAGAGGTCGCTTTCGCAGAAAAGTGCGCTATTTTGATGGGATTGCTTCATCTCATATACCTCTCAGTCGCCGCTGTGTTCGTCCATCATGCCGACAAATTCGCCCGCCGCCGTCCAGCGCGTCAGGGGCATTCCCGTGCCGGAGCGGAGCGGTTCGGGGTTCGGCAGTGCCGTCACGGGCAGCGCGCCGCGGCGTTCCGGGCGATTCTGCACGCGCAGGAGCGCATCCTCCGGGCAATCAACCACGAAATACCGCACGCCCTCGCGGTATAGCCTCCGGCACAGCAGCCGAAGCGCCTTTTCGTCCGCCGCAGGGACGGGCGTTTCCAGCATCCGCCCCGGCATCAGCACGTCGCCGCGCAGGTCGGTTTCGGCTTCATACAGCCCCTTCACAAGCGCCGCGCCCATCTCCCACACGCAGCCATTCATCACGCGCACATCCATGCAGGCGCGCTCCGTCGCGCTCATTTGCAGCGTCGCATTGCGAATCAGCATGATTTTGCTCCTCCACGCTTTTCTTGCAGCGTACAATTCGCCGCGCAGACGGTGTTTTCCTGCATAAAAACTCCGCCGGATGTTGAATCCAGCGGAGAAGAAACATTATTTTCCCCACAGCACAAACGCGCTGTTTTCGGGCCAAATCTGGGCGGTTTGGTTCGGGTTGTGGGACTGCGCCATCACTTTGGCATAGACATAGGCTTCGTAAAGCGTCACCTTGCTGTCCTTGTTCAGGTCGGCGTTCAGGGACGAAATCGCCGCGTTTCGGGCGAGGTTCCAGCCGTTGCCGTAGCACAGGCCGTAGGTGAACAAGCCGAAATAGCGGTCGATTTTGCCGTCACCGTTGCTGTCGTAGCCGGTGCTGACGCTCTTTTCCTCGGAGCGGCACGCGGTAATGACGTAATAGCCGCTCTTGGCGAAATTCGTGTCATCCGCACGGTCGATGAAGGCGGGCGCTTCCTCGCTGAGCAGTTCGCTGCCGTCCGCCGCCAGCACGACCGCTGTGCGGCTGACATCGCCGGAAAGCTGCTCATCATTGGCGAAGAGGTTGACCACCTGACTGTTGAACGCGGAGGACGATACCTGCGTCACCGCGCCGTCGCGCGCAATGAACTGCCCGGAGTGGCACGCGTCGATGATGATGACCTTCTTGCCTGGAATCTTGTCCAGCTCGGTTTTGAGGCGCGCAATCGAGACATACGTCTGGAACGTGCCGACCAGCGCGGCATGGTAGCTCGTCGGATTGCCGTCCGCGCCGACGCTGTTCGCGCCGTGGCCGGAGTAGTAGAAGAGCGACACGTCGTTGTAGCTGGCATTCCCGAACGTCGAGGAAATGCTGGAGAGAATCTCTTCGGCGCGGATGTTCTTCTTCACCGTCACGCTGTACGGCGTCGCGGTCATGCGGCCCAGCATGGTGCGCATCCCGTCCACGTCGTTATCGCAGCCGGGCAGTTCGTTCGATTCGCCGGTATAGGTGTTGCCAATCAGCAGTGCGCGGTATGTGCCGACGGTCTCCTGATGCGTGTACGCCAGCTCATCCGACCAGTCGCCCACGCTCACGTCGCCGTTGGAGAAAATGCGCACCGGGCGCACGCGGTAATAGTACGTTCTGCCCAGCACAGCGCTGTTGTGGTAACCGTAGGCGTTGCTGACGCGCCCGTTCGCCTTGGGCGTGCCGCCGGGCGTGGTGGAGATGTATACATCGTACTTGTTCGCGCCCTCAGTCGCCGCCCACGAAATGCGGACGCTGTTTTCCTGCGCGGACACTGCCGTCAGCCCGGTCGTCTTGGGCAGCCACACGCCCATGCCAATGTCGCCCTTGAGCGAGAAGCAGCGCCATCCCTGCGGCTGGGCAAGGCGGAAGGAGTAAACGAAGTAGTAGTACACTTCGCCGGGCTTCATCGTGGTGTCGATGTAGGTGGTCGCGGTGTTCTCAGAGACCATCAGCTTGTGGTAGCCCGTTTCGTGGAAGCCGCGGCGGTAGATGACGTAGCCCATCGCACCGGGAATGGCGTCCCACGTCAGCTTGAGGCCCGTTTCCGTCCACTCGTAGCCTGTAAACGACGGCGTTTCCATCGGGCTGCCGACCATGCGGTTGCTCGACGGCAGACCCGTAATCACGTCGCCGCTGTTGAGCTTGCGCTTGGGGATAACAAGGAAGTCATACGTCTCATTGAAGGAAATATCGCGGATGTCGCACAGGCTGCCCGTGAGGTCGGTGCGGACAATCTTGTAATCGTCCGCGTCGTGCAGGGACATGGCAACATCGTAGTGCGTCGCGCCCGCAACGGGTGTCCAGTTCAGGCGGATGGTGGAGGTATCTTTACCACGCGGGTCGGCAATCACGACGTCGCCCAGCGCAATATACGGGAAGGACAGCGACTGCGCGCCCTGACTGACCTGCTGTCCGCCCACGACATACAGCGCCTGAATGCGGTAGTAGTAGACCGTGCCCATACGCGGGGTGGTGGTGGAATAGGTTGTGCCGCTGCTCTGCCCAAGGAGCGAATATTCGCTGCCCCACGCGGGCTTGTAGTAGATGGCGTAGGCATTCGCGCCCTCTACCGCCGTCCACTTGAGGGTAATGCGGCCGCTGCGCTCGTAGGAGGCGGAAATGCCCGTCGGCTGCTCCAATGCACGCCCAATGATGAGGTCATCAAGTTCATCCGGCGCGATGGAAATCGTCGGTTCGGGGATTTCGGTGGCATTCGCATCGGTCGGGGCGGGGGTAGCGGTCGGCGCATCCGTCGCGGGGACGGGGGTGTAGTCCGAAATGATTTCGTCCGTCGGCGCTTCGGTCGGATGTTCGGTGATTTCCGGCGGATTGGTGACTTCCGGCGCAGCGGTCGGCTGCTCGGTAATTTCCGGCACTTCGGTCGGCGCGTCCGTCACTTCCGGCGGATTCGTCGGGGCATCCGTCACTTCGGGAACATCGGTCGGGGCTTCGGTCGGAACGTCCGTCGGCGCGTCCGTCACTTCCGGCGGATTGGTGACTTCCGGCGTGGCGGTCGGTTCTTCCGTCGGCTGTTCCGTCGGCGCGGGCGTTTCCTTCTGCTCCGGATGCACTGGAATCGGCGCAAGCAAATGTCCGTGCGCCGCCATCAGGTCGTCCTCCGGCTTGCGGGGAATCGCGTCATATGCAGCGGTCTGCTCGTCCGTCAGCATTTCGGTGCTGCTGGTCTTGACCCACGCCGTGCGCACAATCACCCCATCATAGAAAGCAATCCGCACCGCGCGTTTGCTGTCCGTGCGCGCCTCGGCGTAAACCGTGCCGGACACTTCGGTCACATCCGCGTCGCCCGTCAACTGCTGATTCGCGTAGAGCTTCGCGCCGCTGCGGAGGGTCGCCAGTCCCGGCACAAACACGTCCTCGTCCGGCGTGGCGGTCGGGGCTTCGGTGGGAGCGTCGGTCGAAATCGGCGTTTCCGTCGGCGCTTCGGTGGGGATTTCCGTCGGAATTGCCGTATTTGTCGGTTCTTCCGTGGGAATTTCGGTCTGAATTGGCGTTTCCGTCGGCGCTTCGGTGGGGATTCCCGTCGGATTCGGCGTATTTGTCGGCGCTTCCGTGGGGATCTCCGTCGGAATCGCCGTCGGGGCTTCCGTCACAGCCGGCTCTTCCCCGATAATCTCCTCTATCTGCGTGCCGTCTGCCGCACTCGGCGCATCCTCCGCCAAGGCGGGGGCAGCCATCATCAGCATCAGCAGCGCCAGCATCAGCGCCCCTGCGCGGCGAAATTGCTTCTTCATCAGCAAACCTCCTCGTTCAAAATCGTGGTTTATTCCTTTTCATTATATAGCAGCCGCTTCCAAAGGTCAAGCAATGCAGCATGAATGTTACAATTCGCAGAAAAATTTGCGCTGTCAGGCAAAACCCCTTGACAGGCGCGGCAAAATCGTGTATCATATATCGGTGTCAACGGAAAATGCTTGACAGCAAGGAGCGCTGACATGGCACAGGACGAAATCAGCAAGAAAGTCGAGCTGAATTGGCTTTCCGCGTTCTATGGCGGATTGCTGACCGACAAGCAGCGTCAGGTGCTCACCCTGCACTGCGAGGAGGACTTGTCGCTGACGGAAATCGCGCAGGAGGTCGGCATCAGCCGTCAGGGCGTGCATGAACTGCTCACCCGCGCGGCGCGGAAGATGTTCGAGATGGAGGAAAAGCTCCATGTTGCCGCCCGGTTTCAGCGTGTGGAGAACGGGCTGGAGAAATGCCGGGCGATGATGCGCGAGGGCCGCTACGACGACGCGGAACGCATGATTGACGCGCTGATTCGCTTTGATCAGGAGGAAAACAATGGCCTTTGAGGGCTTGACAGAGAAATTGCAGGGCGCGCTGCGCAAATTGAGCAGCAAAGGCAAGCTGACGGAGGATAATGTCAAGGAGGGTATGCGCGAGGTGCGCATGGCGCTGCTTGAAGCGGACGTCAACTACGCCGTCGCCAAGGACTTCATCAAGAAGGTCACGGCGCGCTGCGTCGGCACGGAAATCACCGGCACGCTGAGCGCCTCCCAGCAGGTCATCAAAATCGTCAACGAGGAAATGACCCAGCTGATGGGCGGCACCAACGCCAAGCTGACCTGGTCCTCCAGCGTGCCGACGATCTACATGCTCTGCGGCCTGCAAGGCGCAGGCAAGACGACCATGGCCGCCAAGCTGGCCAACTACCTGCAAAAGACGGGCAAAAAGCCCCTGCTGGCCGCGTGCAATATCGTAATCCCCGCTCTTCATCATATCCTTCATGGCCGCCCAGTCATAGGATTCGATGGTCACGTCCACTCCGATCTCCGGAAGAATCGCCGCGATCAGCTCCGCCTCCGCCTTCTGCTCCGTGTTGTCCTGCTGAACCAGATACTTTACGCTGACTCTCTGATCTCCCAGAACCTCTTTTGCAAGCGCTTTTGCCTGCTCTGGGTCGTATTCCACCGGGAAGTCCTTATAGAACGGCGTGCTGTAGTTTAAGATATTGGAAGTAGGGGATGCGTATCCAAGATAGATATGATCCGCAATGGCGTTTCTGTCTACCAGAAGGCTGAACGCCTTTCTCATTCTGACATCATCAAACGGCGCCTTTGTTCCATTGAGGCACAGGAAATCGATCATGGTAGAATTGGTCGTCGTGATCGCAAACTGGTCATCCTTTACAAGCTCCACAGCGAGAGCCGGCGTGATCGCCTTTAAATCAATAACGC
>ENA-ORVG01002346-ORVG01002346.1-human-gut-metagenome-genome-assembly--contig:-NODE-2346-length-18407-cov-3.361759_pt1 | contig 18407 bp, 10 predicted proteins | sample MGYA00242091_ERZ509233 | MGnify/ENA primary metagenome ERZ509233 (study PRJEB26280, sample SAMEA2338840) | human gut metagenome | biome: human gut; feature: human-associated habitat; material: faeces... | reverse complement strand
AATCGTACAGGTTCAGTTCAATGAAATCCCGGGTGCTGGCCGCCGGAACAATGTGAAGCTGATTTGTATTGTCCTTGGCATTTTTCTGGGCTGCCGCTGCGTTGAAGGTTACGGTGCCATAGACTGTGCCATTGTAATCATGCTTCGTTTTCCAGAAATCACCGCTAACGGTCACCGTGTCGCCTACACTGACGTTGACCTCTGTTCCCAATGTTCCTGTGTGAAACAGTAATATAAATCCAGTTCCAGAAGCCCACACGTCTCTCTTACTGGAGCCATTATTGGTTTCAACCTGCTTCACAACAAACCGATTGTTTTCGTATTCGACCCGAACAGCATACCAATACAGGAAGTCGGTATCCCCCATGCCACTATCTCTTACCGCAAGACCGTTATCGCCATGGACAATTAATGCCCCGCCATAGCCGCCCCAACTAAAGCTATTGACCGCCGTTACCTCGACCGTATTGGTGACCGCCATGGGCATGGCCGACCACAGCCACTCCAGCTCCAGCAGCTTCTCCCGGTTGGTGACAAGCTCCTGCTGTTCTGGGGCCAACGCCTGGTAATTTACATAAATAGGCATGACCCCATGGTACAGCTCTTCAAAATAAGCTTCATAGCCGTCCTCGTCCCCGGCCTCTTCGTAAGCATTCAGCGCTGCTTCAATCTCTTCCTGAGTGGGCAGACCATCAATGGCTGCAATCAGCTCATCGATCCGTGCCTGTTCTCCCTCTGTAAATGCATCTGTTTCCGCAGGCGCAACAGGCTGGAAGCAGTCCGAAGCGTGAACGTGCTCCAAAACCTGTGTCTTTCCGCAGATCCGGTTTCCGTCTTCATCCAAGCAATCGGGTCCATGCTCATGCAGGATAATTTCCGCTTTACCACAAATAAGTTCCGGTTCGGCAGACTCCGTGGTTCCCGCCGGTTCTGTGGGCACCTGCTGTGACTCGTAACAGGTTTCATTGTGCTGATGCCCCTCCGATTCTTCCTGCTGGCAAATCAGTCGGCCTGGCTCAGTCGTGTGGACGTGTGTCTCGGTGACAGCGGTTTCCTGAGCAGACCCATAGCAGGCGCTGGTATGGGTATGGGCCTGAATCTCCGGCAAGGGGCAAATGAGAGCGCCGTCCTGGTCATAGCAGTTGGCATCATGGGTATGTACCACAAAGTCTGCATACCCGCAGGTCGCCTTGCCCTCATCGTCAAAGCAATCGGCCGAATGGGTATGAATCCCCAGGGTTTGCAGAGAGCATGTCAGCTCACCCGTATGTTCCATGGTGATGGCAGGCAGAATCAGCGCATAGGTGGTGCAAAACACCACGATGCAGGCCAGGAGGCCCACCACTCTTTTCCAGATCTGGCGGCGGTGCTTCCGAGTTACGTAGCCGTCCGCCTCCGTCCGCAGCTTTTCCTGCATTCCAAACGCCCCTTCCTAATCCACATCCCCCAGCCGGTTCAACGGCCAGATGCGGAATATGATTTTCCCCACAATTTGCTCCTGGGCCACGCAGCCCACGGCGGTGTTCCGGGAGTCCACCGATGTGGAGCGGTGGTCCCCCATGACAAAGATTTTCCCGTCCGGAACCTGGTATGGCAGCTCGATGTTGCAGTCGCCCAGAGCCTTTTCCGCCAGGTAAGGCTCCTTCAGCCGGACCTCATTGACGTAGACGGTGCCGTCTTCGTCGATGTTGACCCAGTCGCCGGGGCCGCAGATGACCCGTTTGACCAGGATTTTATTGTTATAGTAAAAGGCCACAATGTCGCCGGGTTCCAGATCTGCGGTCTTCACGGAGAAGATGATCTCCCCGTCCTGGAGCGTGGGCGTCATGGAGCTGCCATAAATCTGCAATACCGGCAACCACAATGTGGCAACCAGCACAGCAATCGCTGCCACCGTAATCAGGGTATAAATCGTGCTGCGGAGGACGGAATGGTACCGGCGTTTGTACTTCTCCCGCTTCAGCTCGGATTCCAGCTGCTCTGCAGAGGGCATTTCCCCCAGGGTTTTCTTCCTCATTGTGTCTGCTCCTCCGCAAGGCGGCGCACATTTTCCAGATATTGCGCCGCCGCCTCTTCCGCCGCCTGGAACACGCCGTTTAACTGCAACGCGGCTTCCGCAATGGAACCGGCACGCTCTATCCGGATGGCCCGGTCAGCCAGCTTCTCATTCATTTCTTGCAGCTGAGCCCGCAGCCGTTCGTTCTCCCTGCTCTCTTCCAAAAGCAGCTCCAGCAGCTCGGCGCGGCTCAATTTTCTCAATTCTCGATCTGTCATAGTCCTTCTCATTCCGGCATTTGCTTTTGCCCACCGGCGCTTTTATGCTGAGGAACATGCGCCTTGCGGTGCAAACACCTAACATCCATGCTCCATCGCCGCTTAGGTTTTCCAGCGCAATAAAGATGCACGGGAAAAATAAAAAATCGCAGTGGCGCTTTATCCGGTCATCCTGTTTTGCTGTCACCCGGCTGACCATCCAAGTACGCCTCAACGGACGGCACCAAGCAAGATACATCAGTTCTGCATGCGATACTATATTGCGAAATGTGAAACTATTATACCGCATCAGCTCCGCAAACGTCAAGTCCTTGGGAGTGCGCTTTCCTGGATTTTCCGTATTATTTACTACACAAAATCCGCTAAAACCACCGTGCCCCCAGAAAACACCCCAGGGGCGGAGATGCATTCCGATTTTCTCCTTCCAGGGCGCATGCCAAGATCCGCCGTCCATCGCAGCCTCCCGGTCCATGCAAGAACCTCCCTCCATATGCCAACCGCAGAAATATCCCCCACGGGCGAACCCATGGGGGATATTTCACACAGAAAGAAGAGCTATGAGAAGTAAATCAGAACGCTTTGGAAAGGATGGTCAGGAACTTGGCCATCTGGGCTCTTGTCACGGGGTTCCTGGGACCCACGGTGCTGTCGCCGTAGCCCTCCAGGAAGCCTTCGGCTGTGGCCCAGGCCATGGCCTCTCTGGCATAATCGGAAATCTTGCCAGCATCCCGGAAGATGGACAGGTCGCCGCCCTTGGCGGGCTCCTGACCCAGGTAGTTCACCACGTACCGGTACAGGAAGGCCACAGCCTGCTCCCGGGTTACGGCGCCTTCAGGAGCAAATTCTGTCTCGGTGATGCCCTCGGCAATCCCCAGATCCTCGGCCCAGGCAATGGCATCGGTGAAATACCGGCCCTCCGCCACATCGGCAAAGGTTGCAGGCTCGGTCACTTCCGGTTCCCCAGCCAGGCGGTACAGGGTGGTCACCAGTTGACCCCGAGTCAGATTCGCCTCGGGGGCGAACTGGGTGCTGCTCATGCCGTTCATGAGGCCGCGGGCAATGACGTAATCGGTGTACACATGGTACCAGCGGTTGGTGTTCAGGTCGGTGAAGGTCTTGCTGAAGCAGTCCTCGCCGCCGTCACAGGTCTTGTACTCGATGTTCTCTGCGCCCACGATCACCGCGTCTTCCGTGATGATGAGGGTGGCGGTGGGATCCACAACCAGCTTGCCCTCGATGGTCAGCTTGCCATCGATGACCACGTCGCCGGTCACGGTGACGGTTTTCCCTGCGGGAACACAGGAACCGTCGTTGAAGGGGATGTCGGTCTTGCCGTCCCAAACCACGGTGGGAATCTTCTCCAGATCGCTGGTGGCAACGACCAGATTCCGCTGGCTGTTCAGCACCGCCACGATCTCCGCATCGGGCCGGAAGGCGTTGTACCCCAGGTTCTTCAGGGCGCCGTTCAGCTCCACATAAGCGGGGCCGACCCAGTACTGGGCAGTATAGTCGGAGTTGTAGATATAAGCGCCCAGGGCCTGGCGGCCAATGTAGGTCAGCCCTTCCGGCAGCTGGATGGACTCCAGAGGCACGGCGCTAAACGCGCCATCGCCAATGTAGGTCACGCCGTCGGGAATGTCCACGGTGGTCAGGGAAGAGCAACTCTGGAAAGCAAAGTTGTTAATCCGCTTCAAGGTGGAGGGGAGGGTCACGGAGGTGGCATTGTAGTTGCTAGCCAGGCCGTAGTTGCCGATATACTCCACGCCTTCACCCACTACAATACTCTTTTGCATGTTGCCGGCGAAGCCGCAGTCGCCCCACTCCTCCAAGGTGCCGGGAATTTCCAGGGTCCGGTCCGTGTTGACCGTCAGGCCGATGGACTTGGCGTCCCAGCCCAGGTAACCCATGGCCTGGTAACCTACCACCTTCAGATTCTTGGGCACATTGAACTCCGTAACATTGAACATCTGGTCAAAGGCCCGTTCGCCCATCTCCTCAATGGTATCCGGGAGATTCAGCTTCAGAATATTCTGGTTTTGGAAGAAGGTGCGGTCCCTCACACTGGTGACGGTATAGGTCCGGTCATCGCCCTCGCAGTAGACTTCAGCGGGAATGGTATATTCCCCCGCCGTAGCGCTGCTGCTGAAGCCAACTACCTGTACCTCCGTATCGGAAATGGGCATATAGGAGAAGGTCCCGTCTGTGAAGCTGACGCCGTTGTAGCCGGTGTAGGGCACGCCATTCAAGAGGATCTCCTGTCCGTAGCCGCTGCGCCGCAGAGCAGTGGCCGTCTCCTCCGTCTTGACGTTCATCACAGGAGCTTCGCCCGCCTCCAGGTTCCAGGTACGGAAGCCATCCTTGCCAATGGTCTTCACGCCGGAGCCGATGTTGATGGTCTTCACGCCCTTGGCGTAAATGTAAGCGTTGAAGCCGACCGATTCCACGGTATCGGGAATGTCGATGGTCTTCATGTTGGTGATCCAGGCAAAGGCCCAGTCGTCAATCTCCGTCACAGAGGCGGGAATGGCAATCTTCTCCAGGCCGGAGCCGTAGAAGGCAGCATTGCCGATCTTCTTCAGGCCGCTGGGCAGGCTGATGCGCTTCAGGGCTGTGCAATTCCAGAAGATACCCATCGGCAGCTCTGTCATGTTGTCCGGCAGCTCCACGTAGGACAGCTTCTGGCAACCATAGAAGATGTAATCGCCATACTCCGTCACACTTTCCGGCAGGGACAGGGATTCCACCTCTGCGTTGTAGAATGCCTTATTGCCAATGTGGGTCAGGCCCTCTGGCAGATCCAACGTGGCGATTTTGGCCTTCTCGAAGGCGGACTCGCCAATCCACTGAATGCTGGCGGGCATTTTGTCAAACTCGGTGGCAATGAACGTATCAAAGGCGTAGGTGTCCACTTTTTCCAAGGTATCCGGCAGGGAGATCTTCGCCAGCTTCATGCACATGAAGAAGGCGCTGTAGCCCACATCGGTTACCCCCTCGGGAATCACCACAGAGGTGATGCCCTGGTTGTTGTAGAAAGCTCGATACCCGATGGATGTGACGCGGAAGGTCTTTCCGCTGTACTCCACCGTGGCGGGAATTACCACATCTCCAGTCAAATCCGGGTAATTTGCCGCGTAAGAGCTCGCCTTGCTCTGATCCTCAAGCAGCTGTACGCTGTCAGGGCCGATGACCTTCCAATACAGGCCGTCTTCCGTCTGGAACCGGTCGTTCAGCTGGGGAGCCTCGCCATAGGTGAGGAGCACCGGGGTGCCCTTGCCCACCGTAACCCTGGCATAGGCCGTCAGCCCGGACATTGCCGTGGCAGAAATCATGGTCTCGCCATCGGCCACACCGGTGACCACGCCGTTGGCATCCACCTTGGCCACAGACTCATCCTGAGAGGCCCAAGTGAGCTTGGCGTCCGCCAGGCGGGCGGGCTTAATGCTAACGTTCGCCTGCTTGCTCTCGCCAACCTTCAGGTTGAGGCTCTCTATGGTCATGCTCTGGGGACCCAGGTCCACAAAGGTCAGGTTGGAGTTATAGGCCACATCCTCCAGCAGCAGGCCAATGCGGCCGGGGTTCTTGCCATCGGCAGCCAGCTCGCTGGCCAGCTCCGTCACGTCAAAGGTGAAGCGGGTCTTGGCGCCGGTCTCGGTGATGGCATCAAAGGCTTCCGCCTCAGCCAGGTACCAGTACTCCTGGGTGCTGTCAATGACACGGAGCCGCTGGATGTAAAAGTCATCAGATGCTACGCCGGTGAGATAGACGTTACCGTCCTCTTCATAGAGCTGCACATCCTCCAGCGTAGGCTTGGTGTTATCCAGATAGAACTTGAACTCCTTGGTCTGGGGTTCTGTGGAACCAACCGGGGTAGCCTGGATGGTGTAAGTGTACCATTTGCCGGACTCTGCCCAGTCACCGGCGTCGTTCACGCCGTCCTTCATGGTGCGGCCGGCCCAACCGGGGGTGTAAAGGAGAGCCGTATACTGGATTCCCGACATGGTTGCCGCGCCATAGGTTTTGCGCACCATGCCCAGGTCGCCTGTGGTATAAATCAGATTCCCGTCCTCATCGGTGACGGTCTCCTCCACGCTGTAGACATTCCGCAGGAGGCTCACCCGGGCCACCAGCTGGCGATTGCCCCGCTGAGGACCATAGGCCATCTTGGATTCGTTATACGCACCGCTGGTGTTGTTGACGCCTACAAAGTAACCGCTTCCGGCGGCGTCGATATCCGCCAGGGCCGTACCCAGCATGTTCTGCTGCTCGCCCGGGTCGCCGTCAAACACCGTGAGGCTGCCCCAGTCGCCGTAGAAGCCCAAGAAGGGGACGCTGAGGGAGACGCCCTCGTCATCCTCGGCAGTCAGGAAGGTAAAGCCCTCCACATAAGAGCCGTTGGGGAAGTTGTCGTCCAGATACTTTTTACCGGCCTCCGTCAGCTGGATGGTCACGGTGAAGGTAGCATCGCCGTTGGCCGCAACGGTCAGCTTGTTATCCGTGAGGCCTGTGTAGGTGACGTTCACCTCACTGGCGCTGAGCCGCTTCTCGGAATTGGCCACATAGTTGAGGCCATTGAGCTCTGTGATGGTTTCCACCAGAGCTGCGGTATCCAGAGAGTAGGTTTTGGCGCCATCGGTCAGGTTATGTACCGTCGCAGTGTAGGTATACGTACCGTTTTCGCTGGATCCCACCTCAGCCTTGGGCCGGTTAGAGCCCTCTACGCTGAGGTACGCGCCGGACACGATGGCATAATACACATTGGCCACGCCTGCGCCCTGACGGCGGACGGAGAAATAAGTGCCGCTACCATTGTCCAGGGAGGGAACAGCGGTGGACATAAGCAGGCTGTTGGCCAGTTCGCCCAGCTCGAAGTCCGACAGATTGGGGTAGGTCTCTTTCAGATACTGGCGGAGCACGGCAGCCTCGCCGGCCATGTGGGGGGTGGCCATGGAGGTGCCGCTCATGGTCTCGTAGCCGCCGCCAATGACGGAGGAGTAAATCTGTCCACCAGGGGCAGCAATTTCCGGCTTGATGGTGAGGTCCGGAGCCGGTCCAATGGAGGAGAAGGAGCTGACCTGATAGCCGTTGTAATTGAGAGCCTTCCCGTAGTAGTCAGCGGAGAAGGTGATCTTCTTTTCCGGCGCATCCAGCATGGCCTGCACGTCCTGCTTGGCAATGGTGATCACCGGGATGGAATGGCTCTGCAGGGAGGCATAGAACAAGCCCTCATCGGTGTTGTTATAAATGATAATGGCAACCGCACCCACTGCGGCAGCGTTGGCAGCCTTCACGTCAAAGTTGATGGAGCCACGAGCCACCAGGGCAACCTTGCCGGTGAGGTCCAGACCCTCAAAGTCCTTTTCCTCGCCCAGGCCGGGAACCGGCACATACTCCAGGGTTTGACCTTCCATGGTATCCAGGATGTTGGTCTCCACCTGACTGTCATAATCTACGCCGCCGTTATACGGGATTTTTGTTTCACCCAGGGCAAAATGATTCCGGAAATAGCCCACATTGTCCACAGACGCCACGCTCACCGAGGCCTCCAGGGTAGACGGAGAAGCCACAATGGCGCTGTCCGGGTACTGGGCCAGGGTCAGCTGGGTACCGGCGGGGTTGTAGTAAGTAGAAGAAGTCTCGTTACCAGCGGCAACCATAACATTGACGCCGGCTTCCTGGGCCCGGGTGTATACCCCATAATAGGTGAGGTAGCTGTCGGTCTCTTCTTCATTCTCGTCGCCGTACTCGGTAAAGCCGGCGGGGGAGCCCAGGGACATATTGATGGAGTCAGCGCCCAGCTTCACGGCGTCGTCCACACCAGCCAGGATGATGTCATCACCGGTGGAGCCGGAGTTGTCCGCGAAAATCTTCATAATCATGAGCTGTGCATTGGGAGCCACGCCCTTGAAGTCATCGCCGTTGTTACCGGCAACCGTACCGGCCACATGGACGCCGTGGGACTGGCCCACTGCCTCGGCGTTGGGGTCGCCGCCGGCATAGTCGTAGCCGAAGGGCGCCTTCTCGTTGATGTATACATCGTCTACGTTGGACACGCCGCAGGACAGCTTGCCCTTGAGCAGCTGCGCCACATCGCTTTTGCTGTACTTACCACCTGTGGGCATGACAGAGAACGCCTCGTGGTCGGCGTCAAAGCCGGTGTCCAGGATGGCCACGATGGTGCCGGTGCCGTCGTAGCCCAGCTCGTTGGCCTCATTGGCGCCCACCATGCCGGTAGAGCTGGTCATGGAGATGGTGTACTCGTCTTCGCCAAAGGTGGTGGGCAGGCTGTACTGCTCGGCCACAAAGATCCGCTTCACGCCGTCCAACTCCCGGGCCCGGGCGATGTCACCGTAGGGCATCTTCATGGAGAAGCCGTTGAGGACGGTGGTGTAGGAGTACTCCAGGTCGGAAGCGCCGTTCACAGACTGGGTGGATACCGCGCCGCTCCAGGAGCGGATCTCTGCCTTGATGGCGTCCTGGGTGCTCCGCAGCTCCCGCTCCAGGGCCACACCCTGGGTGGAGGCTGCAAAGCTCTTCACATCGGTGGGAGCAGCCTCCGCAAGGGGGGCGTCTTCCAATTCTACAATGACAGTGACCATGTCGCTGTCCTGATACTGGTTGCTCTCGCCAGTGATTTCCAGGGCGCTATCCTCTGAGAGGTCGCCCTTCTCCGGACGGAGCAAGACTTCCTGGTCCGCAGGGGCCAGGTTTTCTTTGGTTGTCCATTGCGCGGAGATCCCATCTTCCGCCGCCTGCACCGCCGGAACAAAGCCCAAGCCGGTCACAAACAGGGAGAGGATCAAGAGACATGCCAGTAGTCTTTTCTTCATCGTCTGTCTTCCTTTCTGCTGTGTTAAATTTTACGCGAAGCTGCCTTCGCTGTGGGTGTATTCTAACACATCAAATCGAAAAGCGCAAGTGTTTCTTCTATTTTTTTCGAAATTTTTTTAGATTTCTATGGAACGATTGCTGAAGGGGAAACAGCCTATCTCTCCAATCCCCCCTGCTTTTCCCCCATTTTCCCTTAAATTACCGTGGTTTTCGTCTTAAAATCAGCTACTTTTAGATATTTCCGCTACCCCGCTCCCCATTTATCATTCGATAGCTGCCGCAAAAATAAGCCTTGACACTTGTAAAAAAACAGACTACAATGTACTTGTTCCATATTGGTCGAAATATCGGGCGCCCACGCACCCGGCGTCTACCAGGAGCGCACCGCCCCCAATGGAGTCGCCCTCTGTTCAGGGGCAGCCTCCCGGGCGCACCAGCAGACGCCGGTCCCAATCTTGAACAGCATTCCGGCAAATCCGTACCCGCCCAATCCCCATCCGCAAGTTTCTCACAGCCCGGGTGGGCTCCAGCGCCGGTGCGTCCGGGAGGCCGCACCCTGCCACCCGGTTCCATCTTCCCACCACAACCCGCCGCCAGAAATCGAAACAGTGAAAGAAAAGGGGTCCCCCATGAATATCCAATTTTTAACGCGTATTTGCCCGGAAGCCGAATGTATTTTTCTCCTGGAGCGGCGTTTCCGTCCAGGTATAGACGCCCAGAACAACATCGAGCAAGTCCGCCACTATTTGTCAGACAAGTACGACATTCCGCCTTTTGAACTGGAGCCGCTGCTACAGCCCCTGGCAGAGGTTGAAAATTATGTAAACTCCAACCTGTCCGTCAGTGAAGAGCGCCTCCGTTTCTTTTTCACCCCCCGGGGCAATGCCCCCAATTCCCTGGCCTGGTCTCTGTACAACGCCATCAAGCAGGACAGCCAGTACGCCAGCTTGTCCGGCTCCCAAAAGCTCCGCACCGTCAATCAAACTCTACAGCATTTTCTAGATGTGCCCGAGAACGCCCTTGACCATGTGACATGCATAAATGACCTGGTCCAATTCCTCATGAAAAATGGATGTACGGAAGATGTGAAATGGGTCTGCACCGCCCTGTATTACTCTATGGACGAGTATCTGGAGGAGCTGGACGTGATTTTACGCAAGGCCACCGGCCTGTTCCTGGAGCATCTGCCGGAGGTCACCGATCTGTGCCGCCAAACCGCCGCCTATGCCAAGGAGCAAATCGGGGACGATCCCAGTCGCGTGTTCCACAACCTGAACGTCGCCACTCAGCCCAGCGCCGTCACCGTCTATCCCTGCCTCATGGGCTTCCACGGCCTTAGCTGGGATTTTGCAGACTCCCGAATTTATTTTGGAGTGTATTATGAGGCTCTCACCAATCTCATTCAAAAGTACTCCGACCAGTCCGCCAGCCTGGTGAGCAGGCTGAAATCCATCGGTGACAAAAGCCGGTTGGAAATTCTCCGGTCCTTGAAGGCCGGGGAGTGCAACGGCCAGGACATCTCCGAAAAGCTGGGCCTGGCCCCCGCCACCATCTCCCACCACATGAATCTCCTGACCAACGAGGGCTTTGTCACCACCACCAAGCGGGGCACCAGCACCTACTACACTCTGAATCCCCCTACCCTGCGCCGCTTCCTCCAGGAGCTGGACCACTGCCTCCTGTAAATTCTTACATGCGCTCCCGCGCCAGTTCATTTTAGACGGCGGCCCTTCAGTTGATGACATGGACGTCACCTCCCGCCATCCGCATTGGTCCCTGCATAGATGCGCAAAAACAAGATTGGCTCCTGGCAAGGGAACCAATCTTGTTTTTTGGGCAATCCGCCCTGTCACGCAGAAAGAAAAGAAAGGACTGTGAAGGATTTAGGAGGTTTCGAAGAGGAATCCCCGGTCAGGACCCGGCCAAGGCCCGGCCCAGGGCTTTGCAGGCAGCGTCTGCCTCTTCGTCAGGCGCTTCCTGGCAGATGACACTGGCAGCAGCCAAAATGGCGCCAGCCTGGACGCAAGAGCCTTCCCAACTCCGCATCCACTCCCCATCGCCCCAGCCATAGGAGCCAAACAGAGCAATGGGTTTGTCCCGGAGCTGGGGCAGGCAGGCTTCGAACATGGGGGCAAACTCGTCCGCCTCCAGCTCCTCCGCACCCATAGCCGGGCAGCCAAAGGCGATGGCGTCAAAAGAGCCCACCTGGCTGGCGGAAAACCATGCAGCGGCAATTGCCTCTGCCTCAGCCCCCGCCTCCTGGGCCCCGGCAGCCACCTGTCGAGCCATCTGCTCGGTGTTGCCGGTTCCGCTCCAATAAACAACTGCGATTTTCTTCATGATGTGCAACGCCTCCGGTGTGAGAAAAATCCTGGGTTAGCCAGAGCTAACGTTTGGGAGGAATGGCGCTGCCCCGGTGAGACTGGCAACCTGCCGGGGCGGCGACAACCTTGGGAGGAAACAAGATAGGTTAGCTCTGACTAACCATAGGATACCATACCGTCTCTGGTTTGTCAAGAAGTTTTTTCTTTTTTTTGAAAAGACGCCGCCAGGAACCTTACCGGTGCAAATGAACGTTACATTCTTGCCCCAGGTTTATGATTGAAGGAGAAAATCGTATAGTTCGTCCACCTCCTCCTTTGCAAGCTCCTGGGAAATTTCCGTCTCCGTCTCCCCCAATATCAGCACGCCGGATGCTTTGATCTGAATGCTCTGATCACAGTCTGGTTTTCTCTCGGTACAGAAAATCCATACGTCTGTTTGGGTATGCCGGGCCCAGGTAGAAATTCTGGGTGTGCCACTCTCGTCCCGGTACAGATATGCTGCCCCATAGAGATAGGCCGCCGGCAAGTCCGAAACCACGGTACATCCATATCCATCCGCCTGGAATTTTCTTTGCAGCGTCTTTGCCAGGTGTAAAGCGGTCTGGCTGGCCGGTGTGATTGCGATGCTGGCGCAATCTGCGGGAAACTGGTATTCCGGGAAGCTTTTGCAGCAGCCTTCCTCCCAAAGAAGAACCGGTGGCAGGCCGCTTTTGGCAGGAAACGGGCCTGCACACAGAAGCCCTGGGCATTGCTTTTCATACAGCCAATCCAGGACGGCGTCCATCCCCTCCCCAGTGGCAGACGGAAGAAGGACGGTAGGAATCCCAGGATGTTCCCGGAGGGCCTGCCTCCACTGCGCAGCCGTATGCGCCACAGCCCGCACGGTAAAAAACAAATCCTCCTGGCAGACCGGAGCCGCGGATGGATGGTAGACAATCGCTTCTGTAATAAAATCTGGCCGGCTTCGGGAGATATCCACCTGGCGACCGGCCAATTTCTCATACACTTCTGCAACAGTCAGAGAAAGCGGAGGGCTCTTCCGGAGCAGCTCATGGACCGCAGCCGTGACCACCGGCGCAGCATAGCTGTTGGTCACCTGGGTTTCATAGACCCGGCCTGTGGGACTGGTCAGCGCGTGTCTGGACGATGCAGTAATCTGGACCTGCTCTGGCCCCGCCGCATCCTGCACCGCATACTGATAGCCAGACATTTGCGGATCTGCAGAAACACCCAGCACACCCATCAGGCAGGCTGGAACGGTATACGCATCCCGGTTGCTGTGGGCCGCAACCACCATCTGGTTCCCCCGAATCAGCTTTGCAAGGATGGGGCAAAGCAGCTCATAGTCCGAGGATAAGGTCGTGCCAAGACTCAGGTGAATCAAGGGGATCTTCTCCCGCCAGCACCACTCCAGGGCAGCCGCCAGCTGCCCGACCGACGCCCGCAATTTGGGGGAGGAAAAAATTCGCAGAGAGCAGATTTCGGCCTCAGGTGCGTACATGTGCAAGATTTGCGCACTGGTGGTGCCGTGGTCCGTCAGAACCGGCTCATCCTGGCGGCGCTGGCGGATGGTCCCGTCCTCCAGCACACACAGGTCGTTCCGCGCCGGAAGCCTGGGAACCACCTGGGGCACAACGCCGTCGTCAATTAATGCAACTCTCATGACAAGGCCTCTTCTCCTTTTCCTGCCTGGGTCTCAAAATGCTCCTTTTGGTACTGGAACAGCTCTGCAAACCGGCCGCGCTGCTGAAGCAGGGCCTCCCGCGTTCCATCCTCCAGAACCACACCGTGCTCCAATACCACAATCCGGTCCGCCAGGGAAACATTGGACAGGCGGTGGGAGGTAAAGAGCACCGTTTTGCCCGCTGTGAGCTTTCGCAGCTCTTCAAACAGCCGGTGCTCGGCCTCCGGGTCCAGATTGGAGGAGGGCTCGTCCAGGATCAGCGCCGTGTGCCGGCGGAAAAAGGCACGGGCCAAGGCAATTTTCTGGTACTGTCCTCCAGACAGCTCCATACCATTCTCATCAAAAATCCGGGTCAGGTAGGTGTCCAAGCCCTTAGGCGCACGCTGCAGCAGGTCATCACAGCCGCTTGCGGAAAACGCCTGCTTCGCAGCGGCAACGCAGTCCGGGTGGTCCGGGTCTGCAATGGTCAGGTTTTCCAGCAGGGTGAAGCTATAGCTCTGTTCATCCTGAAAATAGGCGCTGAAATGCTTACGCAGCTCCAAAATCGGATATTCCCGGATATCCACGCCATTGACCCGAATCACGCCGCTGTCCAGCTCATAAAAGCGCAGGAGCAGCTTGATCAGCGTGGACTTTCCGGAGCCGTTCAGCCCCACCACCGCCACCTTTTCCCCTGGGCGAATGGCAAAGGAGACATGATCCAGCACCTTCCGGCCGGTCTTGGGGTAGGAAAAGCACACCTCGTCAAATTCAATGGAGCGCACAGCAGAAAGAGGCCGGGTGCCGGTGTCCAAAACGTGATTTTGGAACTGGCGAATGGATTTCAAATTTGTAATCTTCAGCTGATTGTCATAAATCTGCATGACGGCGCTGAGCAAAAGGGAGACGCTGGACCAAAGCTGGGCAGCCAATCCGGTATACAGGGAGTAGTCGCCCACCGTGGCGCTGCCTGCCAAGATTTGCATGGAAATGTCCACCCCCACCCAGGCAGCCACAGCCTCCGGCAGGAATTCCAAAAGACTGGTCAGAATGCTCCTGCGCCGGTTCATGTCCCGCCGCGCTTCAAACATGGTTTTCCAGAGGCGCTGGTACTTCTCCTTCAGGCGGGTGCCTGCGTGGAAGAAGCGAATGCTCTGAGCATAGCTGCGGCTGGTGGCAATGGCCTGCAAATAGCCCTTTTGCCGTTCGCCGTTGATTTGCTCCAAGCTGAGGTGATAGAGCAGCTTCATATACCTGGCCCCAGCTATGGAGGAGGGAATGGCTGCCACAATCATCAAAACGCCATAGAGCAGATTGGCCCGGCAGACTACCACACATGCAAGGAACGCAGAAATCCCGGCGCTCACAGCGGATAAGGTATTCCACAGCAAATTCTCAATGGCATAAGCATCCCGGGTGCAGGCCGTCAGCTTGTCATAGTAATCCGGATCATCAAAGTATTCCAGATCCATACCAATGGCCTTTTCCATCAAATAGGCCGCCAGCTCTCCCTGGATCATATCCTCATGCATGGATTGGGCGTACACTCCGGCCTTTTGCACACCCCCGCGCAGCAGCGCAAGAGCCAACATGGCGGCAGCCAAAAGCAAAACCTCCCGCTGCCCCCCCAGCTGCGCGCCGGAGAGCATGTCCAGCAGACATTTTCCCAGCCACGCGGTCACAATTCCAATGACGGAAGGGAGAAGGTTCGACAGGAGGCGAAGCGCCGTATAAAAGGGAGAAGTTCTCCAGGAGAGGGAGAAGCAGAAGGAAACGGCGGACAAAAAGGTTCTGGCATCTTCTATCCGGCGTGTTTTCATGTTGCTTCTCCCCCATCCGGTTCGTACTGCAGGGGCCGTCGTATGGTCAAAAAGCCCCCCTTTGTTTCTTATAGGATAGCAGAATTTGACTGAATTTGCAAATTATTTATCACGGGTATGGAGTTTTGGCCCCAATCCCAGTCACGCCTCCAGAGCCAAGGCCCCGTCCTTCATACGCCAGACCTCGTCTGCCTGGGCGGCGATGTCCATGTCGTGGGTGACTACGATCACGCAGCGCCCTTCCTCGTGAGCCAGGCGCAGGAGGATCTCCATTACCTGGTTGCCGTTGGCCGTGTCCAGGTTGCCCGTGGGCTCGTCGGCCAGAATGATCCCTGCACCGGAGGACAGGGCGCGGGCAATGGCCACCCGCTGCTGCTCCCCGCCGGAAAGGTTCGCGGGGTACCGCTGATACTGCTCCTCCGAAATGCCCACGGATGTAAGTAGTTCTTTCGCCTTTGCCTTGGCCTCCTTTTGCTTGACCCCATTGGCCTCCATGGGGAAGCACACGTTTTCCAGAACTGTCAGCAGCGGGAACAACTGAAAGGCCTGGAAAATCATGGCAATCTCCTGCCTCCGGCAGCGGTCCAGGTTCAGCGACCGGTAGTCGCTCCCGTTGAGCTGCAGGGAGCCCTCTGTAGGCCGGTCCAGCCCCGCCATCAGGCTCAGGAGCGTGCTCTTGCCGCTGCCAGAGGGGCCGATGACGGCGTACAGCTTCCCGGCGGAAAAGGTCCCGCTGATTCCGTCCAGGGCGTAGCGGCTGCCGCCTGGATAACGATAGCTTACCTGTTGCAAGGTTAATTCAGACATCATGCGTCCTCCTTCTCATTCTTTCACCTGGAGTAGCTCCAGGGGCTTGCGGTTCACGGCACGGACTGTGCCCAGAATGGTACCCAGGAAACACCCGGCCAGGTACAGCCCCAGGCTGATCAGGCAGGAGGTCCCCAGGGCCTGCCTCCCCAAAATCAGGAAAGCCACCAAAACTCCCAATCCCACACCCAGCAGGGCCGCCAGCACCGGCTCCACCCCCAGCATCCACCGGGTCTGGCTGCGGGAAATGCCCAGCACCCGCAAAATGGCCGTATCCTTCGCCCGCTGAGCCAGGAGCAGCATGGCCAGAGCCGCAGAAACGAGGGCAGCCACCGCCTGGGTGATGGGGAACAGCAGGCGCATTAGGGAGAGATTCTTTTCCAGAGGCTGAATAGCCTGGGTTAGTTCGCTGTCTTGGAGGACGAACAGTGTCTCATCCCCCGGTATTCCCTGATTTTCCCGGTTCTTCTGGTCTTCGGCTAGCAGCTTCTCCGCTACTTCCCGGAATTCGTTAATCCGGAAATTTTGTGCCGGGTCAAGGGTAAAGTCACATCTTGTGTATAAATACGTTGGCTCCGCCTCGTGCAATTCGTGTATACTATCCAGCATCTCCTGGGAGATGAGCACGTTCGCTGTCTCTGTGGAATTATTTGTGAAAGATCCGCAGATATAGCAGAGGCCTCCCGCCGTCAAGAAGTCCAAATTCACAAGGTCTCCTGGTTGAACCTCTAACATTTCACATAGAGTTGTGCTCAGTAAAACCGGGCAAGCAACCCAATATATGCTGGCGTTGTCTGTCGACACATTATTCATCTGGCTAAAGTTTTCTGTGCCCCAATTCGGTAGAAAATGGACCATTATGGTGCCGTCCACCACAGGGGCATACCGATCCAGGTCGCTTACACCGCGTATCTGTGTAGCCGCCTCCTTTCCCGTAAGGGTTCCGTTTTTATCTTTGCCATATACAACGCCATTGATTGCGGACTCCAACACCATGTCTGTAATAAAGCCAGTCTCCTGCAGCTGCTCCGGAACATCGTGCGAAAGAAATCCATAATTATATGCGTCGGAGGCAGTATCCTTAGGGAGAATCCGCCCACCAACTTCTATGGTGCAGTAGAGCCGCTCCATTTCCTGCTGGTTGGATAGGATGCTCTCTTGCAGATAACATAAGCCAAACAGCAGCACTGCAGCAACCAGCAGAGCCAGCAAGCCCCTACCCGGGGACCGGTGGATTTGCCGGGCAACATACCGGCACCGAACCGATAGCGCACAATTACGCTTTGCTTTTCTTTCCATGGGTTTTACCTCCTTGCAATAGTGGTAGAATGGAGCAGAAACTGGGAATCGTTAAAAGGATCGCCTCGAAAAGAAGCAGGAAACACCACACTGCAGCCCCTAATCCAATCAATTTGGTCAGCGGAACACGCACCGCCAAGGACTGGGCCGTCTGGAGCGATGCCACAGCCTCTCGGGCCTTTTCTAAGCCATAGTAATAAGCCGCCACAAAACCAGCCATGACACCAACAAAACCCAAAAGGCCCATAGGGAGCAGCGCCTGGCCCAGGGCGGAACCCTTGGGCGTACCCAAGCTCCTGAGAATGGCCACTTCCCGCCGTCTGGCTCTCTGATACAGGAACGCAACAAGCCAAAAGCCTAACACCAGCAGCAGGCCCAGCAGCAGAGCACTATTGCGCGTGGTTTGCAGAACCGCCTGGGAGGAATCATAAAACGCGTCCCATCCGTCATCCACAAATTCTGCCCGGAAGCCCAGCTCCTGCAGCTGTGTCCCAGATTCTTCCAAAAAAGCGGCTTTGTCGGCGGGATTCCGGAGCACAAAACCACAGCTTCCAGCCCATACGGTCTGCCGGAAGTGAGCTGGATAGAAACAATTCGGAATATAGATTTCCGAATACTGCATAGAATCTGTATTTTTTTGCAAGCTATATACCGTCCCCACAATGGTATACGATTCGGTCACCTCAGGGGCCCCCGCAAGGTTCGGCTCCCAATCCGGATAAGTCTGCCCCCAGTTATACATCTCCAAATCTTTTATCGTAATGGTCAAGGTATCCCCAACCTTCAGGTTCCGCCGGTCTGCCAAGCCCTGATGGACCACACAAACTTTGTTCCGCGCTGCGTCATCTTCCAGGGTTAAGAGTCTCCCCTCACTGAGAAAATAGTTCTCAGCAAAATGCGGAATCGTAGCCATATCCTTCACTGGAATTACCGACACACCATGCTCGTTGGCATTGAGATACTCCAGCGCCAGAGCCACATCTGCCAACTCCGGATCGGTAAAGTCTACCACAAACCCCTGGGGGACAGGATAAAAATAGTCCCACAAATCTCCCTCTGCCACTGGAAGGGAGTATTGGTTATCATCACCTGCGTAATAGGCCGCCTGGTCCAATCTGGGACCCTGGACCGTACCCAAAGGAAGCAACGTATTACAAGGCTGGGTAATCTGCGGGTAATAGTATTTTTTCCACTGGGCACAGAACAGGTACGATTCTCCAAGCTGCAGTTCCTCCTGCAAGCGGTTCATAAAATCACGATTTTGGGTGACATCCATGCGAAAACGCATCTCCCCTAAAGAAGCCATTTCCGGGTGACCGGAGAACAGGTTGGTAATGTCAAACGTCAGATAAGCAACCTCTCTGGGTACGTATTTTTGCGCGTACATACAGA
>ENA-ORVG01002337-ORVG01002337.1-human-gut-metagenome-genome-assembly--contig:-NODE-2337-length-18442-cov-4.782455_pt1 | contig 18442 bp, 21 predicted proteins | sample MGYA00242091_ERZ509233 | MGnify/ENA primary metagenome ERZ509233 (study PRJEB26280, sample SAMEA2338840) | human gut metagenome | biome: human gut; feature: human-associated habitat; material: faeces... | reverse complement strand
CCCGCGGGGCGTCGGGGACGCCGCCCCCTACAGCTGCGGGAGGAGAGTGCCCGCCCGCACGGTAACGCAAAAAACAAAAAGGCGCACCTTTGCCCTAAAACAAAGATGCGCCTTGCGCGTTTGGTGTATCAGCCCTTGCAGCCCTGCTCCTCCCAATCGCCGGCCACAGCGGGGTCAACGATCTGGGTGGGGTCGATCTTGCCGTCCGGCGTGCGGGATACCTCAACATGACCCAGCTCCACGGGGTTCACGTTGGGGGCGTCAAAGTCGGGAGTCTTAGCGGCGGGCGTTTCAGCAGCGTCCGCGGGTTTTTCGGGGTTCGGCTCCTCGGCGGGGGCGGCAGGTTCCTCAGGTGCGGCAGCGGGGGCGGGTTCAGCCTCGGCGGACGCATCGTCAGCGGCGGGCTCGGCGGAATCGGTCTCAGGTTCGACCTCGTCCTCCGGGCCCCAAATATGCTCGTACTCGTCGTCGTGATGCTCACGGTTCTGTAAAACATAAGCGACAGCGCCCACAGCAGCAGCACCCACGGCCAGACCGGCCAGCTTTTTCAGTAAAGACATAGTCAAAACCTCTTTTCAAGTGAAAATCATTTATTTTCGGTTAGTATACCACACTCACCCCCAAAATACAAGTGCCGATTCCCACAATGCCGATAGGAAAATGTGGATGGTTTTCATGCAATGTACAACTTGCCGAAAGCCGGGCAGCGTGGTATGATGGTACACGAATTTTGTAAAAAAGAGGGTAATTGTGTGAAGTATATTTTCCAGTTTGCCCGCATCACGGCGTTCTGCCTGGCGGGCGAGGTGCTGGCGGCGGTGCTGCCGCTGCCGATCCCGGCCAGCGTGTACGGCCTGCTGCTGCTGGTCGCTGCGCTCAAATTCGGCGTGCTCAAGCTCGATCAGGTGCGGGAGACCGGGCTGTTTCTGACCGGCATCTTCCCGCTGCTGTTCGTGCCCGCGGCGGCGGGCGTCATGGAGCTGGGCAGCCAGCTGATGAATCTTTTACTGCCCGCCGTGCTGGCGATTGTGCCGATCACAGCACTGGTCATGGCGGTCACGGGCATGGTCGCGCAGAAATGCGCGGGCGGAAAGGAGCACAAAAATGGCTGAATTTTTGCAGCAATGCGGCAGCTGGGGCGTGCTGGCCACGCTGGCGGCCTACGCCGCGGGCGTCTGGGTCAACCGCAAGACCGGCAAGGCGCTGTTCAATCCCCTTTTGATGGGCAGTATCTTCGTCATCGTGTTTTTGAGCTGCTTCGGCGTGCCCTACGCCGATTACAAGTCCAGCGCCCAGCCCGTGAGCTGGCTTCTGATGCCCGCCACAGTCAGCCTGGCGATCCCGCTGTATGAAAAGTGGGAGCTGCTGGAAAAGAACCTGGCCGCGATTTTTGCGTCGATTGCCGCGGGTGTGCTGACGAGCCTGGGCAGTGTGCTGGCGATGGCCTGGCTGCTCAAGCTGGAGCGCGCCCACGCTGTGAGCTTTTTGCCGAAATCCGTCACGACGGCCATCGGCATGGATGTGGCCGAGACGCTGGGCGGTACGGCGGCGCTGGCCGGTGCGGTCATCATCCTGACCGGTATCGTCGGCAGCCTGCTGGGTGAGACGGTCTGCAAGGTCTGCCGCATCACCGATCCGCTGGCGAAGGGTTTGGCGCTCGGCACATCGGCGCACGCGATCGGCACGAGCAAGGCCCTGCAGATGGGTGAGATCGAGGGCGCCATGAGCGGCCTTGCGATTGCCGTAGCGGGCATCATGACCGCGATTTTGGCACCGGTTGTGGCGAATTTTTTGCCGTAAAAGGACGGCAGCGGTAAGGCTCGGCGGGGTGAGGGCACCCCGCCCTACGTACAACAATTAAATGGGATTGTAGGGCGGCCAGCCCTCTGGCCGCCGTGCCCGCTTGCGGCTATGAGGAGCTTACTGGATTGCCGCTGTAGGGCTCGGCGTCCCCGACGCCCCGCGGAGGGGTCAAGACCCCTCCCTACAAAGCGACCATTAAAGGGGGGCATTGGCAAGGCTGCGGGCCGGGCATGCCCGGCCCCTACAAAGCAGCGGCTCAAAAGTACCCCGTATTCGTATGCACATCCTGGCTTTCCAGCCCCATAGAGACCCCCAGCGCCTCATCGACGCGGCGCATATCGTCGGGCGGGATGACACCGGCGCGCTCCCGCAGACGGCGCTTATCCAGCGTGCGGATCTGCTCGGTCAAAATGATGCTGTCCTTGGCCAGCCCGCAGCGGTCCGCCCGCACGCTGATGTGCGTCGGCAGGCGGTTCTTGTCCTGGCGGCTTGTGATGGCTGCCGCAATGACCGTGGGGCTGTGCCGGTTGCCGATCTCATTCTGAATGATAAGTACCGGACGTATGCCCCCCTGCTCGGACCCCACGACGGGGCTTAGATCGGCGTAGAAAACCTCTCCGCGGTGCACTTCCATAGAAAAGACCTCCCTTTGCTTGTTACTGAAAGTATAAGCAGAGGGAGGTCTTTTTAATCATCCGCTGTGATTTTTGCGGCGAGCGCGTCGCCTTTTTCGCACAGCGCTTTAAACAGGCGGGTATTTTCCAGAGGGCGCATCACAAGCGCCGTGCGCAGGGCGTCTACCGCCGCACAGCCGAGGAACACGGCCAAAATCGCAAGCAGCGTATATCCCACCGACCCGTGGTGCGCCTCTGCCTGCAGCAGGCCGTTCCATAAAAAACCGCGGAACGCGGGCACCTGATGCAGGATGTAGACGCCCAGCGTTGTGCCGGCCAGGGCATTGACCCACCGCACGCAGCCGAGGTCCAGCCCCTTGAACAGGTAGAACAGCGCCAGCGCGGCCAGCAGGTTGGGCAGTGCGCCCAGCGCCGTGCGATAGTAGGCCATGTACTGGAACGCCTTGCCGTCGGTCAGGCCGCTGGTCTCGAGCACAGCGCGCAGAATCGTGTTGAGAAGCGGCAGCCCCAGCCCGAGTCCGAGCGCCGCCGCGCGGTGCTGCAAAAGGTGCGCCAGCCGGTTGTCCGGCCAGCGGCGCAGGTAGGCGATGAGCAGGTACTCATACAAAAACATCCATGCGGTGTCGCTGACCGCGCCGTTCTCGCCAAACAGCGTCGGGTAGACGATAAGCGGCACAGCCAGCACAGCCAGCAGACCGCGGTGCGCCGGGCGGGACAGCCCGCGCAGCAGGCGGTTGAGCAGCGGCACACAGAGCAAGAGCAGCAGGTAGTCCGAGATGAACCACAGCTGCCGCGTGGACGCCGGGAACGCCGCCCAGCGCAGTGCGCCCCACGAGACATCCAGCCCGGAGAGCTTGCACAGCAGCGTCACAGGCACGGTATAGAGCCACAGCGACAGCCACAGCGAGAGCGGGCGGCGGGTCTTATATGGCTGCTCGCACAGGAACCAGCCGCCGATCAGCACAAAGACGCTGCACGCAATGCGCGACCCGCAGCCGATCAGGCAGAACGCGAAGGACGACGGCAGGGTGGTGTAGTCCGCAATGCCGCTCTGCCCGGTCAGATGGTCGCCGATGATGAGCAGCATGCACAGAATGCGCAGCAGCTCCAGATTGCTGCTGCGTGTCGTTTTGCCGGGCATAGGTCACCTCCGTGACATACTTGCCTCCCTCTGCGAGGGAGGTGGCCCGTAGGGCCGGAGGGAGAGAACCTTGCGGCAGCCCGAAATATTTCGGGCTGCCGTGAAGCTCTCTCCCCCACCGCCTGCGGGCGGAGCCCCCTCGCAGAGGGGGCCAAGAATTACTCTTTCTCCAAAAGCACAAGCGCATTTGCCAGCCCGCGCTCATGGGTCAGGCTGACATGAACGGTCAGACCCTGCTCCCTGACCCAGGCAGCGGCTGCGCCGGTCAGGGCAAAATAGGGCGCACCGCTCTTTTGGCGCAGTACGGCCAGCTCGGGCATGGCAAAGCCGCCCAGACCGGTGCCGGCGGCCTTCAAGAAGGCTTCCTTGGCCGCAAAATTTGCGGCGGCGGTCTCGGCACGTCGCTTTTCGCCTAAGGATGCCAGCAGGGCCTGCTCCGACGGCGCAAATACATGGTCGAGAAAGCTCTGCTTCGCCAAACTTTTTTCAAGGCGGCCTGCGTCACACAGGTCGATGCCGACGCCGAAAATCATACGTGCAGGACATAGCCGGCCTTGCGGGGGCCGGGTGTGCGGGTGCCATTGGGCGCGGGATAGCCAAGAATGCAGTAGCCGACGCCGATGTACTTCTCGGGATCAAGGCCCCACTTGGCCAGCAGAGCCTTGCCCTCGGGCGTTTCAAACGTCTCTTTTGCGCGGTTGATCCAGCAGGAGCCCAGACCGATGCCGGACGCGGCCAGCATCAGGTTGCCCATCACAAGGCTGGCGTCCTGCACGCCGTTGGGGTTATTCTTCTCGCCCAGGACCAGCACCGCGGTGGGTGCGCCGTAGAACGGGTCGTTTTGGGTGCCCATGACGGCGGCGTTCAGGCGGGACAGCTCGGCCAGCGTTTCCTTGTCCTGCACAGCGACCATGACGGGGCTCTGCCTGCCCATAGCGGTAGCGGCCCAGGTGCCTGCGGTGGTGACGGCCTCCAGCTCCTCCGCCGTGATCTGCTCCGGCTTATAGGCCCGGCAGCTGCGCCGGGATGCGATAGCGTTGAGGATTTCGTTTTGGATGGACATAGTGGGAACCCCCTTTGTAAATTTCCAGGTGATTTATAATGCAGTATGTAGGGCGGCCAGAGGGCGGTATTCACCAATGACCCGTTTGGCCGCACAGTCCGTAGGGGCGCATTCTATATGCGCCCACGGAGGGGGGCAAGACCCCTCCCTGCAAAGCGGCGGAAAAGGGGTGCGGATACCCTTCACTTTACCGCTGCCGCCAGCAGAGCTTCCCGCTCATTGGGCAGTGTGCCCTCCATAACGTCGTTCAGCAGCGTTTGCAGTGTTGCGCCGACGCCCGGCCCGGCGGGGATGCCGATGTCCATCAGATCCGCGCCGTTGACGGCCAGCTGGCGCATGGTGTAGCAGCCGGTCTTGGCCAGCTCGTTCATGCGGCGCTCAAAGGCTGCTACATCGGCGCGGCGGGCGGCAACCTCGGGTGTATTGGCGTGGGCGTCAAGGTCGGCGTATTTCAGCGCACAGAGACGGCGCAGAAAGATCGCCCCGCTGCGGTTCAGCAGCTTTAAAATGCCCACATCGTCGGCGGGCAGCGGTGCGTCGTGCACGGCGATCAGCCCCACCGCGCCGTCCACAAGGTAGGCGGGGGCCTTCAGGCGGCGCAGGATGACCCGCGCCAGCTGCGCACCGCGCTGGTTGTGGCCTTTGAAATGCGCAGCCCCGTCCGGCCCGACGCTGCGGCAGAGCGGCTTGGCAATGTCATGCAAAAACGTGGCCCAGCACAGCACCCGCACGCCGCGGGTGTCCTGCCCGCGCAGGTCCAGTGCGCCCACGGCGGCGGCAGAATGCTGCCAGACGTCGTAGCAATGCCATTTTCCGGGCTGGGTGCAGCCGATGCATGGCAGGATCTCCGGCACAGCGCCGCTTAAAATCTCGCCGTACTGCGCCAGCGTCTGCCCGGCCCCCGGGGCCAGCAGCAGGCCGTCCAGCTCGGTGTAGAGCCGCTCGGCGCTGACAGTGCGCAGCGTGTCGCGCGCGGCCAGCGCTGCGGCGGCAGTGGCGGGGTCCAGCGCAAAGCCGAGCTTCGCCGCGAACCGCAGCGCCCGCAGGATGCGCAGCGCATCCTCGGCAAAGCGGTCCGCGGGCGTGCCGACGCACCGCACGACACGCGCGGCCAGATCGCTGCGCCCGCCGTACAGGTCGATGACTCCCTCGCCGGGGGCGTAGGCCATGGCGTTGATCGTGAAATCCCGCCGTGCCAGGTCGGCGGCCAGGTCGTCCACAAACTGTACGTTATCGGGGTGGCGGTGGTCGCGGTAGCTGCCGTCCAGACGGTAGGTCGTCATCTCATACGGCTTTCCGTGCAGAATGACGGCCACCGTGCCGTGCTTTTCGCCGGTCAGGATCAGGCGCTGGCTGCAGAACAGCGCCTTCATCTCGTCGGGCCGGGCGGAGGTGCAGATGTCCCAGTCACCGGGCAGACGACCCAGCAGGCTGTCGCGCACGCAGCCGCCCACCACGTAGGCACTGTGCCCGGCAGCACGCAGCGTCTGCAGCAGTCGGTAGGCGTCGTGCGGCAGACGTATCGTATCGCGGCTCATGCGTTCCCCTCCCCTCTCGCGGCGTTTCCGGCGGTTATTCTGCGGTGCGGGTCCACTCCTGCGTCAGGTCAACGATGCAGGCCAGGCTGTCATCCTCGTCCTTCAGGGAGTTGACCTTGGCGGCGGCCTTTTCGGCGTCCTCCATCCAGGTCAGGATGAAGTAGTTCTCTGCGGGCACGGCGTAGTAGACCCACGCGCCGTCGGCACGCAGCATATCGGGCAGATGGTCGAGCTCATCGTCCAGCAGGCCCTGGCCCTCCTCGCCGTAGATCATCTCGGGGCCGACCTGCAGAGAGTCGATCACATTGATGCTGGAATTGATGTAGGTGTCGCGGTCAACGGCCTTGTCGCCGGCCTCCCACGCGCTGGCGAACGCCTTGACAAGCAGCTCGCGGACTTCCAATTTATCGTCACCGGGTTTGTACATGATATATTCCCTCTTTTACATTGATATATGAAAACAGTATAGCACAAATTTTACAAATATGGTATGGTTATTTTATGAAAAAGTATTGACCTTCCAGTGGGTGCAGGGTGTAAGGTGAGAACGAAAGGAGCGTGATGCTATGAACATCAAGCAGGCAGCGGAGCAATCGGGCGTGTCCGCCCGCAATATCCGCTATTATGAGCAGGCCGGGCTGCTGACCCCTGCCCGCAACCCTGAAAATGAGTATCGCATCTATTCGCAGGCGGATGTGCGCGCCCTGAAGTTGATCCGGATGCTGCGCACACTGGATATGCCGGTCGAGGAGATCGGCACGGTGCTGAACGGCACCCTGCCGCTGGCCGAGGCTGCCGAACGCCAGCGGCAACGGCTGGAGGCCGAGCAGCAAAAGCTGGCGGCAGCCGCAGCCTTCTGCACGGAGCTGGCCGTCGGCGACCGAACGGCGGCGGAGCTGGATGTGGACAGCTGCCTTGAGCGGATGGACTCCCCTGCCCCGGCGGGCGGCTGGTTTACCGGCTGGGTGCAGGACTACCGGAAAATGGCGGCAGCCGAGCATAAGCGGCAGTTTACCTTTACGCCGGACACCGCCATTGCAACCCCGCAGGAGTTTACCGCCGAGCTGTTGGCCTGGGCGGCGAACTGCGGCGAGGAGATCGTCATCACCCACGAGGGCATGACACCGCGGTTTACGCTGGACGGCATCGAGTACAAGGCCGTGCGGTATTCAAGCCATGTGCGCAATATCCCGATTCTGCGGGTGCGGTGCGAGGTGTGCGATCCATCGGCGCTGGCGGTGGAGGGTGACCCGAAGCGGCTGCGGGTGCAGAGATTTCTGCACTACGGCCTGCCGATGCTTGTATGCCTTGCATTGGCAGTGGTCTGGGTCTGCACCCGGAATATGCCGCTTTGGCCCGACAAGGCGGCTATGCTGCTGGTGCTGGGCGCTCTCGGCATCGGATACGGCTTCCGCGGGTGGTATCTCTATTACAACGACCGAGACCAATAAAAAACGGGAGGCAGCGCGGGCTGTCTCCCATTTGATTTATCCCAGCAGCAGCTTGTGCAGCTCGTCCACCGTGTCAGCCAGAGCAGCGGCCCCGGCGGCGGTCAGCTCCCCGGCTGTGCCGTAGCCGTAGACAGCACCGATGCAGGGCAGGCCGTTCTTTTTGGCACCCAGCACATCATGCTCGCGGTCGCCGACCATGACGGCGCGGCTCTTGTCAGTGATGCCCGCAGTTTCCAGTGCGTAGGCAATGACCTCGGCCTTGTCGGTGCGGGTCTCATCCAGCGTGGCACCGCAGATAAAATCGCAGTACTGCGCTAAATCGAAGTGCTCCATGATGCGCCTAGCGAACGCCTCGGGCTTGCTCGTCGCGAGGATGACGGTTTTCCCGGCAGCCTTCAGATCGGCCAGCAGGGCCGGGACGCCCGGGTAGACCTCGTTCTCAAACAGGCCCTTCGTGGGGAAATACTCCCGAAAGGCGCTGACGGCGCGGTCTGCGTCGGCGGCGTCCAGCCCCATCAGCTCCCGGAAGGAGGCGATAAGCGGCGGGCCGAGAAAGCGGCGCAGCGTTTCCTCGCCGGGGACAGGCAGTCCCAGCTTGCGGCAGGCGTAACGCACCGAGTTTAAAATGCCCGGCGCGGAGTCGGTGAGTGTGCCGTCCAAATCGAACAAAATAACATCGTAATTACGCATAAAACTTCCTTAATTGAACTTGAAGATCTTCTGGGCGATGCGGTAGCCGCCGATGCTGATCTTGCTGCCCAGCCAGCCGGGCAGGTTGCAGCCCTCCGCCACCGAGAAGCGGCAGCGGCGGTAGAGGTGGCCGTCGTGTGCCTTGAGGTCATCCCACAGCTGGCGGCGCTTGGCCAGTGCCTCCTTGCTGCCGTCCAGCGTCAGGAAGATGCTGGAGATTGCCATCATCATCGAGAAATAGTTCAGCATGTAGGCACGCAGCTTGGCCTGCTCCGGCGGCAGGGCGTAGACATCGACCGCGTTCATCATAATGCGGGTGACGCGCAGCTGCTGGTCAACGCGCTTGATCATGTTGGCCTCGTTGACGCTCTGATCCTCGCGCCCGATGAAGTAGCGGTAGAGGTCAAGGTTCATGTAGTAGATGGTTTTGACCTGCGGCAGCGGCTGGTAGACGAAGATGTTGTCCACATAGAAGGTGTGCTTGGGCAGCTCCATGCCGCTGCGGCGCAGCACCTCGGTGCGGTAGATGACGCTGTGCATCAGGATGTTTTTGTTCGGCGGGAACTTGCCGATCTCCTCCCAGGTGAAAACGCGGCCTTCGGGCAGGATACCCTTGTAGTCCACGACATTCTGGGTGTTGTCGGCCACATGCTCATAGACATAGTTGGCCATCATCAAATCAAGCGGCTGCTTGTCGTTGAGGTGGGCGCGCAGCTCGGCCAGGACCTGCTGCAGGGCATCGGTGTCGAGCCAGTCGTCGGAGTCGACGACCTTGAAGTAGACGCCGGTGGCATTGCGGATGCCCTGGTTGACGCCCTCGCCGTGGCCGCCGTTCTCCTGATGAATGACGCGGACGATGGTGGGGTACTTTTCGGCGTAGGCATCGGCAATTTTGCCGGTGTCATCCTTGGAGCCGTCATCCACAAGGATGATCTCGGCGTCCTCCCCCGCGGTGAGCAGGGTCTCGATGCAGTGATCCATATAGGCAGCCGAGTTGTAGCACGGCACGGTAAAGGTGATGAGTTTCATAGGTCGCTCCTTTTGAAAGGCATAATATACTTATTATAGAATACCGTGTTTTGACGAAAAAAACAAGAGGGAGTTTTATGGATGGCTTGTAGGGGAGGGATTTATCCCTCCCGAGCAGTTAACCATAGCCGCCAGCCCTTGCGGAGGGGTCAAGACCCCTCCCTACAAAGCACCCATGTGCGGCAGTCCGTAGGGAGCGGTCTTGACCGCTCCAGGCCGTGAACGACAAAGAAAACGCCCCCGGGTGCTTTACTTTTTACGCACCTCACGATGCAAAGGCAGCGATTAAGATGTTTGCGCAAAAAGGGAATTCATCCATCGATGAATTCCCTTTTTGCTCTTAGTATTTTATGGAACATTTAGTCACGAATTCCAGCCATGACAGATTATAGCATATGTACCTTCTGAAGTGTAGGCCCCTTCTGTGTATCCACAAGAAGGACATTTCCACTCATAAGAAAGAAGAAAATTGTATACACCATCAGTTCCTTGAGCCATGCTGAGACAGCTTTGTTCTTGAACAGGGAGCTTTTCGCTGTTAGTTAGAGTTGCACGCATTTCGGCTTTACAAGTTGGGCATACCGGGACTTTTTCAGAGGTTTCGATTAAAACTTTGGATAAAGTATCCTCAGGAGTCAGAGGGTTACCACCATGATATAAAACTTCCAAGGGCTTTTCTTCTAGGTCTTCGTTAAGGCCTGAGAAGATTTCTGATGTCTCAGATGGATTCTCTGGTGTCATCGAGCAAGCCGAAAGCGCAACACATACACTTAACAAAAAAAGGCTCCATCTCATATACATAGCCATGGCTCACCCATTCCAGCCGTGACAAATTCTAACATCCTCGCCTGTATCAACGCTATATTCTGCGGATTTGTACACACACGAGCCGCAAATATCTTGATAGTACGCTATGATATCCATCACCTCATCTGTTCCTTGGGTATAGTGATCACAGGGTTCCTGACGATTGTTCGCTGTTCTCGTATGATTTTTGACAGAGACTACCGAGAAGCGCCCACAGTTAGGACATTCAAGACGATGAGGTTTAATTGCTTCGTTTTCTGCAAAAACAGACATGCTGAAAATAGCAACACAGAAAACCGTCATAAGAGAACTAATGATTTTTTTCATGATAAACTCCTTGTAATTATATGTTAATGATATTGCGGCGATATTTTCATCTTTATGGGCATTTCTCTCTGCAGTGGAATCACCAAGGCCTTTCATAATAGTGAAGATTTTTCTAATAAGAGAATACCAGAATTATATATATTTGTCAATGAAAAGTGTTGACAAATATATATAATCTGTTATAGTGATATTGAACAAAAGACAAGGTGGTTTCGCTCATGGAACAGGAAAAAAGATCAAAGGTGAACCCCACTCAGAGTATGCGGGATGCCATGAAGAAAGCCACTACTGAAATGTTGGTTTTATTTATGCTACGTCAAAAGCCTATGTATACTTACCAGATGGCTCAAGAAGTAAGCCGCCTAACACAAGGGGTTCTCACCTACAATACAATGTATCTTGCTGTATATCGACTTCAGGAAAATGGATTTATTGAAGAAGCCGAAAAACGAATTGAAGATGGGAGAGCACGCATTTACTTAGGTATCACATCTTCAGGACAATGCTATTACGATCAGCTTCGAACAGAGTACAAGCTATTTACAGCGACATTAGAAACCTTAAATGAATATGGATGGACATTTATACGCGGAGGGCAAGAATGGTTAGTGAAAAGGATTTGCAATCCTATTTGAAGGTTGCGGCATCAGCACTGCCCTGTCGTGAAGCCCGCAAAGAGTTTTCTTCTTATGTACATAACGTGGCGCACGATATAAGCATTGAAAATCCAGATGCCGACTTTGCTACTGTTGCAAGCTTGTTGGGAACCACGCCTAAACAAGTCGCTGCAGATTTCGTGGAAAGTCAATCGCCGCAAACAATATCACGGTGGAATCGCTCTGCACATCGTTACAAATATGGCTTGCAATTATTAGTCGGAATAATTGTAGTGGTTCTTTTTTCTGTAGTAATCTTTTTCACGACAACGAAAGGAGTGATGATCGTCAACACCGAGACTACCTATACAGATTTAGGTGGAGAAGATTACTCACAGAACGAACTCGATAAAATGGCAAAACAAAAACTTGAACAAATTGCAAAGGAGTGTCAATATGACAAAAACACTTAAACGGGTTATCGCACTGCTGTCTGTTTCTATGTTCATGGCTCTTTTTTCACTTTCTTGCTTTGCACAGGAAAACAGTTCTGCCAAAAAGATTTATACTGAAGATTTAGGGGATGGCATTACTGCGGTTGTCACATTATCAGAAACAAACGGCATGGCCCGGAGTTCAAAAACCTATAACGTTACAAAAGAATATTATAAAGATGGAACTTACATAGGTGTAGCTACTTTATACGCATCCTTCTATTACGATGGTTCTTCTGCCAGTGCTACTGCAGCAAGCGGAGCGGGAGCAGGTTCTAACGGGTGGAGCTATGGAGATCAAAAGACATGGACTAGCGGAAACGGTGCCTATTTAAATGCAACGCTGTCCAAAAACGGAACGTTTATCCCCGTAAGCCTCGCACTGCGCTGTGATGCTCGCGGCAATGTCTCTTGAAAAACCATTCGATGTCTTTTGGTCATTCAAACAAAAATAATCCGTAAAATGACCAGTACGATTTGAGTGATATACTCACAATAAGGTCTATTTCTCCCATTAACTTTCTTCCTATTTACGAGTTGATGATTTCGCGTGTTTTTCCTACTTATTTTATTTATAAGCTACAATTGAGTCATTTCCCATGTACTCTAATTCTACGCAATTTCAAAGGAGAAATTTTATAAAAAAGTTACTGCTTCGCGATTCATTGATAAAAAGTAACACCGCCTCAGTTTGAGGCGGTGTTACTTTTTATCACCTTTTTTCTCTTTATGTGAATCACTGTATCTTCTCATACAGCGTATAAATAACCAACCAATGTACACCGAAATAAGAATCATAAGTACTTGCCAAATCATCTGTACTAATCTCATCATCGTATTCCTCATGTGACAGGGTTTAATATCTAATGCTATCATTGTATCGCTTTTTTTAATTTGTCAATATCTATATCAGAATTGCATTCTTATCCGGCCTTAATAATCAAATCAGTGGCCTCTATATCTCCTGTGATGGTCACATATTGTTGCAAATATTATTATTCGATTTATACTTATCGATCTGGCACCTCTTTATGTTGGGCCATAGACGTTTGAACTTTTTCAGATATTTTGTCTCCAACGATTTGAACATCAACTATTTGCTGTGCAATTTGAATAGATATGTTGTCGATATATCCATTATGGGATAGCTGCTGCTCTCGTTCAAAGGCTACATCTGGCCGCAGAGCAGTACGGCGCTGTCGAACGCTGTCCTCGTCTTCCGGCTGAATCATATTCTCAATTTCAAGGTACTGTTTTATGGTGGCGGAAAGCTGCTGTGTAAGGCTTTCTCTCTGCGCTGCCAGCTTCTCCTGCATTTCTTCCAGCTTGTCCAAGTAACTGCCGAAGCGCTGGGCTTCACCATTATTTTTGCAATCGAGGTTGTGCAGAATCATTGCTTGACGGCTGCGGAGTTCTTCGATTTTCTCGGTCAGCGCGGCAATTTGCTCGGCAAGCTGACGGCGCTGGGCAATTTGCAACAGGGATGCGGTGTTGCGAGTGGTTTGCAGTTGCTCTTGCTCGGATTTCTTGTCAGCAAGCTGTTGTGTTACCGCATGATAATCTTGCAGAATGGGGCGGTAATAGTTGACCTGACGTTTCCATGTATCGACCTGTTTGTTGTTCACCAACAGGCGGTATTGCAGCATTATCAAACTGCTGTGCAGCCGTTCCAGCGTTTCCGCAATATGCTCTACGGTATTCTCAACGGCCTTGGACAGCTTGGCAAGCTGGGCTTTCAGTTCGCGCAGCAGCTTGTTGTCCGCGCGGATTTGGCGGTTCAGTTCACAGCGGTCTGCCTTGATGCCCTGCAATTCAAGGTTTCGGGCTTGGCTGCCCTCATGCACTGTGGGCTGCTCATCCAGCCCCAGCGCCGCATGGCTTAGATGGGTTACACGGACGGATTGCTGTTTTTCTTCCAGTGTGCGGTTCACGGCATCTGCCCACGCTTCCCGCCAGTCCAGTAATTGCTCCGGGCTGTTCCATCGCGCACACAGCGGGTTTTGTCGCCCTAATTTCACCGCTTTCGGCTGCTTCGAGCAGCGTTTCCACCCCGGTTCGCGGGCGGCCTGTGTAGGCGTCAGCCACGCCGATACGCCCGCTGTGTTCTTGTACTTATATTGCTTTTCCCAGCCGTTCTCTTTTGCCTGCAAAAACTCCTGTGCTGTAAAGCCACGTTCCTCATCGGCTTTGCGGCACAGGTATTCTTTTTGCGTTTTGCCTTGCCATTTTCCGTGGACATCCAACGGGCGCATCGTCAGCATAATGTGTGCATGGGGGTTATGCCCATCCGGGTCGTGGATGGCGAAGTCGGCGCACATACCCTTGTCTACACATTCCGTTTGGATGAAGCCGCGCAGAAGCAGCAGCCAATCATCCCGCCCAAGTTCAACGGGCAGGGCAACGATCAACTGGCGAGCAAGGCGACTGTCCTTGGTTTTCTCGGCAGACTCCACCGCTGCCCACAGGGTCTGTCGGTCTTTCCACGCTGCCGGGGCTTGGGGCGGCAGTAAGATTTCTGTATAGAGGACACCGCCTTTCTTGGTGTAGTCATGGGTAAGGCCGTCATAATCGTTGTACAGCCGTTCTCCACTCTGATAGGCAGCGGCGGCGATAGCAGAACGGCCTGCTCCACGGCTGATGATTTTTGACTCGAAATGATAGATAGCTACAGCATATCACCTCCGCGATAAAAAGTCCTCCCGCCTCAGCGGGCGCACATACCACCGCCGGCTTGCCGGTGGTGAGTAAGTGCGCACTTCGGTGAGGGAGAGCTGCCCCTCACGGGGCATTGCTCAGTTTATCGTGCAGCTTGCGTGGCAAGTCAGCCATCGGAATGTCGCGTATCTCCGGCCATACACTTTCCAGTATCGCGCCCTCTTGGATAAGTCGGCGGGTTCGCGCCTTGCGCTCTTTCTGGCGGTTGCGTGCCTGCACAGCTTCCAGCCTGTGCCGTGCCTGTATCAACTTTTTCTCATCTTCGGTCATGCTTTCTCCTTTTTGGTGTGAAAATCAGCCTTGTTTGGGTGTCTGCGTTTTGGGGCTGAAATTCTGCCGCTGCTTATCGCCATTTGTACTGCTGCTCTGAACAAAAGCAGCATCTTCCATCTGGCATCTGCACCCTATCGGGAGGATTCTCTCTTTTCCGAACAACATCTGCCGCGTCCTGCGCGGGGAACGGCAGCGTTTGCAGTAAGCCAGCCCACTGACAGCATCGGGATATTCATCCGGCTGGAGCGGGCGTTCTGCCACAAACTCGTCCAGACATTCCTGTAAAGTCCGCACAGCCATATCAGCCACCCACAAAATCCCAGTTGATGCTGTCTTTCACAGGCTCTTTTACAAGCTGGGGAGAAACAGCGGCGGGGTTCTGCGCCATCCCGGTCATGCACCCTGCCAGAAAGACCGGCATCGTCTCCCGCAAAGCATCCCGCACTGCATCCACGATTTGCTGCACAAACTGTTCCTCGCGCGCTCGCGTCTCCAGATAAGGGTCATCCTGCGTCTGGTAGTAGCGGTCAAAGTAGTCCACCACCGCTGTGGCGACCGCTTGGTTGTACGACTTGAACACCGATTTATCCATCGTCTGCAAATACTGCCATGCTTTCCGCTGCGGCTCTTTGCCAAGGTTGAACCGCAGGTTGGTCGTCCGTATCTCCGACACGGTTTCACCCTCGGAGCATCTGGCGGTAGGCCATGTACTCGTACCCCTTGGCAGCGGCGCAGATGTCATCCACAATGGTGACTTGCTCCGGGTCATAGCTGCCGAAGTGCTTGACCAACTGCCCACCGCCGCCCACGATGGTCAAGTGCGTGGTGGCAGGGTCGTACTCGTAACTGCGCAAGGCTGCAAACAGTTCGGCTACATAGCCGGATGCAACTTCTCGAATACAGGCGAGATAGTCGGCATCGATTTTTGCCGTGCCTGTCCGCAAAATCTGCTCCACCGTGCTGTCGCTGATTTTGCTGCCAAAACGCCGAAGCACCGCTTCTTTAGCGCGGATCATGCACTGGTTCACACCGATTTTCTCCGTCCAACAGCGGCTTTCCTGCGGCTGAGAATCCGTCAAGTAGAGCAGATTCATTGTGCCGTTGCCGATGTCAGCCAACAGATGCTCTCCCTCGAAGTCTGCCAGCTGCTGAACAATGGCCGCATAGCCCTGCGGATACACCTTGCAGCCCACGATGCGAAGCTGAAACAGATTCCCATTGAAGCGGAAACGTATCGTTTCGTTCTGCATCAGATACTGCCGGAAGCTCTCACGCTGGCTGCCGACCCAGCTCAGCGGCAGCCCCACCGACAGACACAGGCTGGCGGTGAACAGCCGGTATTGCTCCAACTCTTTGGCGATGGCCGCCAGCGTCAGCAGATAGAAATCGCCGTCCGTTGACTTGTCTGCCACAAAGCCCTTGTGACCTTCTCCCACGCGGTAGAATTTACCGCCGTATTCCAGCACATCACCCTTGAACATGGGCGCGGTGTCGTAAGCGGTAATAGCCGTAGGGAAAATGGTATTGGCGGTTTTCATATTGCCATACCCTTGGTCGATGCCGATAATTGTAATGTCATTGAATTGCTTCATCGGGGAATCATCTCCTCTCTCCGTGTATCTTCTGCTCCATCATCTGCAAAAGCATTTCCTGCGATGTTTGCATGCCTGCCGGGTTGTCGTAGGATGTGACCTCAAACGTCACCCTGCCGATTTTGTGCCGATAGGCTTTTGATAAAATTTTCTTCTCTTGCCTTATAAAAAAGCCCCCTTTCGGAATGTTGCTGCCGACACCGATTTTGGTATCGGGTTACAGATTCATTTTATCGAAAGCGGGCTGCTTTAGCATTGATGGGAAATTGTGCGGAAATTGAGCGCAGGAAAATGAACATAGAAAAAGCGGCCCTCTCACTTTCGTGAGAGAACCGCTGTGCCGTCAGCCTGTTAGTTTATGGGGTTCTTGGAAAAATCGGATTCCGTTGCTTTCCAGATACTCCCGATACATCTGACGTTGTTCTTCCATGAGGGCAGGCATTTCACCATACAGTTGTCGGTAAATATTCTGAACTTCCCGCACAAGAGCATGACCTTTTTCTTCGTTGCCGGTTTCGATTTCCATAATGCCAAGCTGATAAGTTTCTTTTAGATATTGCACCAAAGCCAAAAGCATTTTCCGGCGTTTTTTCATCTGCTCGGCATGTTCCACAGCATCTTCGGAATCCTCACTTACAGGTGGGAATATTTTTTCGAGTGCAAATGGGATTTCTTTAAAAATATTCTCCGCCTTTACAATTTTGTAAGGCCCGGTCATTGGCTGGATCACGATACATTTGGACATCCGGGCCTCGGTAAAAACTACCGGGTCATAGTCCGGCGGCAAGATGATCTGTTCGCAGACCTTTGCCCGTGCTTCGCGTTTTACAAACTCACGCTGCATTGCGAAGCACAGCAGTAAGGACAAAAACTCTGCGACCTGCGCGGAAACGGAGAAATCCCGTTCCGCGTATAATGACTTTTTCTTGCTGGTGGAAATGGAAACATCCTGCATCAACAAGTCACACTCGCTCTGCGCTGCCATTGCGGGGTCCGACATAATGGTAAGTATTTTTGTTTCCATGTCCTGCGTCAGCTTTTCTTGGTTCTCACCGACAAGGTAAAAGGATGTGATCTTCGGGCTGACCCGCGCTGTGCCGTTGAGCCAGCGGCAGACCTGTCCGTTGTCGAAGGTGAAATCTTCGGCATCTGTACTTTGCAGAAAGCTGCCGAACAGCAAACAAAGTAAGTCTAATTGGTTTCCCAGCGCATCCGCATAAATGTATCTGCGCAGGGTCACCACAAACGAGCAGAAGTCTAAACGCTCCATTCGCGTACCCCCTAACTGTAATTCGGTTTTCAAGGTTCTTTCAAATTCAAATAAGCGTCATTCTTTCTGCAAGCAGGCGGAAATCTTTCGTTACCCAATCATCTGATTACGGAACTCTCCGTATTTTGAGGCGTTTCCTGCATGGATGCCGATAGAGATGAACAATACATAGTATAGCAAGTTCTCCGCCATATTGCGAGAGATGACGATGATTATTCACAAAAGTTTCAAATATTAGCATTTGCGCGATGTGCAATTTGCACACAATTCCCGCTCAATGACTTTTGCGGCGGCAGTCCGTATACTTGAAAAAATCAAGCAAAAAAGAACCGCCATTCAGCAAAAAATGTGTCGAAAGCCCCTACACAAATCGTGCAAAGAGAGTTATACTACAGCTGGCAGACATCCTGAATCGCTGTTCGGAAAGGATGGAAAATGAAAGAGAAACAGCTACAGGATATTACCGCTTTATATGGCAGATTGAGCCGCGATGATGAAGTCGGCGGCGAAAGCATGAGCATCCAATCCCAGCGCGCCATTCTGGGGCAGTATGCCAAGGAACACGGTTTTACGAATTGCCAGTTCTTTATGGATGATGGCTACTCCGGCACAAACTTTGACCGCCCTGCATTTACTGAAATGATGGAACTGGTCGAGCAGCGGCGGGTGCGAACGATTATTGTAAAAGACCTGTCGCGCCTTGGCCGCAACTATCTGGAAGTCGGGCGCTACACGGAAGTAATCTTCCCGGAGAATAAGGTGCGGTTCATTGCCATCACGGATGGCGTGGATTCCGCTGCCGGAGATAACGAATTTGCACCGTTCAAAAATATCATCAATGAATGGTATGCCAAGGACATCAGCCGCAAGGTCAAGTCGGCGTTCAAGGCAAAGGCACTGCGTGGGGAATACACGGGCGCGTACCCGCCGTATGGTTATGACCGTGACCCCAATGACCGCCACAAGCTCGTTCCGAATCAGTACGCATGGGTCATCAAGGAAATTTTTCAAATGGCGC
>ENA-ORVG01002331-ORVG01002331.1-human-gut-metagenome-genome-assembly--contig:-NODE-2331-length-18457-cov-5.492555_pt1 | contig 18457 bp, 19 predicted proteins | sample MGYA00242091_ERZ509233 | MGnify/ENA primary metagenome ERZ509233 (study PRJEB26280, sample SAMEA2338840) | human gut metagenome | biome: human gut; feature: human-associated habitat; material: faeces... | reverse complement strand
CCGGCAACCTCTGCTGCCTGGGGGTTACCACCGATCGCATACATATATTTGCCGTGACGGGTCATGTTAAAGATAAACCAGGTGATCACTGCCACAAGAAGTGCGATCCAGATCAGGTAGCTGATTCCAAGGAATCTGCCGGAAGCAATACCGGTATAAGAGGATACATAACCACCCAGCGGAGTTGCGTTGGTGTAGATCATATTGATACCGTAAACGATCTCCATCATTGCCATGGTGGAAATGAAGGGCGGTACGTTCAGATAAGCGATGAAAAATCCGGTAACAGCGCCGAAAACTGCACAGATCAGCATGACGATCAGAAGAGCCAGGAAAATATTCATGGGCTTCATGTCCGGGAAAAACTTCTGGGAATAATCCATCTTCTGAAGCAGGGTACCTGCGATACAGCCGCCCAGACCGATCATACGTCCGGCTGACAGGTCACAGCCTGCGGTGATGATACAGCCCGCAATACCAAGGGCAATGACCAGACGGGAACTCATATTCATGAGGATGTTTGTCAGGTTGTTGACACTCAGGAAATTCTTTGAAGTAATACCGGTATAGATTACCAGCAGCACTACGATGATGATTACACCGTAGTTGATCATAATGTCTTTAAAACTCAGTTTTTTCTTATCCATTATTGGCTCCTCCCATCATCAGAACTGTGTCGCATAGCTCATTACCTTGGCCTGCGTCATGTCCTTCTTGTCTTTGATCTCTCCCCGCATCTTGCCGTCGCACATAACATAGACACGGTCGGACATTCCTAAAAGCTCAGCCATCTCAGAGGAAACCATGATAATGGATTTTCCCTGAGCAGCCAGATCGTTCATGATCTCGTAGATCTCATGCTTGGCTCCTACGTCGATACCACGAGTCGGCTCATCCATGATCAGAATATCCGGATCATTCGCCAGCCATCTGGCGATGATAACCTTCTGCTGGTTTCCTCCTGACAGGTTGGCGATGTGCTCCTTCATGTTCGGAGTCTTGATCCGAAGCTTCTTGATACTGCTGTCCACGATCTCGCCGATCTTCTTGTGATCCAGAACAATGCCTGCTTTCAAATATTTATTATAGGTAGAAACACCTACGTTGTCTTTGATGGAAAGACAGCCGAAGATACCATTTCCACGACGGTCCTCTGTGATCAGGCCGATACCGGCTTTCATGGCATCTGCCGGGTGTTTGATCGTTACTTTCTTTCCTTTGACGTAAACTTCACCGCTCTTTAAAGCACGGATACCGAAGACACCTTCCAGTACCTCTGTTCTCTGGGCGCCGACCAGACCGCCGAAACCAAGGATCTCACCTTTTCTCAGGTTAAAGGAAACATCCTGGAAGGATTTGTCGGAAATGGAGGTCATATGTTTGACTTCCATGATGACTTCTCCCGGTGTATTCTTTCTCTCGGGGTAAACGTTTGTCAGGGTACGGCCTACCATCTTGGCGATGATATCGTCAGTGGAAAGCTCGTCCGCAGACCAGGTACCTACATAAGTACCGTCACGCATGATCGTAATGTCATCTGCGATTCGTTTGATCTCGTCCATCTTGTGGGATATGTATACCATGGCAACGCCCTTGTCACGAAGGTCGTTCATGATACGGAAAAGAGCTTCTACCTCATTATCGGAAAGAGATGAGGTCGGCTCATCGAAAATCACGACTTTTGCCTGATGGGAAACTGCCTTTGCAATTTCTACGGACTGCATCTGTCCAATGGAAAGAGTTCCGAGCTGTGCTTTTGGATCAAAATCCATTTTTACCTCTTTTAACCATCTCTCTGTCTCTGCATACATAGTTTTGTGGTCGATCATCTTAAATGGCCCGAATCCCTTGGTCGGGAAACGTCCTAAATAAAGGTTCTCTGCCACGCTTCTTGCAGGTACCGGCTGTAATTCCTGATGTACCATCGCAATACCATACTTCATTGCCTCATCCGGATTGTTGATCTCAATCTTCTTGCCATCCAGAATGACTTCCCCCGCATCCATTCTGTAAATACCGAAAAGGCATTTCATCAGAGTGGATTTTCCTGCACCGTTTTCGCCCATCAGTGCATGAACTGTTCCTGGTCTTAATGAAAGCTGTACATTATCCAACGCTTTTACACCAGGGAAAGATTTGCAAACACCCTTAAGCTCCAGTTTATATTCAGCCATTTTGCTCCTCCTTTATAAATTCAGGTCTATTACCTGTTTTATTTTATGTTGATACAGATCAAAAATCTGTGTAATGTCAATATTCAGAATTCCTTACCCATTATTACTTCCGCTGTTTCAAATACATGACATTTTCATAATTCTTTTCGTTATCAAATCAATTAAGATCGTCTTGTGTCAGTCTTTTCAAGACAAGTGCGGGTGCCATTCAAACACCCGCACCGCTTTTTTCATTTTACTTTTTCAATGTAGCAATGATTGATTATTTAACCATGTCAAGGATTTCCTGGGCATTGTCTTTTGTAACTTTCACGTAGTCACAACCAATGTAGTGCTCGTTTCCAGCACCTGATAAGTAGTTGATAGCTGCGTCTGCTGCACTGTGGGACTGTGAGAAGTGATCGTTAAATACAGTACCTGTCATTGTTCCTGCAAGAACATCTTCAAGTGCTTCTGATAAAGCATCAACACCTACTAAGTAGATATCTTCACCTACAGTACGTCCTGCGGATTCGATTGCCTGTAAAGCACCAAGTGCCATTGCGTCGTTGTTACAGAATACAACTTCGATATCATTACCATTCTGGCTTAAGGAGTTAGCTACTAACTGCTGTGCTGTAGCCTGATCCCACATACCAACCTGATCGTCTAAGCAGTTTACTTCTAATCCGGCATCTTCAAGAGCTTTGATGGAGTACTCTGTACGATACTGGGCATCAACGTTCTCCGGGTCACCTTCGATCATGATGTAGTCGATCTTGCCGTTTCCGTTCATATCAACTGTGTCAAGACCAAGATCAGCGATCATTTCGCCCTGGTATGTACCGGACTGACGAGCGTCACATCCAACGTATGTTACATCCCAGTTGTTATCTGCCCATCTCTGCTCCTCAGAAGCATCTGGCTCACGGTTGATGTATACAAGAGGGATACCAGCTTCAACAACCATGTCTGTGATTGTCTCTGCGGATGAAGAGTTAACTGGGTTGATGATCAAAACGTCAACACCCTGTGTGATGAAGTTCTGGATCTGGTTTGTCTGTGTAGCCTGGTCGTTAGCACCATCTACGATTGTGATATTGTCTTTTGAGAATCCCTGTTCTACTAAGTAGTTCTCAAGTTCTCCACGGAATAATGTCATGAAGTTATCAGCGAACTGATAAATACATACACCAACTTTTTTATCAGCTAAGTCTCCGTTTGCTGCATCTGCTGTTGCGTCTGCTGCATCGGATGCCTCTGTGGATGCTGCTGCATCATTTGTTGTTGTGGTTGTTGTTGAATTGTCTGATGTTGTTGTATCAGAGCTGCTTCCGCATCCCATTGCCATGGATGCTACCATTGTCATTGCAAGAATTACACTAACTACTTTCTTTTTCATATAAGAAAACCTCCCTTAATGTATTTGGTAACTTCTTGTTACATGATGAATTATAGCAATCGCCCCTATAAAAAAACATATAAAATACTTCTTTCTTTCTTGAAAATTCTTCTGTATTCATTGTGCAATATGTTTAATATAAAAAGTGTATTTTTGTTATATTTTAGTTATTTTTCTCCTTTTTCTGTTGTTTTTACGAAATTTCTTAGATTTTCTTTGGTCTTTTGCACAAAACGGGCGTCTGCCAGGATTCCCGGCAAACGCCCATTTTACGCGGTTTTTTATGTTCTTTTTTGCTTTTTTCTGTAAAGTGACCGCTTTTTCAAAGGTATTATAATGTGACACCGCAGCCTTTCAGCAACTCTCTCGCAGTGTCTAAGGAATCCACGCCATGAAGGTTTTTGATCGGTGCAAATTCTCTTTCACGCACAACTTCATATGGAATGCAGTCATCCATCATATGTACCATATCCAGCACTAAAGTTTCAAACTTGTATCCGTTTGGCTGATCCGGTTTCACCATATTTCCCTCCAGATCAATATGAGGGATTTTCTTCTCCACTACATGGATCGGCATACGTGCGTCTACGATCTGCTCTAATTTTTTTTCAGAGAAAAGATAGTTTAAGATCACGCCAAAGCCGTAAAGCAGATCTCCATTCTCTTTTCTTGCAGTTGCCATCTCCTGCGTCATCTCATAATACTCTGCGATGGATGGTTTTCCATCCTCAGTACAAAGCACGCCAACTTTTTCATCCGGTGCTGCCTTGCGCACTACCTTCGCTCCACTCTCACAGCCAGAAACGATTGTTGCGCCGATAAATAGCGGATCTGCGATCCTCTGTAAGCAGTTGTCCACCGCAAACACATTGATCCATTCAAGTCCTCTTGCGTGGATGTCATCCAGCAGTCCTGCAGTTACCATGGAACTAAACCATCCGCCATTTCCGTTTGGAGACATTGCCACCTCTGTGTCAGATTCCATATAGACACGCCCCTCGTAGTCACATGCCGGAACCATCTCCTGAACGAAAAACTGTACATAGTCTTTTGGATAGCCAAAATAATGATGCTCCTCAAAAAAAGTAACGGTATCTTTATGATTAATATTGCTTGTCATAATGTACATTGGAACGTAAGCACCGGCTTCATCCGTCACATCCATCAGATTACGGAAAAGCTGCTCGAATAAATAAAGTTCCCGGTTCACACCGATATTTAATGTTCCCTTCGGTCTGTCCAACCCCAGTCTTGTTCCCTGTCCGCCAGCTAAAAGCACTGCTCCTACTTTTCCTGCCCGGATTGCATCCAGTCCTGCTGCTTTAAACTCGTCTCTGCGTGCCTCGATCTCCGGCACTTCCACTGCTTCTAACGGTGCGAACACACCGCGCTCATTCACAGTCTCTTTTCTCTGGATATGTTCTAAAATCGACCAGTCGATCTGTTCTAAACGCTCTTTGAGCGCTGCATTCTGTTCCGGCGTATTGCGCTCCATGCTCGCTCTGATGTACACCTGTTTCTCATCTTCCCAAATTTTCATGAAATCCTTCTCCTGTTTTCTCCTGTTTTATCTCTCCTTTTAGTGTTCGATAAAACCTATTATTTTTGAACAAATTTCCGTCAAATTCATTCATCTTATATGCCGTCTATTTTAGCATAATTTCCCTATGTCCGCAAACTTTCGGACTTTTTCGCAATTCTGGTTTTCTAATTCAACCCGCGGAAACCTTTTCCGATAATCTCACTGCTGTTGGTGATCGCAATGAAAGCGGACGGCTGGTTTTCGTGGATGAAGTTACGGAGTTCCACAGCCTGGCTTCGCTTCATAACAGAGAGAATAACTGCTTTGTCGTTATGCTGATAAGCACCCTCGGCATGATATACCGTTGCACTGCGGTTTAACTTCTGGGTGATAAACTCACAGATCGGTTCCGGATCATTGCAGATAATGGTGAAGTATTTGCACATGTTAATACTCTCGATCACATTGTCGACCACCAGTGATTTTGCCAGAAGTCCGCAGAGGGAAAACAGACCTGTCTGTGCATCGAAGACAAGGCAGGATGCAAGTACAATAAACAGGTCTACCAGAAACAGCGCACCTCCGATATTCAGTTTCGTGTATTTCTTTAAGATCATGGCGATAATATCCGTACCACCACCGGAAGCTCCGACATTAAATAAGATGGCTGAACTCGCCGCCGGAAGCACGATCGCATAGATCAGTTCCAGCACCGGCTGTGAGGTGAGTGGCGCAGACATTGGGAACCATTTCTCCGCTGCACTTAACCCAACTGACATCAGCACACTGACATAGACAGTCTTGATTCCAAAACTTTTTCCAAGAAAAATAAATCCCAGCACAAGCAGTGCCATATTGATAATAAATGTGATATTTCCAGGGGTTGTCGGCATAATGGCGCTCAAAACGACCGCAATACCAGTCACTCCACCGAAAGAAAAGTTATTCGGGAACTTGAATACATACACGCCGACAACCAGAATAAGCGTTGCCACGGTAAGTACAAAATATTCTTCTATTGTGCGTTTTACACGTCCTGCATTTTTAAACATTGTTTTTTCCTCTGTTTGATTCATTTGTTATTTTCTGCAAATCTTTTTTCCTATTATGTGAATTGCACACATATTCTACTATACAATCAAAGAAAAAGATATATTTCCATTTTATAATTCTTTTCGTATTTCTTTTTAATTGTATAACAATTAATATTATTTATCTATGTTCACCGACTTATTCACATTATCCACATAGTTATCCACATATTATCTGATACTTTCCCAGTTTCATCCACGTATTCTAATTATATGATCCAGTCTGCGAGAATCATATGTAAATTCAAAATACCATTTCACGATTCAAGTGTTTCCAATCACAGAGACGAGATATGAGCGGTCGTCGCCATAACAAAAAAAGAACCGACACACGAAAACATTCTTTCAAACGCTCTTCGCATACGGTTCTTTCTTATTATTATGTTCCGATCAATTGCAATTAAGCAAGTGCTGCTGTGATGATTGCCATAGAATATACTTCAGAAGCGTTACATCCACGGGACAGATCGTTGATTGGTGCATTTAAACCAAGTAAGATTGGTCCGTAAGCTTCGAAGTTACCAAGACGCTGTGCAATCTTGTAACCAATGTTACCAGCATTGATGTCAGGGAATACAAATGTGTTTGCATGTCCTGCAACCTGAGAATCTTTGCATTTTGTACGTGCAACACGTGGAGAAACTGCTGCATCGAACTGGATTTCTCCTTCGATTGGAAGCTCTGGATATTTTTCTTTTGCTTTTGCTGCTGCGTTGCGCATCTTGTCAACATCCTCGCCCTTACCGGAACCAAGTGTTGAGTAGCTTAAGAATGCAACCTTTGGATCGATACCGAAAATCTTAGCACACTCTGCTGTCTCACCGGCGATCTCTACTAACTCATCCTCTGTTGGATGAATGTTGATTGCACAGTCAGCCATTGCAAGTACTTCGTTCTCGCCTGTAGCTGCCGGACGTACCATGATGAAGCAGGAAGATACGATTGTGTTACCCGGTTTTGTTTTGATCAACTGTAATGCCGGACGTACTGTATCTGCTGTAGAGTATGTTGCTCCACCAAGAAGGGAATCAGCAACTCCCATTTTTACTAACATGGTACCAAAGTAGTTTGCCTGAGAAAGAATTCCTCTTGCCTGCTCTGGTGTAACACCTTTGCTCTTACGAAGTTCACAGAACATCTCAACCATCTCGTCAAATCTGTCGTACTTCATTGGATCGATGATCTCTGCTCCACGGATATTGAAACCGCTCTCTTCTGCTACTTTTGCAATCTCATCCGGGTTACCAACTAAAATTGGATGTAAGAAGTTGCTTGCAAGAAGTCTGGAAGCTGCCTCTAAGATACGAGGATCATTTCCTTCTGTAAAAACAATTTTTTTCGGGTTCTTTTTCAAGATGTCAATTAACTGACCAAATCCAAACATTTTATTTTCCTCACTTTTCTTTTTCTCTAAAACCGTGTCTATGTACCGGATAAACACAATTTTCGGCACTTTTGCCGTGACATGCTTACATTATATAGCAGTTTTTTGGAAATTCAATGTTTGTATTCAAATAAATGCAGTTTTATTTTTCATCCTGAGAAATTGTCTCATGTTCTTCTGTTTCTTTTAATGCTTCCTGAAATTCCGGCGACTGTGCGATTTTGATCGCCTTAAAAATATTCGGCACATGATGTTCCCCGTCCGGTTTTGTTGCAAGCATAAAACGGCGGAAAAGGAAAAGCATACAGATACTGATCACGGAAACCAGATCTTCTCCGGCTGTCGTTGTCTGAACGATCATATGACGCGCGATCACGAAAATCAGGGCTTCAATAATATTGGCAGTATTTGGTTTACATAACATTTTTAGGAATTCCACACCAATGACAACGCCGAGCACTGCATCCAGAAATTCTAAAAACGCAACCGTCTCCTCTCTGTGACGCCACAGTTCTCCAATCTGTGGAAAAATTCCGATCGCCGCTATCACAATTCCAATGACCACAACTGCCGCCATGACCATATCCATCACATCGCATGCATCAACAATTCTTTTTCTCACTTTATCCCACATTCGCTTTTCTCCTTTTTTGTAGTTTCAGAACGTTTTTGCCAACAGAAAAACATTCTGTCTTATGCATTTTTCTTATAACAAAAGAGTCGTAGTATCACTGCTGCGGCTCTTTACGGTTTCTGTTCTTAAATTTAAAATCCGAGCATCGCCCTTCGAGTCCAGTCCACGGACGTTACCTCCACAGTTAACTCGGTCCAGGCACCCTCACGGCACACAAGAGCTTTTACTTAGGGCTGCTCCATTCCTGACCTGACCCGGTTCGTAAATTCCTGTTGCGTAAGACCCAAACGTCAACGCCACTTATGAAGGGCTGCTCCGCAAAGAGATAACCCTCAGTTTGATATCACCCCAGCTATAGCGGATTGCTGGTTCAGGGTACCGCTGCCACCCCGGCTGCTCGGAGATTTAAGTATAGCTTATAATAACCTTCATTGTCAAGAGTTCACAGGGATTCTGTCACCGTTTCCTGTTTTTCCCTCTTTTTCTTTTCTCTTAACTCCCGGAAAAAATCAGACAACATCGTCGAGCACTCTTCCTCCAAAACGCCTTTTTCAATCTCCACCTGATGGTTAAATGCAGCCATCTGTAAAAGATTCAGCACCGAACCTGCGCATCCTGCCTTCGGATTCATCGTGGCAATGACCACTTTTTTCATGCGGCTCTGCACGATCGCTCCGGCGCACATCTGGCATGGCTCCAATGTCACATACATCGTACAATCCTCTAACCGCCAGTCACCGGTCTTTTTGCTCGCTTTTTTGATTGCAGTCAATTCCGCGTGTGCCAACGTATTTCCTTCGGTGTTTCTTCTGTTATATCCTCTCGCAATAATCGTGCCATCCTGCACGATCACGCACCCGATCGGCACCTCATCCAGGGCATATGCTTTTTTCGCCTCGCGGATGGCTGCCTTCATATATTTTTCGTCCTGCGTCATTTTCATTTTTCTGTTTTCCTGTTCTGGTACTCTGTATACAATGATACACTATTTATCGCATCACTACCATAGAAATATTTTTGCTTTTTTTGTGGTGTCGTATATAATGTTATATAAGAATTTTTCCATTCGAGGTTTTTATGCAGAATCACACACAACTGCCCACCGGGCTTTCTTTTTCCTACGAAACAGAGCGATTAATTTTACGGCTTCCCTCCACGGATTATCTGCGGGAAATCCATGATTTTTTATATCGTAACCGCTCCTGCTTTGAAAAATATGAACCAACCGCCCCTGAGAATTATTACACACTCGATTTCCAGCAGACGCTCGCCAGATGCGAGTTAAAACTTGCGCTCAAGCTTTCCAGTGTGCGCTTTTATGTTTTTTTGAAAGAAGATCCATCTACCATCATCGGCACGGTCTGTCTGCACAATATTATAAAAATGCCTTATTTCACGAGCGAGGTCGGCTATAAATTCGATGCGTCTTATCAGCATCATGGATATGCCCGAGAAGCTCTGTCTATGGCACTGTCTGTCGGCTTTTATGGTCTCGGACTCCACAAAATCTTTGCCCGCTGCATGCCTGAAAATACGCCTTCCAGAAACCTGCTGCATGCCACAGGTTTTTTCGAGGAAGGAATTGAGCGCGACAGTATTCTCATTCAGGGAAAATGGGAAGATCACATCCGCTACGCTATCTTAAATCCCGATGAAATCCATTCATAAACGGACAGTTCCCTCTCAATTATTGTCCTGTATTATTCATCTAACGTGTGATACCAATAGCCAAACTGGTTGATGTGATCGGTCGTCATAAACTCCGGGAAACCAAAGATTGCTGCCATCACGCGCTCCTGCTGCTGATAAATCCCCGGGACACCGATAAACCATTTGTCCTCTTCGAGCTTTCCCAACACCAGATAGCGGTAATTGAAAAATCCGTGCAGCAAAAAGCTGTTATTTCCAAGATACCAGTATTTTCGCGGCAGTTCACGCAGGTCTTTCAGTTCAATGCGCACACACTCCACATTTTTATCCTCCGGCAATGTAAAATAGGGATACGTGTTTTTGAACCGCTCCCACGTGTCCACCCAGACAAACTTCGGAAAAATATTGCGCATTGGCATTTCCGTTGCATGAAGCTCCTCTGCAGCATTTTCTCCGTTTTTATCTGCAGGATTTTCCGTTTTTTTCGCGGTCACTTTTTCCGCGTTCACTCTTTCGGCGGTCGCTCTTTCCGCGATATTCTCGTTTTTCTCATTTTCTTTCTGGTTTTCTATTCCACCCACGTCAAATCTTTGCGGTTCCCACAACCTGATATTTTCTGTTTTTACTGCAAATGGCTTTCCTTCCGTCCAGCGTGTCATGGCAATCGCGCCTTCCTCTCCTGCAAAAACCATTCCATCCATCTCGGCAAACGAGTATTCTGATCCTCCAATCTGATCTGCTTTTATAATTGTTCCATAATCTCCGCTTCCTTTTATCATTCTCATCTCTCCCATCGGGAACGCAAGCATCTGCCCTCCCTCTACTTTAAAAAGGTATACCTGATCCATTCCCATCCGAATTGGTGTTCCACGCAGATGCACTTCAATCCTGCATTCATTTCCCCTGATCTCCACTTTTGCAAATCCCGCGTTGATTCCTTTTGTTCCGTTTTCGTATGCATATATATATGTAATAAAACGTTTGATTCCTGCCATCGGATGCTCCCGGCATTTATTTTGTTGCTACTATATATATTCATTGGTCGGTTATGATATGCGTGATTTTTCAAAAAACTTACATTATGAAGCGTGGCTGAGTGATCACAGAAATGTTTAAATTTATCTTCTTTATTCTTGACAGAAGTATGGTTCTCTGCTATTATAATATCAGTAACAATTACTATTATTAAAAAGAAAGGGTGATTATCATGCTAAAATATAGTAGACAACGTGAAGCAATCAAGACCTTCCTTGCCGGCAGATATGACCACCCTACTGCTGAAACTGTTTATCTCGGCATCAAAGAAGAGTTTCCGAATATCAGTCTCGGCACTGTATACCGTAATCTGTCATTACTTTCTGACATCGGTGAGATTCAGAAATTATCGACCGGTATCGGACCTGACCGCTTTGACGGGAATCCGGCTCCACATTATCATTTTATCTGCAAACATTGTGGCAGCGTTTTAGACCTTTCCGTAGATGGTCTTGATCATATCAATGTCCTTGCAAATCAGGGATTTGATGGTGAAATTGAAGGTCATATTACATATTTTTATGGAAAGTGCGCAGACTGTAAAAAGAACAGTTAACGGTACAGTTCCAGTTGTTCTGCGAACTATACAGCTTTCTATAAAAAATATAAGAAAAGTATTGACAAAATATATTTTTTAAATTAAAATCAGTAATAGTTACTATTATCAAAAGCTAAATAAAATTTAAATAAGAAAAGGAGAACAAAATTATGACAAAATGGGTTTGTACAGTATGTGGATATGTTTATGAAGGAGAGGCTGCACCAGCAGAGTGTCCAGTCTGTCATGTAGGCGCTGATAAGTTCAAAAAAGTAGAAGGTGATCTTACACTTGCTGCTGAACATGAATATGGCGTTTACGCAAAAACAGTAAAAAACAATCCAGAAATCAGTGATGAAGACAAAAAATACATCTTCGATCAGTTAAAAGCAAACTTCGATGGCGAATGCTCTGAAGTTGGTATGTACCTCTGCATGGCTCGTATCGCTCACCGTGAGGGATATCCGGAAGTTGGTCTTTACTGGGAGAAAGCTGCTTACGAAGAGGCTGAACATGCAGCAAAATTTGCTGAGTTGTTAGGTGAGGACTTAGAGCCAAACATGAAAGCTACTACAAAAGATAACCTGAAATGGAGAGTTGACTGTGAGTTCGGTGCTACTGCAGGTAAATTTGATCTTGCAAAATGCGCTAAGAAAAACAACCTTGATGCAATCCATGACACTGTTCATGAGATGGCAAGAGACGAGGCTAGACACGGCAAAGCCCTTCAGGGATTACTTGAGAGATACTTTGGATAAGCTACAAGCCGAGTAAATATAAAAAGAGGAGGCATTGGAATAGGGAATTTATTCACTATTCCAGTGGCTTCTCTTTTTATATTTGTTGGGCGACAGCCCAACAGCGAGAAGAAGCGCAGCGGATTCGAGCTGGCTCGGCTTGCAGCGTAGCGAGATAATACTTGCCCGGCACATCTGATTTTATTTTTCATTCTTTCCTTTGATGTTTGAGTAAACGGTTTTCGCTCCGATTCCATCCAACCGTCCGATTTTTCCTGACAGAGCATTGATCACATCCTGTGGCGCATCAATTGCAACGCTGATAATATTAACCTCACGCTCTCTGTATGGGATTCCCATTCGGCCAATAATATACTTTCCATATTCATGCAAAAGATGATTCAACGCCTCGATGGATTCCGGATTCTCCACAATAATTCCGATTAATGCAATTCTTGTTTCCATGATACTCCTCCCTTCTCTGACACCAGTTGTTTTCACCTGCAACTGCAAAAATTACAGTGTAACCTTGTGATTTTCTTTTATATATGCCATCAAACCTTCACAGCCATTTTTCACATCCTGATAAGTTGCCTCAAAATCACCGGTATACCACGGATCAGCGACGTCTCCTGCCTCCGACAACCTATGAGTATGTTCATATCCTGCAAAGGACAGCATTTTGTAGATTTTTCCCTGACTGTCCTCGCCCCCGGCAATTCTTATCATGTTACGGATGTTCGCAGTATCCATGCCGATCAGATAATCATAGTATAAATAATCATTTCCTGTCATCTGGCGCGCCCTGTGCGGGATGAGCGGAATATTCTCTTCCTTAAGTTTCCTTACTGTTCCATAGTGTGGCGTGTTTCCGATTTCTTCGCAGCTTGTCGCCGCAGAATCAATTTCAAAATAATCTGCCATGTTTGCTTCCGCCGCCAGATAGGCGAATACACTCTGCGCCATAGTGCTGCGGCAGATGTTGCCGTGGCAGATGAAAAGTATTTTTATCATTCAAAAATTCCTCCTAAATTGCCGCAGTTTGCCGCGTTTTGCGCACTATTCTGGGCTTTTTCATATTTCAACATTTTTACAATTAGTGTGTCACACTTCGCAAAATAAAGCAAAATGAGGCAAAGTGTAACTTTCAAACGTTAACGAACCGTATACGAATTTAGGTCATTCGTATACGCTTAATTTTTGAGGCTATCGTTAAAAAGTGACCACAACCTTTTAACGATTAGGATTCAATCATTATTCTTCGGAATAATCACTAAACTAATTTTTCGTTTTGAATATATTTATATCTCAACGCGTCAAGAATACCATTCATCAAATCCATATCAAATTCCTTTTTCGATATATCCATGGACTTTAACATTTTTTTGTTCTTTCGCAGAGATTTCCATAAGAGTTTTTTTTCTCTATCATCTAACTCAATCTTATACAAAAGATTGGCCAGCGAAACAATAAAATCTTTATTATCTTCGTAAATACTCTTATCTGTTTTTCTATCTTTCCATGCCATAAACCCATCTAAATCGGTCATAGAGAATTTTGGTGAAAGGTCCTTGATTGGATTTATTAACAGCTGTGTTGAAGCATTCATCAAATTGACGTATGCGCCCAGCTCATATTGCTGTGCTTCTGTCATCTTACTATAGTCTAATCCCAAAGTAGCTATATTGGATATAGCATCATTTAGTTTAGCATTCTCATCAATAATTCGAGAGATACGCTCCTTCAATTCAACAACAGCTAGTTCATACGATTTTATATCTCTTTCACTTATTGCTATAAATACACTTTCAAGATGTTTCTTATCACTTGAGCTTTTCCAGAAAAACAGTCCACTAGCAATAGCCCATCCAACTGGCCCGGCAAGTGCAAGAAAAGCTTCTCCTGCGACCATACCTCCTCCGCCAACTGCAAGTGCACCTCCGCCAAGCCAGGCTAATGCTGCATTTGTAGCTGCCGCTCCGCTCAATGCTGAGATCGCTGTTCCTGTTGATGCGACTCCAAAAGTTGTAGCTACACCCATTGCAACAGTCGATCCCATAGTTACTACAGCTACTCCAAGACTTGCACCTGCAGCACCTGCGCCGGCATTTTTCACAGCAGCAACTTGGTAATCTTTTTCAATTTTCTCAGCCTGCAGTCTCCAATTCAGCCTAATCTTCTTTAATTCTTCATATTGCAATTTCTTATCATTTGGTACATTTCTAATTCTGTCAAATGAATCTTGAATAGAAGTTAAGGAATCATACAAGTTGCTTGTATGATTCCCAAGCTCCTCAATTGTTTCATTTGTTTTATTTATTGCCGCTTGAGCTTTATCTTGAGCCATCTCAAGTTTAGTTTTCTTTTTGCATTTCATTTATTTACTTCCTCCCATAAAATAGGAATCAATATCCGATTTGTCTTTTAATAATACATTATCCGGAACCTGTCTCTTTTGAGCTAATAATATAGACTTTTTAAACGCCTGAATATACATATCGCTTTCTCTGAATTCTTGAGTAAATAACAATAGTTCCTTATCGTCGTATATTTCAGCCAGATAATTCAGCCCTTCAATATAATCCTCAAGTATTATCTTTTGGAGATGAATTACTACTATATCTTCTTTAAGAGCGTGACGTTTCAATCCTGTATGATCTTCCCCATATAATGAAATAGTAAATCTTCCAATTCCAACAATATTAAGTCGCATTGCAAATTCAGCAACGTTAAATGATCCACCACCTGAAACGAATCCACGAGCTACTGCGTCGCCCGTATCAATCAGACAAAAAGTACCATGCGCGACAGTAAGCATTCTTTTTACTGTTGCATTAGAAAATGGCTCGCAGGACTTCCATAGCGATGAAAAGGATCTATCTTCACTTTTTGTTGAAGTAAAATATTTTACCAAACGTCTTACTGAATAAATAACTCTTACAAGAAGTTCATTTATAAATACCGGTATTGCCTGAGCAACTTGAAATCTTGCATCGTACCCTTGCTTGTATATCTCAAGAGCCAGTTCATTTATTGATTTGTCAAACTCTCCGACAGGGATATTCTGTTTTCTTTTAATTGCAATTATATCATTCGTCCAGCTCCATATCGGTGATGGTATTCCCATGCCCCTTCCTTTAGTACCAGAAGAACCCGATACATCTGAAATAATATGGCCAAACCAATTAGCAAATCCGCAGAATAGTTTACTTGGTACATCATTACCTTTCAATTCGAATTTTCCGTCTGCTTCCTGTAAAGAGATAAGTTCACCGTTTGATACAAAATGAGAAGTATTGCAAAATTGATCTAAAATGGAGAAGAATAAGCCTAATAAAGTAGGATTGTGTCCAAGCGATTTAAAATGATGGTTCTTTGGATTAAGGTCAAATATCCAACTAGCCGCATCACCTGCACCTCTTTGGTCATAGGGAATCTTGAACTTTTTTTCTAAGTGTTCAATTGCTGACGAAAGAGTATTATTTTCTTTATCATTCCAACCACACATCTTAGCGAAATCCATTGTTCGATTTTCAAACCACTTATCTGTAACATCCCCTATTGGCGACTCTCCAGGTTTACCAACAAGGAAAATATCTAATATTCCGCATATTGCTCCGCTACATGCTGCTAAAATGTAATCAGACTTATCACAATCCGTAGTAAGCATTTTTAAGGACTCCATACTCTCTTCAAGTTTGAAAGTAATATCCGTTAATTCTTCCTCAGCATTACTCAATGCTGTTTTAATGTCAGAAGCAAATTCATATCCATCTTCACCAACACCAAGCTCTAACAACACGAACTTTTCATTATTGTCCGCATTCCCATTTACAGTACTCAAATTGTTTCCCTCCATTTTATAGCTTTTAATACACATTTCAACTTCAGTTATTGATATGCGCAACCATAAAGTGAACTCTTATATTCTGACCGCTTCTGCAAAGAATTATCTGCGCATGACGATATTGTGTATAATCTGTTGGCACATCATATATATCCGACAATTTTTCATACGGAAACTCATATTGATTTAAGTATTCAAGGAATTTTGAATAAAAGCTGTCAAATCTAGCCATCGTAGCATATATTACTATAACCGCATATGGACATCCATTAGGATCATACTTTGTAAGCACTTTATTGATGTGATCACCTAAGTATTGCTTTTTCAATGAATCTAATACAAGAGCTTCTATCATTACAATTGGAAATCCATCCACACAAATTTGAATATCCACCTCTCCAGCATCATCGCCTTTTTGAGATTCTCCTTGACGCGTTTGATCTTTAATTTGATAAGCCATCTACAAACTTCTCTGATGACTGGTTATAATACCCATCATTACACTGATTTCCTCGATATATCTATGTATACTCTCTGTCACCAGCCCTTCTGATTCAACTTTTGTTCCAGCTGTGACAATCTGCAGCAAGCGGAATACATCGTACTTATGCTTCTTTAAATCCTTTTCATTGACATGCTCGCCGGCTCTCTTTCGTTCTAAAAGATTAATCCACGCATACATTTTGAATGGAATCAGATGCTCTGCTCCCAGAACACCAATACCATCAACCACTCTACGTCCGGACATCATAAATTTATAATAGTCATCGTTCAGAAGAATCGCTGATAAACTGGAAGTATCATCATCAATATGAATCGGTATAATTCCCTCTTCAATTTCAAGAAGATATCCCGGCTTTCTTGAAAACAACTCAATCATAGTAGGATAACCGAATTTGCCTTCTGGGAAGCGGTAAAAGTGCATATTCTGGGAAGTTGTCCTCCATAATCAGGATCATATCAATATCTTTTGTCGCTCGAAACGGCAAGTCTGCCTCTGAGAGCAGAATATCACAGGCAGTTCCGCCGATAATAGTGTAATAATCCGTATAATCTTTGAATTTTTCTCTAAAAGAGTCGATCCCTGGTACCATTTATAATTCCTCCAACAGTTTCTCAATACTCATTTCTATTCTTTCATCTTCGTTACCTTTGAATGTACATGCAAGCGAAACAGGATCAACACGCCCTTCTCTTGCAAAATAAAAAGGATTATATTTCCATAATTGTACCTTCAAGCAGTCGTCTATGTCTTCCGATCTGGCATCCACAATTTCCAACTGGTCAACAACTTCCTCGCCCTTATAGATTGCCCGTTCCTCAATTCTAGGCGGATTCAAATCTGACTCCTGACTAAGAGCGGTTTCTCCTGCGCTAAATGATTCAAAGGCTGCTTCACATCGCATAATTGTAATCTCTTTCTGGACCGGATTAATCAAATATGCTTTTGCATTTTCATAATACTCTTTGCGTGAGTAATTTCTCTTAATAGCAATCTCTGTTCTGGATTTCATCTGGCGGATGAGTCCCATTCCCTCTAATTGGGCTGTTGCTCTTGTAATGGATGTCTTGGTAAGATTCAGCTTGTTCGCAACTTCACTTTTTAACACAGATTCCTCATCATCCATATATAACAATTCAAGAAACACCATCTGTGTTGCAGGCATCATCTTATCTGCCTTGACAAGCTGCTTGCGATACACATCCTGCAATATAATTCCCATAAATGGTAAAAATGCATTTCCCGGCAGATCCACAAACGGAACTCCGCTTTTTACCAGAGCATTTCTCATGGATACGCTGTTTAACGCCACTTCATATGCTACCGGGCACTGCAATGCTTCCTCATACTTTGCTTTCTGCTTTTTCATTGCAGCAACACTTAGCTCCGTTTCCTTCATAACATCTATTATGGCAAAGTTAACACCATATATTTCAACCATCGTAATCTCACGCATAGTCATAAAAATCGGCAATGGTAATTTATTCTTGTATTCTGCTATTTTTACTTTGCAGCCGAAATACTGCTCTAATTGCTTTTGCATATGACGTCTCCTTGTAACATAATTTCGTTCATAATAACATATTTTATGTTACTTTTCAATTTTTTATGTTATTTCTTTATAATCGACCTGGTTTCTATGCATATTTAGGTAAGGTATACGATTATTATTAAAAGTACAACCACATAATATGTATTGCAGTCAAATATCATAAACTAACCGACATTCAAACCGACATTTTTATGTAAGTGAAAAGAAGTTCCCGAAGGAACTTCTTTCGCCACAAATCATATTCTTTTTTATCGAGGGAAGTCCGATTGATGATCCTACTGTTTTACAAAATAGGAGTACAATGGGGGTACAAATCCCATCCACATTCCCTAAAAGCCTTGATTTTAAGCCTTTTCAGCCAAAAGTACGGTTTCTGGGCAAATTATAGCATATTGTTGCAAGTCTATTCT
>ENA-ORVG01002300-ORVG01002300.1-human-gut-metagenome-genome-assembly--contig:-NODE-2300-length-18672-cov-4.470377_pt1 | contig 18672 bp, 16 predicted proteins | sample MGYA00242091_ERZ509233 | MGnify/ENA primary metagenome ERZ509233 (study PRJEB26280, sample SAMEA2338840) | human gut metagenome | biome: human gut; feature: human-associated habitat; material: faeces... | reverse complement strand
CTTACACCTTCCCTTATTTCTTTTTCATCTTCAACAATTAATATATTAATTTTCATTTATATTTTCCTCCACTTTATATAATATATATCAAAATGAATTTATTTTATAAATACATAATAACATAAAGATTCAATTATATTATAAATATAAAAGTGATAATTTCATAAATTAACACTTTTAACATTAAATTACTAATATTATTTATATACCAATTCCACATATAATTTATCACTAAAGTTCTATCTATAAAGGCTTACTTAAATGACAGTATTATCAACCCTCTCCTTCTCAACTCCCTTTATTCATTAACCTAATTTCAAATTATATCCTTTATATCATTATTTTCTAATACTGCTAAATCAATTCTAGAATTTATGGCTTTTATGCTGTGTTCCCTCGCAACAATTGAATTCTTTAACTCTAAGTGTAACTTGTATGCTATTCTATCCCTTATTACTGATTCATTCTTGCTAGTTAATGAAAGATATGCTAACTCATTTTCTCCAAATAACTCTCTGCTTTCTTGTATTACTTTCACTAATTCTTCTATTTTCAATTTTAAACTCCCACTATTCAACTATCATACTTATTATATTACTATTTTCAGATTTATACAATTCATTCCAAGTAAATGTAAAAAGGATAGGTTACCTTGTTCTTTAGGTAACCTATCCTTCATTAAGTATGTTATCACATCATCATTTATTTGTATTTCTATGCTATCTATTTCTCTTTCTTTATTTATTGTTATCTTTGAAACTAGTAGATGTATTAGTTGTTTCCTTTGTTGACTTGTACTCATTTCAAAGAATACTTCTTTGAATCTTTTCATTACTTCATTTACTATCTCAAATGGTATTGGATCTCCTTCTGCTAGTTGAAGATCTTGTTTTAACTCTTGCTCTCTGTATTTTAGTTTCTCAATGTCATCATTTATTACTTTTATTCTTGGTGACAACTCACTTTTATCTAATATTCCATCTTCAAATAGTTCTATGTTTTTATTCTTCTTACTTGTTAGTTTCTCTATCTCTTTATTTATCTGTTCTAAGTGCTCTAGTATTGGTTTTAACTTAGTAGATTTATTCTGATTTATATTATCTACTACCTTCCTTAATATAGTTTCATCATTGATTAGTTCCATTATCTTATTTAGTACATATTCATCAGCTAATTCTACTCTTATTGAGTTTGAATTACATACTGCTGTTCCTTTATTCTTCCAATTTCCACAAGAATAGTATTCATTTATTCTTCTAGTTCCATCTTTCCTTTTAGCAGTAGACCTACTAATTGTCATTCCTGCTCCACATACAGGACACCTTAGTATTCCAGTTAAAGGAAATTCACAATCGTAGACTTTATTATGTTTCTTACTTCTTTCCTTTAGTATTACTTGTACTTTATTCCATGTTTCCAAATCAATTATTGGTTCATGTATTCCATCTGAAAGTATTGGATTTGCATTTATATTATTTCTTCTTTTCTTGCTCCAATCTTGCCTTACATTGTACCTTATCTTACCAATGTATACTGGATTTTGAAGTATCTCCTTTACTGTACTTACTGCGAACAAACCATTTCTTTCCGTCTTATGACCTTCCTTGTTTACTCTATTTACTACTGCCTTGTATCCATGACCTTGGCTGTATAGTTCAAATATTCTTCTTACTGTATTTGCCTCTTTTTCATTTATTTCTAATCTAGTATTCTTTCTTTTCTTTCCCTCATTAGGTAATTCTACTAAATCATGAGTTTAAAAATCATTTTACTAATAATGAAAAATCTAAACTTTGGCTTGAGAATTTTATAGAAAAAAATAATATAAATAAAATTATAGATGCTACTCATCCTTATGCTATTGAAGTATCTAAAAATGCTATACAGTGTGCAAAGGAATTAAATATAGATTACTTAAGATATGAGAGAAAATCTTTAATAGAGGATATATCTTATGAAAATAAATATATAGTAAGTAGTATAGAAGAGGCATGTAAAATAGCTAGAGAAAAAGGAAGAAACATATTTATAGGAACTGGAAGTAAAAACTTACCTAAAATAGTTGAACTTATACCAGATAGAAACTTAATAGTAAGAGTTTTACCAACTAGTGATGTAATACTAAGTTGTGAAAGTGTAGGTCTAAATGCAGACAATATAATTGCTATGAAGGGACCTTTTAGTCAAAGTATAAATGAAGAATTTTATAAACATTATAATGTAGATATAGTAGTAACTAAAGAAAGTGGTATTGCTGGTGGGTTCTTAGAAAAGGTCAATGCTTGTGAAACACTTCAGATACCAGTAGTAATCATAACAAGAGAAAAAATAAACTACCCGCTAGTAGTAAATGAGATAGATGAATTAGAAAAGTTATTATAAATTTAGGCAAGGTGGAGCGAGTATGAAAAAGGCAGTTTTAGTAGTAAGCTTTGGTACAAGTTATAAAGAAACTAGAGAAAAAACTATAGAAGCTTGTGAAAAGAAAATAAAAGAAGGATTAGAAGGATACGATTTTTTTAGAGCGTTTACTTCTAATATGATAATAAGAAAGTTAAAAAATAGAGATGGTTTACACATAGAAAATCCAATAGAAGCATTGGATAGATTATATAAAGAAGGATATCAAGAAGTTATAGTTCAAACACTTCATATAATATGTGGAGAAGAATTCAATAAGTTAAAAGAACAAGTTGAAAGCTATAAATATAAGTTTGAAAAGATAATACTAGGTAGACCATTATTGACATATATAGAAGACTATAAAGAAACAGTAGAAGCTATAGAAAATCAAATACCAAAGATGAACGAGCAAGAGGCTGTTGTATTTATGGGGCATGGAACGTTTCATGAATCACATTCAACATATCCAGCTTTAGAATATATGTTAAGAGATTCAGGTATAAATGCATATGTTGGAACAGTTGAAGGATATCCAGAGATAGAACACGTTATAAGAAGATTAGAAGCAAATAATATAAAAACAGTAAACTTAATGCCATTTATGCTAGTAGCAGGAGACCATGCGATAAATGACATGGCTGGAGATGAAGAAGACTCTTGGAAGAGTATATTTGAAAGTCATGGATTTGAAGTAAAAATACACTTACAAGGATTAGGAGAGAATCCTTGTATTCAAGATAAATTTATGAGACATGCACATAATTGTGTAGAAAAACTAGAAGATATATGTTAATTAATTAGGAGGAGATTTGAGATGGCAAAATTTTATGGAATAGGTACAGGGCCAGGGGATAGTTCATTACTAACAATAAAAGCAGTAGAAACTTTACAAAATTTAGATACATTATATACGCCAGAAGCTAAAAAAGGTGGAGAAAGCTTAGCTTTATCAATAGTAAGTAAATATTTACCAGATGGTTTAGAAATAAAGTCAAGACATTTTCCAATGAACTTTAATGATGCAGAGAAGATATTAGCTTGGAATCAAATAGCTGATGAAATAGTAGAAGATGTAAGAGCTGGAAAGAATGTAGGGTTTGTAACTTTAGGAGATCCTATGATATACAGCACATATGTATATATAATGGAAAGACTTATAGGAAGTATAGATGTAGAGACAATACCTGGAATATCTTCATTCTCTAATATAGCATCTAACCAAAACTTCCCATTAGTTATGGATAGAGAGCCATTAATAATAATACCATGTACGATAGAAGAAGAAAAAATAGACTATGCATTAGAAAACTATAGTTCAATAGTATTAATGAAAGTTTATAAGAATTTTAAAGAAATAATAGGTAAATTAGAAAAGAATGGTCTTATAGAGCACTCTATATTAGTAAGTAATTCATCTCAAGAAAGAGAAGAAGTATATACGAATTTAAGAGATTTAAATTTAGAAGAGAAAATATCTTACTTTTCAACTATACTAGTTAATAAAGAGGTTAAAAAAGAGGTTAAAGTAGGATAGTTAATAGTAAGCTCTAAAGGAGATGAAGTTATGAAAATAATAGTTGGAACTAGGGGGAGTAAGTTAGCAGTAACTCAAACTAATTGGGTTATAAATAAACTTAAAGAAAAACATCCTGAAGTTGAATTTGAAACTAAGATTATAAAAACTAAAGGTGACTTAATACAAAATGTCAGTTTAGATAAAATAGGAGATAAAGGGTTATTTGTAAAAGAGATAGAACAACAGCTAATTGATGGTCAAATAGATATGGCAGTTCATAGTATGAAAGATATGCCATCAAATTTACCTAAAGGATTAAAATTTGCAAGTATACCTAAAAGAGAAGATGCTAGAGATGTACTTGTACTAAAGGAAGGATACTCTAGTATAAATGATTTACCTAATGGAGCAAAAGTTGCAACAGGAAGTAAAAGAAGAAAATATCAGCTATTAAAGCATAGACCAGACTTAAATATAGTTCCGATAAGAGGAAATATTGATACTAGAATTAGAAAGATAGTAGATGAGAACTTAGATGGAGTAGTTTTAGCTGCATCAGGACTTTTAAGAGTAGGTCTTGAGGATAAAATAACTTATTATATACCTAAAGATATAATGATTCCTGCGCCAGCACAGGGTGCTTTAGCTATAGAAATTAGAGAAAATAGTAAAGATATAGAAGAAATAATAAATTCACTAAAAGATAAGGAAACTGAAATACAAGTTGCAGCTGAAAGAGGATTTCTAGATGGAATAAATGGAAGTTGTCATATTCCTATAGGGGCTTATTGTGATGTTGACGGAGAAAATATAAGTCTAACTGGTTTATATGGAGATGAAGAGGGAAACAATTTAATCACAAAAACTATAAGTGGAAAAGCATCAGAAGCTCGTGAAATAGGACTACAATTAGCTAAACTAATTTCAAAGGAGTATGAACGTTATGAAGGGTAAAGTTTACTTAGTAGGGGCAGGACCAGGAGATTATAAATTATTAACTTTAAAAGGACTAGAGTGTATAAAAAAAGCAGACGTTATAGTTTATGATAGATTAGCAAATAAAAACTATCTAAAAGAAGCTAAGGAAAACTGTGAATTTATATATGTAGGTAAAGCATCAAGTAACCACACTCTTCCTCAAGATGATATAAATAGAGTTATAGCTGATAAAGCTAAAGAAGGTAAAATAGTAACAAGACTTAAGGGAGGAGACCCTTATGTATTTGGCAGAGGTGGAGAAGAAGGAGAACTTTTAAAAGAAGAAGGTATAGAGTTTGAAGTTGTACCAGGTATAACTTCAGCAATAGGTGGGCTATGTTATGCAGGTATACCTATAACTCACAGAGATTATGCATCTTCTTTTCATGTTATAACAGGTCATTTAAGAGATGATGACAAAGAAAATCCAGAAATAAACTGGAATGCATTAGCTAATACAAATGGTACATTAGTATTCTTAATGGGGGTAGCTAACCTTCAAAAAATTAGTTCTAACTTAATAAAAGAAGGAAAATCAAAAGATACACCAGTTGCTCTTATAAGTTGGGCAACAAGATCTAATCAAAGGGTTATAACTTCTACATTAGAAAATGTATATGAAACTGCAGTAAGGGAGAATGTGAAGCCACCAACTCTTATAGCTGTTGGAGATGTAGTTGAATTAAGAGATAAATTAAACTTCTTTGAAAGTAAGCCTCTATTTGGGAAAAATGTAATAGTTACAAGATCTAGAACTCAAAGTAGTTCTTTAGTATCAAAAATATCTGATTTAGGTGGAAATCCGATAGAAGTACCGACTATAAAGATAGAAAAAATAGAAAATAATATAGCTTTAGAAAATGAAATAAAAAATATAAAAGACTATACATACTTAATATTAACAAGTAAAAATGCTGTTGATATATTCTTTGATAAGCTAGATGAAATGGACCTTGATAGTAGAGTGTTAGCAAACTTAAAAGTTTGTGCTATAGGATCCGCTACTGCTAAAGAAATAAAAAATAGAGGAATAAAGGCAGATGTCGTTCCAGAAAAATTTGTTGCAGAATATCTATTTGAAGAATTGAAGGATGTATTAAAAGATTCTGATAAAGTTTTAATACCTAGATCAAAAAATGCTAGAGACTTTTTAGTTGATAAAATAAGTGAAATATGTGAGGTTAAAGAAGTTCACATATATGAAACAGTACTAGATGATAGCAAAAAAGATGAAGTATTAGATATATTAAACTCAGGAGAAGCAGATTATATTACATTTGCAAGTTCATCTACGGTTACAAACTTTGTAGATATAATAGGAAAAGAAAATATAGATAAGCTAAATGAATTAAAAGTTATATCTATAGGACCTATAACTACACAAACTGCTAAAAGTTTAAATATAAATGTTTACAATGAAGCTGAAGTTTCAACTATAGATGGAATGATTGATTCTATAATGAATGATAAATAGGTATGTTAAAAAGTATAAATCTCAATAATATATTGAGGTTTATATTTTTATATAATGATAGTTTATAAAATATATATGTTATTGATAATTTTAATGAAACACTACTTTGAGCAATGGACTTATCTTAAACTAAAGTAATAGCATATTGTTGGTTAAATGAAGTGTTTATCAGACAGGTTGCTTAAGGTAAGTGAATTTTATATGGAGGAAAAATAAATGTTAAGAAGACCTAGAAGGCTAAGAATAAATAGTGCTACTAGAAATTTAGTTAGAGAAACTAAATTAAATATTGAAGATTTAATATATCCTTTATTTATAGTAGAAGGTGAAAATATAAAACGAGAAATATCATCTTTACCAGATGTATATCACTTCTCATTAGATATGTTAGAGGAAGAGATAAAAGAAATAAAGGATTTAGGAATAGAACATGTTATACTGTTTGGTATACCACATGACCATGAGAAGGATGCTTGTGGTAGTGAAGCGTATAACGAGAATGGAATAATTCAAAGGGCTGTTAGAAAAATAAAAGAAATAGATCCAGATATGAATGTAGTTACAGATGTATGTATGTGTGAATATACTAGTCATGGACATTGTGGGATACTAACTGAAGGTGGATATGTAGATAACGATAAAACACTAGAGCATTTAGCACAAATAGCTGTAAGTCATGTAAAAGCAGGTGCAGACATGGTTGCACCTTCAGATATGATGGATGGAAGGGTAAAAGCTATAAGAGAAGCTTTAGATAAAGCTGGATTTGTACATATACCAATAATGTCTTATAGTGTGAAATATGCATCTACATTCTATGGTCCATTTAGAGAAGCTGCAAATTCAGCACCATCATTTGGAGATAGAAAAGCCTATCAAATGGATCCAGCAAACACTAATGAAGCATTAATAGAAGCAGAACTTGATGTATTAGAAGGTGCAGATATATTAATGGTTAAGCCTGCATTATCATATTTAGATGTAATAAGAAGGGTAAAAGATAATTATAATTTACCTTTAGCTGCTTATAATGTTAGTGGTGAATACGCTATGCTTAAGTCAGCAGTTAAGAATGGAATATTAAGTGAAGGAGCTATATATGAATCTATCTTGTCTATAAAAAGAGCAGGAGCAGATATAATAATAACTTATTTTGCAAAAGATTTAGCAAAAATGATAAGGGATAATAAATAGTTTTGATTATATAATGTGATGCTTTAAAATAAATTAAAATGTTTTATTATAAGGCATCACATTTTAATTATAATAGGGAGGAATGATTAACAATGTTATATCCTATTAATTTAGAAATAAAAGATATGAAAAAAAGCTTCGGATCAGGCGAAAGCTATAATCAAGTACTAAAAGGAATCACAACCAACATCGAACAAGGGCAGATGTGTGTCATTCAAGGAAGCAGTGGTTCAGGAAAATCTACAATGCTAAACTGTATCGGCGGATTAGATACCATGGATTCTGGTTCAGTCAAAGTCGATGGCAATGAAATATCAGGATTAAATGCAGATGAGCTCTCCGAATACCGCAGAGCTAATCTAGGGTTTATCTTCCAGTTTTATAATCTGGTACCAAATCTTACAGTCAAAGAAAATATAGAGATCTGTCAATTTTTAACGGAAGATCCATTGGATATGGAAGAACTGCTAGATACGCTCGGACTAACAGAACATCAAGATAAATTTCCTGCACAATTATCCGGTGGACAGCAGCAGCGATGTGCAATTGCAAGGGCGTTGATCAAGAATCCAAAGCTGCTTCTTTGCGACGAACCGACAGGAGCTCTTGATTCGAAAACATCCAAAGATATCTTGATCTTATTAGAGAAGATCAATCAGCAATATGGCACAACCATGCTGATCGTAACGCATAATAATGCAATCCGCAATATGGTACATAAGGTTATTATCATCAAAGATGGTCAGATCAGTGAAGATTACGAAAATGAAACAAGATTACCAGCAAAATCACTGGAGGATCTTTAGATGGAAAAAGTATTGAGAAAAAGAGCATGGAGAGATTTAAAAGAAAATAAATTCCGCTATTTTGCACTTACTTTTTTGATTATTATCAGTATGTATTTGGTCATCAGTCTGGTAGGTGCAGCGGATACGATTGTTGATGGAACTACAAAGCAGGCAAAGAAACATAAGCTGGAAGATGGACAGTTTCAGGTATTTGTGCCACTAACGACAAAACAAAAAGAAAACTTTACAAAGAAAGGGCTTACAGTAGAAGAGACATTTTATCTTGATTTTAGACAAAAAGATGGAAGTAAGTTAAGAATCTTTAAGAATCGTAAAAAAGTCAATAAAATTAATCTGGATGAAGGCCGATTAGCAAAAAACAAAAGTGAAGTTGTTGTAGAAAAACGATATGCACAAGAACACAACTTAAAAACAGGATCAAAGATCACGATTGACGGCAACTTCTATAAAATAACAGGAATCGGATCAGTTCCAGACTACGATGCATGTTATGAAAAGTTATCAGACAGTACTGTAGACAGCAAACAGTTTGGACTTGCATTTGTGACAGAAGATGCTTATGAAAATCTAAAAGACAATGAAAATAGTATTCAGTCTGAGGAATATATCTATGCATACCGATTAAATGGTGCAATGACTCAGAAACAGTTGAAAAATAAATTAAAGAAGATCACATTTAACCCGGATGATGTCGATGATCCATATTTTAAAGATTACTGGGAAGAAACTGCAGGAAAGAAAGATGACATTAAAGACGGAATCAAAAAACTTACAGATGCAAGTACCCAGATGTCAGACGGATTAAACAAACTAAGTGAAAACAACGAAACATTGCAAAAAGGTGCCAATCAGATTTTTCAGGAATACTTAAAAACAGCAGAAGGCCAGTTGACATCCTTTGGTGTAACATCATTGACAGAAAATAATTATGCGAATATTCTAAAAAGTTTGATCGCAAAGTCAAGTGATGGGTTGACAAGATTATCCTTAGAATCAGCAAAAGAACAGTTGGATGCCTTAAAAACATATAGAGATGGAATCAAGGCTTATACAAATGGTGTTAAAAAAGCATCAGATGGAAGTAGTAAGTTAAAAGAAGGAACTGATCAATTGGAAGAAGGAACAGAAGAACTGATGAAAGCATTTGATATGGAAACATCGAATCTGACTCAGTTTTTAAAGGCAGATGACAACATAAGAATTGGAGCAGCGGCAGGTGATCAGGTCATTAGTAAACTTGCTGGAATGGTAGCAGGTGTCATCATTATGATCTTATTTACCTATGTAATATCTGTTTTTGTCATTCATGAAATTGAGAAAGAAAATAGTATTATTGGAACATTGTATGCGCTTGGAGTGACAAAGAAGCAGCTTCTAAAATATTATTTGACAGTTCCGGTGATCGTAACATTTCTGGCAGGATTAGCAGGAATGATCATTGGATATAGTCCGATAGGAATTCCAACACAGATGCAGGATTGTTATGATTATTTTTCTATACCAGAGTTGACTCCAGAACTTCTGATCTATCTATTGGTTTATGGAATCATTATGCCACCATTCGTTGCAGTGATCGTAAACTATTTTGTTATAAGAAAGAAACTGTCAAGGCCAGCACTTTCTATGATAAGAAATGAGCAAAAGAAGAATCATATTTCAAAAGTCAGATTAGGCGATATGCCATTTCTTACAAAATTCAGGATCAGGCAGTCACTGCGTGAGGCAAGAGCCGGATTTACAGTAGTGTTTGGAATGTTTATGGCACTGTTGGTTATGATGATCGGTCTGGACTGTTATGTGATGTGTGATCATATCAGCAAAGAAAATAAGAAAGACACAAAATTTGAATATATGTATACATATAAATATCCGGATAAAAAAGTACCAAAAGGTGGAGATGCATGTTTCGTAAAAGGGTTGCATAAAGAAATATGGGGATATGATCTTGAAATTTCCCTGATTGGTATAGAAAATGATAATCCATATTTCAGCCAGGATAAAGATCTTCCGAAAGCAAAGAACAAAGTTGTTATTTCATCTGCAATGGCACAGAAATATGATCTAAAAAAAGGTGACTCGATCATACTGTCTGATGAGGAAGATGAAATGGATTACGCATTTCAGGTAGCAGATATCACACAATATTCTTCTGGGTTATATGCATTTATGGATATCGACAGCATGAGAGATCTCTTTCAGACATCATCAGATTATTACAATATGGTTGTATCAAAGAAGAAACTGTCGATTGACTCTGGAAAACTATATGCAACGACAAGTAAAAAAGCAATTGAGGAGAGTTCAGATGTATTTATCAATATGATGATTCCGATGATGGGAATGATCGTTGGACTTTCTGTTATCATCTTTGCAATTGTCATGTATTTAATGATCAAGGTAATGATTGATCGTTCTGCACAAAATATTGCGTTGATGAAAGTATTTGGGTATCGGAAGAAAGAGATTAAAAAGCTTTATCTAGATGGGAATTTCTATATGATCGCAATTGGAGCACTGATCAGTGTTCCGTTATCCAAGAAATTAATGGATGCAATGTATCCAGTTATGGTTTCCAATATAGCTTGTGGTATGAATTTAAGTTTCACATGGCAGATGTATGCATTGATTTATGCAGGAATTATCATTACATACCTGGTAATTAACAAGTTATTAGTGCGAAAGATTTACAAAGTCGGACTTTCTGATGCGTTAAAGAATCGTGAGTAAGATTAAAAGAAACAATCAGTCTTTGCCATATAAAATAAACTATTGTATAATGATACAAAAAGATCAAAGAAGGAAGAAACGATGACATTACAACAGCTAAGATATGTCGTAACGATTGCGGAGATCGGAACGATCAGCAAGGCAGCAGAAGAACTCTTTGTATCACAGCCAAGTCTTACCAAAGCTCTAAAAGAACTGGAAAAAGAGATGCAGATCACGATCTTCGACCGCACGAACAAGGGAATTCATGTATCTAGAGAAGGAGAGATCTTCCTTGGATATGCAAGACAGGTATTGGAGCAGGCGGCATTGATCGAAGAGAAATATAAACATAAAAGTGGTGGGAAACAGGAATTTTGCATTTCAACACAGCATTATTCTTTTGCAGTCAATGCATTTGTAGACTTGATTAAAGAATATGGAAGCGAGAATTACGATTTCAGTCTGAGAGAAACTCAGACTTATGAGATCATCGATGATGTAGCCAGAATGAAAAGTGAGATCGGAATTTTATATCTCAATGAATTCAATGCATCGGTCCTTGAGAAGATCATGAAAGCAAATGATCTCAAATTCACAGAACTATTTGTTGCAAGACCACATATTTTTATCTGTGACAAGAACCCACTGGCACAGAAAGATCAGGTCACAATGGAAGATCTCAAAGATTATCCGTATCTGTCATTTGAGCAGGGGGAACATAATTCATTCTATTATTCTGAAGAGATGTTCAGTACGGAAGTGCGTTCAAAGAACATTCGAGTGAGAGACAGGGCAACTCTGTTTAACTTGCTGATCGGATTAAATGGATATACGATCAGCAGCGGTGTGATCGATAAGGAATTAAATGGAGAGAATATTATCGCAGTTCCGCTTGCAGAAGAAGGCGAGATGCATATTGGGTATGTGACACATAAGAAGACGAAACCTAGCAGATTAGGGGCGATTTACTTGGAAGCGTTGAAGAGGCATGCACAATAATTTTATATATGTTTAAAGAAAGGTCATAACTGTATCATGGTAGAGATACAGGTTGTGACCTTTTGTGATTTTATGGTATAATTTTCACATAAAAACGAAAATGAATGACAGTATGATTTCTGATTCTATCTGGAAGATGTCAGATTATCTAAGTCGCTATTATGGGAAGAAAGCAATCATCATGGAATTTAAAGTGATCAGCCCTAAGAAAAAAATCTTTAGAAGAAACAGCGCAAAATGCATTAAAACAGATCAAAGAAAGGTATAAAATAATGGAACAACAGCAGCCAGAAAAGAAACACAAACGAAGAGTCAGATATAAAGGGACTCATCCAAGAAGATTCGAAGAGAAATACAAAGAATTAAACCCAGAAAAATACGGAGATACGATTCAAAAAGTTATTAGTAAAGGAAGTACACCGGCAGGAATGCACATTTCCATCTGTGTAAAAGAAATTCTTGAATTTTTTGACATCCAGCCGGGACAAAAAGGATTGGATGCAACCTTAGGATATGGCGGACATACAAGAAAGATGTTAGAAAAGTTACAGGGCAAAGGTCATATCTACGCATTAGATGTAGATCCGATCGAATCTGTAAAGACAGAGAAACGTCTGCATGATGCAGGGTTTGGAGAAGATATCTTAACAATCAAGCATATTAATTTTGCTAATATTGATCAGGTAGCCGAAGAAGTTGGACCATTCGATTTCATTTTAGCCGACCTTGGCGTATCCTCCATGCAGATTGATAATCCGGAAAGAGGATTTTCTTATAAATTTGAAGGACCATTAGATTTAAGACTGAATCCAGAAAAAGGAATATCAGCGGCAGAGCGTTTAGAAGATATCACGAAGGCTGAATTTGAAGGAATGCTCATTGAAAATGCAGATGAGCCGTATGCAAAACAGATTGCAAAAGAAACCGTTGCAACGATGAAACGAGGAAAGAAGATCAAGACAACAACGGATCTTAAAGATGTCATTGAAAGAGCATTAAACTTTTTGCCGGAAAAAGAGCGAAAAGAAGCAGTTAAGAAATCCTGCCAGAGAACATTTCAGGCTTTGCGTATTGATGTAAACAGCGAGTTTGAAGTATTAGAAGAATTATTGGAGAAACTTCCAGACGCATTAGCACCAGGTGGAAAGGTTGCGATCCTTACATTCCACTCTGGAGAAGATCGACTTGTAAAACACGCGTTTAAGTATGGGAAGAAAGTAGGAATCTACAGTGATATAGCCAAAGATGTTATTCGTCCATCAAAAGAGGAATGTGCCCAGAATGGAAGAGCAAAATCAACAAAGATGCGCTGGGCGATTAAAGTGAAATAAAAATTAAAAGGAAGGGAAATATTCAAAAGAGTTATGCTTTTTAATATTTCCTTTTTTCAAAAATATGAAAGAAAATGGTTTAAAATGATTGACTTTGACTGAAACTGTGTTATAATGAAGAAAAAAAAGAAACAAATGATTGATTTTGACGTTTTTTTTATTTTGGAAAAGGAGGATGACCTGTATGAGAATTACAGAGCTGTTGCAGGATGCAACAATTGACCTTGGTGTGAAGGTTAACAGCAAAGAAGAAGCAATTGATCATCTGGTTGATTTAATGGTCAAGGGCGGAAACATCACAGATCGCGAAGAATACAAGAAGGGCATTTTAGCAAGAGAAGCTAATGGAACAACTGGTATCGGAGGAGGGATTGCAATTCCTCATTCTAAGAACAAAGCAGTAACTAAGGCTGGTTTGGCTTCTATGACAGTACCAGACGGAGTCGATTATGAAGCAATGGATGGAGAACCATCTGACGTATTTTTTATGATCGCAGCACCAGCAGAAGGAAGTGACGTGCATTTAGAGGCATTGTCAAGATTATCTGTGATCTTAATGGATCCAGTATTTAAGGACAGCTTATTGAAGGCAACAAGCAAGGAAGAATATCTTGCATTGATCGACAAGAAAGAAACAGAAAAATTCCCAGAAGAGGCGGCGAAGGAAGAAGAGAAACCTGCTGTACAAGAAGAGAAAGCAGACGATGGAACGATCAGAGTTCTTGCAGTTACAGCATGCCCAACAGGAATCGCTCATACATTCATGGCAGCAGAATCTCTTGAGAATAAAGCAAAAGAGATGGGAATTACATTAAAAGCTGAGACAAATGGTTCAGGTGGAGCAAAGAATGTCTTAACAAAAGAAGAGATTGAAAATTGTGATGGAATCATCGTAGCAGCAGATAAGAACGTTGAGATGGCACGTTTTGATGGAAAACAGGTTCTTCAGACAAAAGTAGCGGACGGAATTAATAAACCAGAAGAACTGATCCAGACAATTTTAGATAAGAAAGCGCCAACATATCATCATTCAGGAGCAGCAGCACAAGAAGATAGTGCAGAAGGTGAAAGCGTTGGACGTCAGATTTATAAACATCTGATGAATGGTGTATCTCATATGCTGCCATTTGTAATCGGTGGAGGTATCTTGATCGCTCTTGCATTCTTAGTAGATAATCAGGCGATCAACCCGGCAAACTTCGGTAAGAATACACCACTTGCAGCTTTACTAAAGACAATCGGTGAACAGGCATTTGGATTTATGCTTCCAATCTTAGCTGGATTTATTGCAATGAGTATTGCAGACCGACCAGGATTAGCGATAGGTTTCGTTGGTGGAGCATTAGCAAATGGTGGTTATACATTTGCTAATATCATGGCATATGATTCTGCCAAAGCCGTTTCCTCTGGATTTATCGGAGCATTATTTGCAGGTTTTGTTGGTGGATATATCATGGTTTTATTAAGAAAACTGTTTGATAAATTACCAAGTGCATTAGAAGGGTTAAAACCAATTTTACTATTCCCAGTTTGTGGTATTTTAATTATGGGTGTTGTGATGATCGCAGTTAATCCGGTTGTTGGAGCGATCAATACAGGACTGAATAACTTCTTATCATCTATGAGTGGAACAAGTTCTATCCTTTTAGGAGCAGTTCTTGGAGCGATGATGTCCATTGATATGGGTGGTCCATTTAATAAAGCAGCGTATGTATTTGGTACAGCACAGTTAACAGTAGCCAATGCAGGACCAGAACAGTATGCGATCATGGCAGCTGTTATGGCCGGAGGAATGGTACCTCCACTTGCGATCGCACTTTGTACAACATTCTTCAAGAATCGTTTTACAGAGAGTGAAAGAAAATCTGGTGTTGTAAATTACATCATGGGATTATCATTCATTACAGAAGGAGCTATCCCGTTTGCAGCAGGAGATCCAATCCATATCCTGCCACCATGTATCGTAGGATCTGCAGTAGCAGGTGCGTTATCCATGGCATTTAAATGTGGACTTCCAGCACCACACGGTGGAATCTTTGTTATTGGAGTCATCACGAATCCAGTACAATACTTAATTTCTGTAGTAGTTGGTGCAGTTATTGGAATGATCGTTATGTCATTTACAAAGAAACCATTAAATAAATAAGATTGTAAATAACCATTTACAATAAATTAATTCCTCATATTTTCATAAGCAATATTTATAATAAGTAAACAGAGATTGTGAAATTTTGCAATCTCTGTTTGCTATTTTGATAAAACAATGATATACTAGATAAGATTTTAGAAATCAAAGACAGTTCATTCGTACCATCCTGTCTATAAACAAAACTAGGACTGAGAAGAAGATTTTCAGGATACAGGTACGCGTGCTTGTATCCTTTTTTGATTGAAAATATATGTAGAAGGGAAAGAAGAAAATGTATCAGTTAACAACACATGCATCCTTTGATTCAGCTCATTTTTTATCGGGTTATGAAGGAAAATGCAGCAATATCCACGGTCACCGCTGGAAATTAGAAGTTACCGTACAAAGTGAAACATTAGAACAGACAGGGCAGATTCGAGGAATGGTTGTCGATTTTGGACAGTTAAAAGATGATATCAAAAAATTAGCAGATGAGTTTGATCATAGTCTGATCATAGAAGATGGAACATTAAAAGAGAAGACAGTAGAAGCATTGAAAGAGGAAAATTTCAAAATGATCTTTGTAGATTTTCGTCCAACTGCAGAGAGTTTTGCAAAATATTTTTATGATAGAGTGAAAGAAATCGGATATGATGTCAAGTTAGCGAAAGTTTATGAGACACCAAATAATATGGCAGCATATGGGGAGTAAATGAGATGGAAACATTTAAAGTAGTCGAAACCTTTGTAAGTATCAATGGAGAAGGAAAGAAAGCTGGTCGTCTTGCTATGTTTATCCGATTGAAAGGATGTAACTTAAACTGCTCTTACTGCGACACAACATGGGCCAATAAAAGAGATGCAAGATGTGAATTATTGACGGTACCGCAGATTGTAGAAAGGATCAAAGAAGCAGGAGTCGAACTTGTTACATTAACAGGTGGAGAGCCTCTTCTTGACGAAAATGTATCAGAATTGATCGGAAGTATCTTGATGATGCCAAAAGTTGAGATTGAGATTGAGACAAATGGAAGTGTACCAATCAGATATTATAAAGAAAGAGACAACAGACTGACAATGACAATGGATTACAAACTTCCATCCAGTAATATGGAAGAGAATATGTGTCTTGAAAATATGGAATATTTAAAACCATGGGATGTTGTTAAATTTGTTATTGGAAGCAGGGAGGATTTAAACAGGGCGAAAGAAATCATTGAACGATTCAGACTTTGTGAAAAAGCAATTGTATACTTCAGTCCTGTATTTGGTAAAATCGAACCAGAAGAAATCGTTGAATTTATGAAAGAAAACAAGCTTAACAAAGTTAGGTTCCAGATTCAGATCCATAAAGTTGTATGGGACCCTGACAAGACAGGCGTATAGGAGGAAATACTATGGCAATCGATAAAGAAGCGATCAAGGAACATATAAGAGGTATTCTTGTTGCACTTGGAGATGATCCAAACCGTGAAGGGTTAAAAGAAACACCAGATCGTGTAGCGAAAATGTATGAAGAAGTCTTTGAAGGAATGAATTACAGCAATCATGAGATCGCTCAGATGTTTTCAAAGACATTTGAAGATGATCTAAGTGTCAAAGATCATAAAGATATGGTGATCGTAAAAGATATTGATATCTTTAGTTATTGTGAGCATCATATGGCATTAATGTATGATATGAAAGTCTCTGTGGCATATTTGCCAAAAGACAAGGTATTAGGACTTAGTAAGATCGCAAGAATCTGTGATATGGTTGGAAAACGTTTACAGCTTCAGGAAAGGATCGGAAGTGATATCGCAGAAATTATCATGGAAGTTTCAGGAAGTGAAGATGTAGCTGTTTATATTGAAGGATGTCATAGCTGCATGAGTGCAAGAGGAATCAAAAAACACAATGCCAAGACAGTGACAACAACACTTCGAGGAGCATTTGATACAGATTCCACATTAAAATGGCATTTCATGATGCAGGCAGGAAAATAAGAAAAGGAGAGAAGTAAAATGGCAAAACCAAACAAGGCCGTTGTTGTATTCAGCGGTGGACAAGACAGCACAACATGCCTTTTCTGGGCAAAGAAGAAATATGATGAAGTGATCGCGCTTTCATTTAACTATGGACAGAGACATTCAAAGGAACTCGAGTGTGCAAAGAAAATCTGTAAAGAACACGGTGTAGAACATCATATTCTGGATATGGGATTGTTAAATCAGTTAGCACCAAACTCTCTTACCAGAGTAGATATGGAAGTAGATCATGAAGCACCAAAAGAAGGGACACCAAATTCGTTTGTTGATGGAAGAAATATGTTATTCTTAACATTTGCAGCTGTTTTTGCAAAACAAAGAGACATTCATGTGTTAGTAACAGGTGTGTCCCAGAGTGATTTCAGTGGATATCCAGATTGCCGCCATGTCTTTATCTCATCTTTAGAAACAACATTAACACTTGCCATGGATTACGAATTTGAAGTGATCACACCATTAATGTGGATTGACAAGAAACAGACATGGGAGATGGCTGATAAATTAGGCGTCTTTGATATTGTAAGAAATATTCTGCATGACTGCTGTGGAAGAATCGGATGTACCTGTTATAAGAACCTTCCGATCAAACATATGAACGAGATCAGCAGCAAATTCTTCATCCGTATGTTCGTGGAAGACCGTCCGGGTGTCCTGGCAAATATCGCCAGCGTGTTCGGCAACAGTGGGGTCAGTCTGGCACAGGTTATCCAGAGAAGAAAGAAAGACCAGTATGCAGAGATCGTTGTGATCACAGATGAAGTGAAAGAAAAGAATCTGAAAGATGCACTGGCAGTGGCAAAAGGAATGTCTACTGTGAAAGAAATTTCCGGTATGATCCGTGTGGCATAAATAACTTGCAAGTCCTCTCATATAAAGTTATAATGTAACTATTCGTTCAATAGTGACGAAAGTGTTACAAAAACAGGAAGAAATATCAGGCAAAATGCCGATAAATACTGACTGAAGACTTTATATGGGAGGATTTTTTGCATGGAACAGTCAAGAGCCTGGGTGCAGGCGTTAAGAGAAAATATCGGAAAGGTTCTGGTCGGGAAAGAGGAGACTATTGATCTGGTACTGACCACACTGGCAGCGGGAGGACAC
>ENA-ORVG01002295-ORVG01002295.1-human-gut-metagenome-genome-assembly--contig:-NODE-2295-length-18709-cov-4.204031_pt1 | contig 18709 bp, 13 predicted proteins | sample MGYA00242091_ERZ509233 | MGnify/ENA primary metagenome ERZ509233 (study PRJEB26280, sample SAMEA2338840) | human gut metagenome | biome: human gut; feature: human-associated habitat; material: faeces... | reverse complement strand
GAAAGACTTGGTATGAGCTAGAAATGATTGACGGCAAGGGATGGATTAGTGGCTCAGTTATAACCGTAGTTCCTAAAATTGTAAGAGTTACTGAAGAAGCTGCTAATATAAGAGAAAAAGCCAATATAAACTCAGATATAGCTGATGTAGTTAAAAGAGATGAAACTTTATATACAACAGGAAAGGCAGTAGTAGCTAAAAAAAGAACTTGGTATGAGGTTTATTTAAACGGAGAAGATGGATATTGGATTAGCTCAAATGTAGTTGAAGAAAAATAAGGTAAGTTATGAGATATTATTTTAGTAAGTTAGATAAAGAAGGTAGAGAAATTTATAAAAAGCTTTATTTTGGAATGCAAAACTTTGAAAAGAAAATATCATTAAAAGGAACAGAAAACATTGTAAGAGAGATATATTATATGATAATAAAGGATAATCCTATGATGTTTTTTGTTCATCCATCTAAATTAACTTATTTCAAAATTGGTAACTATGTATGGATTGAGCCTATATATGTTTATAGAAAAGAAGAAGCAAACAAAATAATGAATGAAATAAATATAAGTACAACGAATACTGTTCCCATACCGATAAGAGTATTCATTACCGCTTTATACATCTTCTGTCCTGTAGTATATGATGGATTGATAGCACCATTTTCAAGTGTATAGTCATCATTAATTACGAATTCAAATGTACATTTATCATTTTTCTCATATGAAGTATCAACTGTAATAGTACATAACTCACCTGTCTTGCTATTGAGTTCTACATTAATTTCATTGATACTCTTTAAAGCACCTAACTCATCTCTTGTGCTATTCCAGCTATTATAAAAAGCTATTGTCTTAACACTAATTCCACTCTGGTCAACAATGTATAACTTATTATTTACCATTGTAAGTGATTGAGCTGCCTCTGCATCCGCTGTTATCTTAGCAGAATCATTCTTATCAAGATATGTAATCATATCTTTAGCCCAGTCTACAAGATAAGCCTCACTGGCATCAAGCTGCTGCTGTTTTAACTCTGTCTTGGCACTTGCTGTTGATATAGTACCATTAGATGAACTGCAGGCTGTCATACAGAATACACAGATAAGTAATGAGAATAACACTAAGAACTTTTTAAACTTAATTTTCTTCATATTATCACCTCTTCAATTATACTGTGCCATGCTTCTTATCTGCACGAACCTCTCTTTTATCAAACAACATTTCAAATGCTGCAATAATGTACTTTCTTGTATCTTCTGGGTTAATAATTGTATCAACATAACCTCTTGCAGCTGCCTGCTCAACGCTTGACTGTAATGCCGCATATTCAGAAGCCTTTTCATTAATCTTAGCTGTAACATCATCTGCTGCTGCGATTTCATCAGCATACATAATCTTAGCAGCTAAAGAAGCATCCATCATACCGATGCTTGCCTGTGACCAGGCATATACCATATCTGCACCTACTGACTTAGAATTCATAGCTACATATGCGCTTCCATAAGCTTCACCTGTAATTACATTAACCTTTGGCACATCTGCGTTAGAAAATGCATATACTAACTTAGCAGCTGCCTTGGCAATTGTCTTCTCAGCTCTTACATTAGCTTCAAAGCCCTTAACATTAGTAAGCGAAAGCACTGGTATTTCAAATGCGTTACAGAATGTTACGAATTCGGCTGCCTTATAAGCTCCATCTGTAGTTAATACAGCTGCAAACTCTTCTGCCTTTTCGCCATTCTCATCATATATTGCTGTTCTGTTAGCAACAGCACCAACTGTAACTCCATCAAGCTGAATGAAGCCAGTTACCATTTCCTTAGCATATTCAGCCTTAACTTCTACAAATAATCCATCATCTGAAATATCTGTAAGAGCAAGTGCAGCATCAGCTATCTCTGCTGACATATCAGCGCATACTCTGTTAAGGTCGTCCTGATTATCTGTGTATACAGCACCTTCCTCATTATTAGATGGAAGCATTGATACAAGCTGTCTTACTCCATTAGCGATTGTTTCTTCATCACCAATGAAATCTGCAACACCTGCTTTAGCCATAAATTCTGCACTTGATGTATCAAGCTTAGATTCATAGTTGCCATCTAATGCGTTAGGACTGTTAACAAATAACTTAGCCTTCTTTTCTTCCACAAATACGAAATCTGAAAGTTCTGCAAGAACAGCAAGACCTCCACCACATTCACCGTATACGGCTGTAATCTGTGGAACAATTCCAGAAGCTAATGACATATTCTTATAAATCTGTCCAAAGCCGTCAAGGGCGTCTGTTGCTTCCTGAAGTCTTAAACCTGCGCAGTCAATCAGACCAATCACAGGAGCTCCCATTTTCATTGCCTTCTCATAAAGATTAGCAATCTTCTTGGCATGCATCTCACCAATTGTTCCGCCTAACACAGCAGCATCCTGGCTATACACATACACAAGATTTCCATTGATAACTCCATATCCTGTGATTACACCATCAGATGGAGCCTTTTTTTCCTGCATGTTAAAATCTGTTGCTCTTGCTGTAACAGCCGCTCCGATTTCAACAAAACTGCTATCATCAAGAATTGCTTCGATTCTTGATAAAGCCTGTGTAGTATTACTCATCACCGAGACCTCCTCTTTGTTATATATTGCTTAATGCAAACAACTATTGTTTATTTTATAACAATGTAAGTTAAATTACAAGAGATTTGTTGTTGCTTTCCACGTTATTTTGTTAATTTTATACGCATTTTTCATTAATTTTGCACATAGGACATATATGTTATTAATCTTTTGTTTCAAGAACTATAATAAGTCCTTTATGAACCTTAATTATTCCCTGTTCATCTTCCACTTCGTTGCTCTGGCATATACTTAATCCCTGCTTTAATTCATAATTATCAAGCGTATATTTAAATCCCTCAAGGCTTAAACTAACATTTTCTGACATAGGAATAATTGACACATATCTTCCATACTGGCTGTCTTTACGAATTATATGTATTCCATCAGCCTCACTTAAAAGATATATATAATTGTGCTCATCAACTATATGGCAGTCCTTTCCACAATCAGCCGCCACCTTCATATTTCCTATATTGGTAATTGTGTGATCCATTCTTGTTCCTGTCGCACCAAGTATATATATGTCTGTTGCACCCTTTTTAAGTGCTGTCATAATCGCAAGATGTGTGTCGGTATAATCTTTTTCTTTAGGATATATCTCAAATTCAGTATTACTCTTATATCTGTCAAGCACATCTTTATCTACTGAATCGTAATCTCCAAGCAGAAAATCCACCTTCAATCCAAGCTTATCAGCATACTCAAGACCGCTGTCAGCCGCTATGCAATAATCAAATGTCTGATTATCAAGCCATTCTTTCGCCCACGCAACATTAATACTTCCACCTGTAACAATAAGAGTCTTGCTCATCTTCTATAACCTCCTTTTTAATTATCAATCTTTTAAATTTTCTGTCCATGTTCTTTAATTTTTCACATTTATACTTTATAATTAACCCAATAGTAATTAAGCGTATATATTTTAATAAGCAGACAGCATTTTCATTCTGCTTACATCTGGTAATAGTACCACATTTTACTGATTATATATAGTTTAATTTACGCAAAGCATTTTAATGCTACATATTACATATTATTCATATGCATAGAAAGGAGATTATTGTGAGCAGCTTAAATTCACAGTCAGACAATACAGTTGATGAACACATCATTGACGAAGCTAAGCAATCTGGCATTTCTGAAAAAGAAGCCAAAGATATTATCGAGGAAGAAGAAGGCATTGAGCTTTTACAGCACTCTGGCAATCTGTATGAGTCAACAGATGACAAATATAAAGATAACTTGTCGTCTGCAATAACTTTTTTTGTATGCGGTGCTGCTGGAATTATAATTCTTATTCTTAATGACATCGGAATATTAAAGTTTGTAACAAAAGGTAGTTCTAATTTCATACTTGTAAATGTTGTTCTTGGTCTTTTATTTGTTGGATTTATCGCAATAGGTTTCTGGTCTTTAAAGTATTCCAAGAAAATCAAGTCAAACGCCTCTATCGAAAATGAAGCAACGGACACTATTATCAACTGGCTTAATGACAATGTAACCAAAGAAGACATTGAAGGTTCTTACAACAATGATATTGCAGAAGAAATGAAATATTTCAACAGAAGTGATTACATCAAAAATGCTATTATGAAACAGTTCCCTGACACGTCTGAAGGGTTATGTGACACTATCTCTGATAAATACATTGACAGCATTTTCAATATGTAAATCAACTTTACAAAAACAAAAAGAATATACAGGCTTCTATAAAAAGCATACAATCAGCTTTATAAAAACACTGGCTTCCATAGAACCATACAGTCTGCTATAAAATCACGCAGCCTGTCAATGCTAAATATTACCCAGCTATAATCAGGCTATAACATAAGATAAGCAAAAGCTGTTGGTTTATTATCTAAACACTGATAATAAATCAACAGCTTTTTACTATTATTGTAAATATAATTACTTACTTTGAAAGGTACTCATCAATACCCTTAGCAGCAGCTTTACCAGCTCCCATAGCAAGAATAACTGTTGCAGCACCTGTAACAGCATCACCACCAGCGTATACGCCTTCCTTAGATGTCTGTCCATTAGCTTCTTCTGCTACAATACATTTTCTCTTATTAATCTCAAGACCCTTAGTTGTAGATGAGATAAGTGGGTTAGGTGATGTACCAAGTGACATAATAACTGCATCAAGGTCCATTACGAATTCTGAATCAGGGACTTCAACAGGCTTTCTTCTTCCAGAAGCATCTGGCTCGCCAAGTTCCATCTTAACACACTTAATACCTGTAACATTACCCTTATCATCTGTAAGGACTTCTGTTGGGTTAGTAAGAAGGTCAAATATAATCCCCTCTTCTTTAGCGTGATGTACTTCTTCTGCTCTTGCAGGAAGTTCTTCCTCACTTCTTCTGTATACAATATGTACCTCAGCACCAAGTCTTAATGCTGTTCTTGCGGCATCCATAGCAACGTTACCACCACCAACGACAGCAACCTTCTTAAATCTTGCTATTGGTGTATCATAATCCTCTCTGAAAGCTTTCATAAGATTGCTTCTTGTAAGGTATTCATTAGCTGAGAATACTTCATTAGCATTTTCTCCTGGGATACCCATAAATCTTGGAAGACCAGCACCTGAACCGATAAATACAGCATCAAAACCTTCTTCATTAATAAGCTGGTCAATTGTCATTGACTTACCGATTACTACGTTAGTTTCAATCTTAACACCAAGCTTCTTAACATTTTCAATCTCTGATGCAACAACTGTCTTCTTTGGAAGACGGAATTCTGGAATGCCATATACTAATACTCCACCAGCTTCGTGAAGTGCTTCAAATATTGTAACATCATATCCCATCTTAGCAAGATCACCGGCACAAGTAAGTCCTGAAGGACCTGAACCGATAACAGCCACTTTCTTACCCTTCTTCTCTGTTGGCATCTCTGGTGATACATTGTTCTCTCTAGCCCAGTCAGCTACGAATCTTTCAAGCTTACCAATTGATATAGCTTCGCCCTTAATTCCTCTTATACACTGACCTTCACACTGTGTTTCCTGTGGACATACACGGCCACATACAGCAGGTAATGCAGATGACTTTCCAATAACCTTGTAAGCTTCTTCAAAATTACCTTCTTTTACATTATGTATGAATTCCGGAATATTGATTGATACTGGACATCCCTGTACACATTTAGCATTCTTACAATTAAGGCAACGTGTTGCTTCTTCCTGTGCCTCTTCTGCATTATATCCAAGGCATACCTCATCAAAGTTCTTATTCCTTACATCTGGAGCCTGTTCCCTTACTGGAACTTTCTTCATAACATCCATTATATATACCTCTTTTCTGTTGATTAATTACACTGTCCACATCCACCGTGATGCGTATCTCCTTCAAGGGCTGCAAGCATAGCTCTGCCCTCTTCTGTCTTATATGTCTGCTGACGTTTCATAGCCTGGTCAAAGTCTACTAAATGTCCATCGAACTCCGGTCCGTCTACACAAGCGAACTTAATCTCATCACCAACCTGAAGTCTGCATGCACCACACATACCTGTACCATCAACCATAATAGGGTTCATACTTACAACTGTAGGTATACCTAATTCCTTAGTTAAAAGACAGACGAATTTCATCATAATCAATGGTCCAATTGCTATACATTTGTCATACTTCTTACCCTGTGCATAAAGATCTTTAAGTACATCTGTACCCATACCTTTTCTTACATAGCTGCCATCATCAGTTGTTATATAAAGATTACCTGCCACTGCCTTCATCTCTTCTTCTAATAAGATAAGGTCTTTGTTCTTAGCTCCAACGATAACATCAACATCTACACCATGCTCATGAAGCCATTTTACCTGAGGATATACTGGTGCTGTACCTACACCACCTGCTATAAATACGATATTCTGCTTCTTTAAATCCTCAATATTCTCGTGAATTAATTCTGAAGGGCATCCTAATGGACCAACGAAATCACTAAAAGCATCGCCTGCTTTAAGGTGAGACATTTTTTCTGTTGATGCTCCTACTATCTGGAATACAATTGTTATTGTTCCAGCTTCTCTGTCATAATCACAGATTGTAAGAGGAATTCTCTCTCCTTTTTCATCCATTTTAACAATTATGAACTGGCCAGGTTCACAGTGCTTAGCAACTCTTGGTGCTTCAACATCCATAAGAAAAATCTTTTCTGCTAATTTTTCAGCCTTAAGAATCTTGTACATTTTATTACCCCTTTCAGTTATATATTATCTGAAGTGTTAATCACACATCAAAACTTAATTATATGCGGCTGCACTATATGCTCCGCCATTCTGTGTCACTGTATAGCAGTCACCTGTCTTAGTCGCGACACCATAATAACCAGCTGTAGAAGTCTTACCCGTCTTAGATGTCACATCATATCTTACAACGAACATCTCAACTCCATCTACAGTTGTCCTTGACTGATATACAAATGTAACTGTAGAACCATCAGCAGCTGTAGTTCCATCTGACTTAAGCACTCCCTTTGATATAAGCTTTCCTTTTAATATCTCAAGTGCCTCATTATATACATATGTCTTAGCCTTGTTGACAACATAGTTACGCTTAACAACACTGCTTGACTGGTTATGCGAATCAATTATAACAACAGATATTACATTATTACCTGTTGGAATTGTAAATGGTTCAGAGTATTCCTCCGAATTCTTAGTTGGTGTAGAACCATCTAATGTATAATACGCTGTACTGCCAACTGGAATATTATCTATTGTCACAGTCTGTCCTTCCTCATATGTTCCTGAGGCAGGACCTACTGTTGGTGCAGATGGCTTCTTAAAGTCAACTGTATACTCCAGCTCCACAACATCACTGCACACTCCTATGTCACTAATAGCAATAGCCTTTATTGTAGTAGTACCACTCTGTATTTCTATTGCTGTACCTGTGTAACGTTTACTTTTCTTATCTGGCTCAGTCTTATCTGTTGTGTAATATATTGTTGAACTGCTGTTCTCTGTAAATTGTAACTTAATCACATCATCATAGCTTCCAGCTTCAACTGATGGCTTAGGGGTTTCAACAACATAATCTGTAAGATATTTGTAACCCTGTTTATCCTTATAATCTTTAATAAGCTTATTAAGACTTGTTCCATCTTTCTTAGTATTATATATTGAAGCTAATGCTTTTATAGCTTTCTCATTATTCTCATCAAATGATAAAATATCCTTTAACACTTCAATTGACATATCTGTATTATCTGTTGCAGCATAACACTGATACAATGTATATTTTAAATCTACATTTTTCTTGCCTTCAGATAACTTGGAAGCTTTAGCAAGATACTTAATAGCATTATCATAATCCTTGTTCTGATAAGAACCCATTCCTTTATCATAATTATATTGGAACGAATTCTTATTCTTATTATTAAGAACAACTCCGACAACTATACCTATAATAACTACTAAAGCAGCTACTACACAGGAAACAGCTATAATCATCTTTTTCCTCTTAGCATCCATAGGCTTCTTATCCTTTTCCTGCACGCTGTCATCTTTCTCATTATTACCATTATTCATATGTGCATCAGAGCTCTTATCCTGCTGTTCTGCCATATTATATTCTTTTATCTTTTCAGAATTTCTAACTGTATTGTGTTCTTTTGGCTTTTCAGAGTCTTTGGTCATATTATAATCTTTTATCGGCTCTGACTCCCTGGCTTTGTTGTATTCTTTTACTCTGCTGGTATCATCTATATTATTCTGTTCTTTATTGGATTGAAGTTCTTTGTCTGCATTCAAATCGCTGATATTAATTGTAGCATCACTTACTTTAGTAAGCATATCATCTGTGACCTTAGGTATAACTCTTGTCTTACCCATTGTTTCATCAGCCAACTCATCATCTTCATCTGATAACTCATTCTGAGTATCTATGAATGCTTTAGCAACGTTAGTTTCTTCTTCAACAAGCTTTTTCATTGATTTAATTAACTCATCATCTAACTCATCTTTGTCATTGCTATTCATACTTATTCCCCTGCCTTTATATTTTAACGAATAAATTCTAACATATTGATACTCAATAATCAATAAATTAACAAATTAAACTTTTTGAACTTTATAGCTGCTATCCATTTGATATATATTATTTTTTTATTTTGTTAATTCTTTTTATCGTTCTTTCATAAATAAGACATACTTTGCACACAATTACAGGTTATATTAATAATCAGATAGCAAAGTTAATTCTTTCTATCTCCCCCTCATATTAAATAATAAAGAACAGGCACCATAAGAATAATCTTATAGTGCCTGTTTCTTTTTATATTGTCTATTTTGTTCTATAAGCCGTTTATTATTACAGGCAGTTCCATTATGTTCTGATAACAGTCAAAATATTATATAAAGAATGGTTATGCCAGACTTGAATGTCTGGCATAACCATCTTTAAGTTCTATAATATCTTTAAAGCTTATATCAAGAATTGAAATTTTCCAGCAGCATTACCTGATGTTAGTAACTGTTACTGTACAGCTAAGTGTCTTATTATGAACTGTAGCTGTTACTGTAGCTGTTCCTGCCCGTCTACCTATAACTTCACCTGATGATGAAACCGTACATACTCTTGGATTAGAACTTCTCCAGGTAACAGCATCTTCTGTACCTATTACATCTAGATTAAATCTATCGTACTGCTCCAATCTCACTCGTGATGTACTCATAGCAAGCGAATGTACCGTACATGAAGCTTCTACACTGCTGTTATTGCTTATAACAAACACATCTGCAGTACCAGGACCAACGGTTGTGATTACACCATTCTGGTCTACCTGTACAATTCCTGTATCTGTTGAATACCACTCATAAGAATCTGTATTATTAACAGGTCTTACAATTACTGATAACTGTCTAGCTCGTCCAGAAAGCATATATATTTCTTTAGAGTTAATTCTTAATGATGATATGTTAACAACTGGTGTTACATATACCCAGCATACACCCTTAACTTCGTTACCGTCTTGTGATGTAGCTGTTATCTTACATTTACCAGTACTAAGGGCAAATATTTCTCCCGACTCATCTACTGTTGCAATAGCTTCATTAGATGATGTCCATGATACATCTTTGACAGTTGCACTGTCTGGTGTTATGACTGCTGTAACCTTAGCTGAATCACCAACAAGAAGCCTTACTGTATCTGGTTCAACTGTAATTCCTATTACAGGATCAACAACCTTTACAATACAAGAAGCACTAACACCACTTCCGTCTGCCGCTGTTGCTGTAATAACTGCATTACCAACTGAGTTGGCACTTAAGTTACCATTGCCATCTACATAACATATATCATAATTAGAAGATGACCATACTATATTCTTATTAGTAGCTGTATCCGTTCCAACAGAAGCAACAAGCGTTCCTGTTGAACCAACATTCATAAATTTATCAGTTTCACTAAGAGTTATTGATGATACGTACTCTTTTACTACAATCGTACACGCCGCCGCTAACTTATTAACTTCGGTTGTCACTTCAATTATACAACTTCCACCCTTTAATGCTGTAACAACACCATTTTCATCTACTGTTGCTACTGATGGATCACTTGATAAATATGTAACATTCTTATTCTCAGCATCATAAGGTTCAACTACCGGTATGATTGCATATTTAGCTCCAACCCATAATTCCTGATAATCTGAGTTAAGCGAAATTCCTGTTACCGGCTGTGTAACCGTTACAACACAATATGCTGTAAGTCCTGTATCAACATTGGTTGCAATAATAGATGTTGTACCAGCACCTACTGCTGTAACCTTACCATCGCTCTCAACTGTACACACGCTCTCATCACGGCTTTCCCAGCTGATAATCTTATTATCTGCATTCTCTGGAAGACAAGTAGCATTAAGCCAGAATACCTGCCCCTGTCTTACAGTTATATCTGTTGTATTAAGTATAACCTGTGTTACAGGCTGTTTAACATATATATTACACATTGCTGTGTAGTTACCGTCCAATGACTTACAAAGGATTGTACAACTTCCTGTTCCAACTGCTTCTACAAGACCATTAGAATCTACGATACACACATTAGTATTAGAAGATTCCCATACTACTGTTCTATTAGTAGCTGTTACCGGAAGAACCTCTGCTGTAATTCTTAATGTACTGCCTATTGACATTATCTCATCAGTATAATCAAGCTTAATCTGCTCTACTGGTATGCTTATGATAAAGTTACAAGTAGCTATATATGCTCCATCTGTTGTCTTACATACGATCGTACAATATCCTGGCTTAACATACTTAACAAGACCATTCTCATCTACTGTTGCAACTGATGGATCTGATGATGTCCATGTTACAGCACGGTCAACACCTTCGCCTGCTGGAAGAACAGTTGCAACGAGCTGATACTGACCAACTGCCATCGATGATTCAACTGTTGTTGCATTAAGTACAAGACCTGTTACAGGTTCTCTTACATATACATCACAAGTTGCTACTTTAAGTCCGTCTTCTGTTATGACCGTAATTGTTGTTGTACCACCAGATACACCAGTAATTGTAGCTGTATAGCTGTCACCTTCTACTGTTGCAACATCTGTATTAGATGATGACCATAATACTTTATTATTAGTTGGTGCTGATGGGTTAAATATAAGCTGTACAGTATCAGATGAACCTCTGTCTACTGTAAGTGATGAAGGATTAATAGTAATCTCACCCACTGGTGTTGTAACATATACAACACAGGTTGCTTTCTTAATAACGCCATTAACATTCTGTGTCACCTTAATATGTGCTATACCTGATGCAATACCTGTTACCTTGAATGTTCTTCCGTCTTCTGACTGAACTACATTAATTAAAGTCTCAGTTGGAACAACTCCTGCTGCATCTGGCTGATTCTCTACTGTAAATGTAATATCATCCTTGCTAGGATTATTAGTTACAAGTGCCACAAGGTTCTGTGTATCACCTATATTAACACTCATTGATGTAAGGCTTAAGCCAAATCCATCGATAACTGTAATCTCATAAGAAAGCTGATTATTAAGCTTGTACTTTGTTGAAAGTTCATCGTCAACTCTTGTTGCATATATAGTAGCTTTACCAGCTCCCATTGCTGTAACAAGACCTGTTGTTGCATCAACCTGAAGTACGCTGTTATCAGATGTTGACCAGGTAACCTCTGTTGATTTAGCAGAAGTCTTAAGCTGTATTGAGTCACCCACATTCATATTGCTTACATCATTGCCAAGCTTCTTAAATGGTACAACAACATTAACTACATCTTTGGTCGCCCAGCCTATGTTACCCTGTACATCATTACTTGCAACACCTGCTGTTGCCTGGGCTACACCTGCGTTAACACCTTTTACGCTGCCAGCCTTATATGTAATTACGTCTGTATCTGATGATACATATGTAACACCTGCTGTTGCTGGATACTTAATATTAGAAGGAATTGCTTCTTCTTTAAAGTCTTCAAAATCTTTATCTGATAATGTAATAAATCTTGTACCATCAGAAAGCTTCTGAATAGAATGTCCTTCTGAGTTAGCAACTCCATCAGTGTATTCGACCTTTGATGTTATCTGGTATGTTGCTGTAAGAGAATTGATACCATCACCATCTGCTGTTCTTACTTTAAGATTAGTTCTACCACCACCGACAATCTTAAGTGTTACTTTAGCACCTGAAGATGATACTTTCTCTACAATACCATCTTTAGAAAGACTTCCTGTCTTATCATTGTCTGTTTCAACAAATATTTTATTAGTATCATTGGCATTAGATGTTATCTCAATAATATCTCCTACCTGATAACAAAGCATTTCTTCTTTTGTAAGCTCTACACCATTTCTGTATGCCTTAAAGCTGTTAATCTTTAAAGGAACGATGATATCTACAGAGTCATTTCCAAGCTCTTCTTCATAAGTAATGCTACCGTCTGGTCCGTAAGCCTTAGTATAATATGTAGCCGTAATTGTTGCCTTACCTGCTCTATTACCATATATTGTAGGATTGGCAGTGCCTTCTGCTGTGTCTGCATATTTAGTTCCCGCACTATCACTTACGACAAATTTAATAATATCAGAGTTGGATACTGTCCATTTAAGATTTCTTACTGCCGGCTTATAATTATCCGGTGAATCCTGACTGACATTATTCTCATCTCTTCCCGACATAGTTGCCACGATGCTGTTCGACTCTGTGCCCTGATTAACAATTGTTGCTGTCGTTGTCACTGATACAGTGACACTGGAATCAGCTTTAGCAAATACCATATATCCGCCAAATACGAATATAACAAGCATTGCTGAAAGCAATATTTTCCATTGGATTTTGAGTTTTCTTAACTTCTTGATATTGCTCATATATATGCCTCATTTCATAAATATTATTCATTGGTATACTATTTTAGAAATATTTTACAATATCTCCACAATATTTTCAATAAGCAAAAAGTTCTATTTTCAATAATTATGTATATTTTTTTAACATTTCACTTTTTATAAATTGCATTACATCTTACATAATACATTATATTTCAATTTATATATAATGTAACTTACCAATATTCTTTTTAATCAGTGGAAAATTGACAGCTTTATACAAAACTTTACTTAAATATATAGATTAAATCTAAATTATATGTTAATATGATTATGTAAAAATTTATTTGGAGGTATCTAAAAAATGAAATTAAATTTAAGACCAGCTGAAGAATGCACATTTGATGCTGTATCTTTAGGTGAAGTAATGCTTCGTCTTGATCCAGGTGAAGGAAGAATTCGTACAGCAAGAAGCTTTAGAGCATGGGAAGGTGGCGGAGAATATAACGTTATCCGTGGTCTTCACAAGTGCTTCGGTATGAGAACTGCTGTTATCACATCTTTCGCTGATAACGAAGTAGGTCTTCTTATGAAGGACTTCATCGAACAGGGTGGTGTTGATACATCCCTTATCTGCTGGAAGAAGACAGATGGTATCGGTCGTCTTTGCAGAAATGGTCTCAACTTCACAGAAAGAGGATTCGGTATCCGTGGTGCCAAGGGTTGCTCAGATAGAGCTAACACAGCTATTTCTCAGGCTACTCCAGAAGATTTCGACTTTGATTACATCTTCAAGAACAAGAGCGATGGTGGCTTAGGTGTTCGTTGGTTACATACAGGTGGTATCTATGCTGCTCTTTCTGAACAGGCTTGTGAAACTGTTATTGCAGCTTGTAAGGCAGCTAAGAAGTACGGTACAATCGTATCTTACGATCTTAACTACAGACCATCTATGTGGGAAGCTATTGGCGGTTTAGCTAAGGCTCAGGAAGTTAATAAGGAAGTTGCTAAGTATGTTGACGTTATGATTGGTAACGAAGAAGACTTCACAGCTTGCCTTGGTTTCGAAATCGAAGGTAACGATGAGAACCTTAAGACTCTTAACCTTGATGGTTACAAGAAGATGATTAACGAAGCTGCTGCTACATACCCTAACTTCAAGGCTGTTGCTACAACTCTTCGTCAGGTTAAGACAGCTACAGTTAATGACTGGTCAGCAATCTGCTGGGCTGATGGTGAAATCTACAAAGCTGCTCAGTATGATGGACTTGAAATCATGGATAGAGTTGGTGGCGGAGATTCATTCGCTTCAGGTCTTGTATATGGTCTTATGACATTTGAAGACGCTGAAAAGGCTGTTAACTATGGTGCTGCTCATGGTGCATTAGCTATGACAACTCCTGGTGATACAACAATGGCTTCTCTTAAGGAAGTTGAAGGTATCGTTGGTGGAGCTGGTGCCAGAGTTCAGAGATAATTAAACATTGTTTTAGTTAATCCATTTAAACTTATGCTTTTAAGCATAAAAAGGAGGTATACAGAATTCCGTATACCTCCTTTTTCAGTTATATAACACAATAATTGAAATAAATCAGCTAATTAACACTATTTATCATATCAACCTACATTTTTCAACGCGAACAATGTAAATTTCTATGGAATTTTATCAAAAAGAAATATATAATAACGTAAGTATTAATTGTTAGAAGTGGAGATTACTATGAAGATTGCCGTATGTGATGATGACCAATACGAATTAGGTATAATAAGAGAACTTTTAGATAATTATGAAGCCTCATCTAATATCAGCTTCACAGTGAAATATTATAATAGCAGTGTCGAGCTTGCTTCTACTGCTGGATTTGAGAAGTTTGACATATATTTTCTTGACATTATTATGCCAGTAATGAACGGACTTGCACTCGCTAAGGAAATCCGTACCTTTGATAAAGCCGCACCTATAATATTCTTAACTTCATCTTCCGAATTTGCAGTAGACAGCTATGAAGTCAAGGCATTTAATTACCTGTTAAAGCCCGTGAACAAAGAACGCCTGTATACTACGCTTGATGATTTAATAGACTTCTTTAACATCGAACAGACAAACAACATAATTATTAAGAACAATTCAGGTATACACAAAATCCGTACATCTGATATTGTCTATGCGGAAGCATTAAACCGCAAGGTAACTATTCATCTTAAAAATGGAGAACACATAACATCAACCGATGTATTCTCCTCAATATGTGATACACTTAGTATTCACAAGGAATTTATTCTTCCACACCGTTCATATATTGTAAATATGAACTACATAAGTACCATTATTAGTAATGAAATTCATCTGAGCAATAACAAAACAGTTCCATTGGCACAACGCCGTGTCGTTGAAATCAAGAAGCAGTATTTAACTTTCCAGATGGAAGAATAACAGGGGGCTATATGTATATTTCTACTTTATTAAATCTTATTAATTATATCTTTGTTCTTATCTTTGGCATTATTGTATCATTTTATTTTGCTGATATACGCTTGGAAGATAACCATAAGCTGTTTATATATACAACTCTCACATTTGCGTTATTTCAGGCTGTATGCTATCTGCTACTTGGTCAGAATGTGCTTTATAAAAGCTATCCTTTCCTTATACATATACCTTTAATTCTTGTCATAAAATTTGTCTGCCATAAGAATATATACATTTCATCAATTGCAGTTCTGTCGGCTTATCTTATGTGTACCCCAAGAAAATGGTTCGGCACTGCTGCCGCTTACATTTTCAAAGATATTCCTATGATATCAGATATTGTAACTATTATTATTACAATCCCACTTATATTTATTGTAATTAAATACATTTCTCCTTACATAATAAGGCTTAAGAACGAATCAAAGACCATTATATCAATGTTCTTTCTCCTGCCTCTTACTTATTATATTTTAGAGTACGCATTCACTGTATACACAGACCTGTTATACCGCGGAGAAGCTGTTGTTATAGAATTTATGGACAGCTTTATTGTCATACTCTATTTTATATTATCAACAGTTATACTGGCTCTGTTAAATAAGAAAAATACCGCCGAGCGTGAAAATATCATTCTCTTGTCCGCAGCTGCACAGGCAGAAAAAGAGATTGCCCAGTTATCGGACTATCAGAAACAGGCAGCTATATACCGCCACGACCTTCGACACCATATGAACTTTATACAAAGCTGTCTTAATGATAACAGCTACGCACAGGCACAGGATTATATCAGGGAGATATGTACCAGTCTTAACAACAGCCAAATAACAAGATACTGTGCTAATGAAGCTGTCAACCTTATATTATCTTCCTATATTGCCAAAGCTGACAAATATAATATCACCACACAAGTGTCAGTTACTGCCGCCAACCTTGCTGACTACAAGCCAACTGACCTTTGCAGTCTATTTGCAAATGCACTTGAAAATGCCATAAATGCCTGCAAGCTTGTACAGACAGCCAGGACATCTATTAATAATTCATATAGCAGCATATCCGACACTGCTTCTGACTACAATTCCGGCTGCACTTCTGACTACGGCGAGGTTAATTCAAACCGTATTATCACAGTAAAGGTGTTTGATAAAAACAATAAATTATGTATTAACATCACTAATACTTATGCTGTTGAACCTGTATTCGTTAATAATACTCCTGTATCGGATAAAGCCGGCCACGGTATTGGTATCAGAAGCATAATATCTGTGATTGAGAAATATAACGGTGTATATGATTTCTTTACTGAGGATGGAGTGTTTTATTTTCAGGCGTGTATATAAATATACACCACCATAAAAAGGACTGTCATTTATGGTGACAGTCCTTTTTCATTATATTAATTGGTTTTCAATAATTTATTTAATTTCTTATCAAAAGTTTTAATATCGTATCCCTTCATATACTAATAATTATATCTATATATATTATACCCACAAAATGCCTTTACAGCAACTACCAAATTAGTGAAATTATATTACTTTCAATATCTAAACATTAAATATTTACAAATCTAAATATATATAATATACTATGTATGTACAGAAAGGTGGTATTCTATGATTTCATACAAAAAATTATTTCTACTAATGGAAGAACAGGAAATCACAAAAGAAAAGCTAAAAAATAAAATCGGAATTTCCTCAGCAACTATGGCAAAACTCTCCAAAAATGAAGATGTTTCAATGTCAACAATTCAAAGTCTTTGCGATTTTTTTGACTGCCAGCCCGGTGCTATTCTGTCATATGAAAAAGAAATTGATAAAAATACTACTCTTTTCAGACTTCGTGAAGAAATGGAAATGAAACTAAAAGGGGGTCTATATCATCAGACCCAGATACGCATAGCTTATAATTCAAATCATATGGAAGGAAGCCGGTTGACAGAAGAACAGACACGAAGTATCTATGAAACCAAGACTATAGGTATTACTGATGGCGTTGAAAAAGTAGATGACATCATAGAAACTGTTAATCATTTCAGATGTTTTGATTATATTTTAAAAATTGCGGATAAAGAACTTTCCGAAGATATTATAAAACATATTCATCTCTTATTAAAAAGTGGAACAACGGATAGTCAAAAAGAATGGTTTGCAGTTGGCAATTATAAGAAACGCCCTAATGTCATTGGTGATATGATTGAAACAACACACCCTTCCAAAGTCCCCGCCGCTATCAAGAGTCTATTAAAAGACTATAGGGAAAACAGCAATATAACCTTTGAGGATATAATTGATTTTCATTATAAATTTGAAAAAATACACCCATTTCAGGACGGAAATGGACGTGTTGGCAGACTTATAATGTTTAAAGAATGTCTGAAAAATAACATCTGCCCTTTTATTATTGATGATACTATGAAAGATTATTATAGACGAGGTTTAAATGAATACAATGATGAAAAAGGTTATTTACTAGAAACCTGCCATGCCTCGCAGGATGAATATAGGAAATTGTTGGAATATTTTGAATATATTTAAAACGCACAATTTCAAAAACAGCATATAAATACCCCCCTGGATTTTGAAACACTTTAAAATCTAGGGGTATATTATAAAATGCACTTGTTATTAATACATTTTTATTTGTGTACACTAATCATTCCACAAAGGCATTTTACGATAGTTATAACCATCAAATAAGAAATGATATTCGCTTCCATCAGGATATACAACAATCCATTGCTGTGTCTTTGCAGTAATTTTTCCACTTGTTTTAGGATATCTTATCTGTATGCTTCGTAAGATATCATTAGATACATCATTATTATTTCCTGCTAATTGTGATTGTTCGTCTAACTCCGAAGTTTCTTTCGCGGCTTCTGTGTCATCTTCTTGTTGCTACACCAGATAATATGAAGGATATAATGATAGAACAGGATGTACTTGACAGGATACAACAATTGCTTACATTTAAACATTGGTCTTTATACAAACTAGCTAAGCAATCTGATATTCCATATTCAAGCCTTAATAACATTTTTAACAGGCAAACCTGTCCTACTATGGGTAACTTTAGAAAAAATATGCCACGGTTTTAATATAAGCTTATCCGAATTCTTTTCTTTTGAAAGCAATCCTTTAAGAAATGAATTACTTTCCGATGATGAAGAAGAATTACTTAACACCTATAAAGAATTATCTGTTCAAAATAAAAAATTACTCAAAGCATATCTTGACGGTCTATGCAAACGCTGAAATTCAAAAAGACTTCCGTTAGAAATCTCCCCAATGGTTACATCAACCTTTCAACTACATT
>ENA-ORVG01002287-ORVG01002287.1-human-gut-metagenome-genome-assembly--contig:-NODE-2287-length-18802-cov-90.240092_pt1 | contig 18802 bp, 14 predicted proteins | sample MGYA00242091_ERZ509233 | MGnify/ENA primary metagenome ERZ509233 (study PRJEB26280, sample SAMEA2338840) | human gut metagenome | biome: human gut; feature: human-associated habitat; material: faeces... | reverse complement strand
TGCCGCACCTCGCTCGCCGTATCGGCACTTAGAATTATGCGGTATTGCCTTAGCTCCTTTCAACTCCTCACTCCTACCTCCTAACTAAAAATTTTGGATCACACTATTATTCAGAATAGGGGATACCACATGAAAGAAAACGATATTTTACAGGCGCAGGATGTGCGGTTCCGGTATGATACAGAGCAGCCGAACTTTGCTGTGGACGGGGTGTCGATGGAAGTACACCGCGGCGAGTTTGTGGCTGTGCTGGGTGCCAACGGCTGCGGTAAATCGACCCTGGCCAAGCATTTTAACGCCATTCTGCTGCCGGAAAGCGGCACCGTGCTGGTGGAAGATATGGACACCCGCACCGATGAAAAGCTGTACGACATTCGCCAGAAAGTGGGCATGGTGTTCCAGAACCCGGACAACCAGATCGTTGCCACCGTGGTGGAAGAGGACGTTGCCTTTGCGCTGGAAAACCTTGGCGTGCCCACCGGGGAAATGCGCACCCGCGTGGATGACGCCATGAAGCTGGCGGGGATCTATGAACAGCGCAATAAAGCGCCGCACAAGCTTTCCGGCGGTCAAAAGCAGCGCGTTGCCATCGCGGGCGTGATTGCCATGCGGCCGGACTGCCTGATTCTGGATGAATCCACTGCCATGCTGGACCCCCGCGGCCGCGCCCAGGTAATGAAAACCATCCGCAACCTGCGGGATGCAGGCATTTCCATTGTGTCCATTACCCACTATATGGAGGAAGCCGCCCAGGCCGACCGCATATTGGTCATGAGCCGCGGACGCATTGTGATGGAGGGCACCCCCGAACAGGTGTTCAGCCAGACCAAGCGGCTGCATGGCTACCACCTGGATGTACCCCAGGCCACCGAGCTGCGGGATGAGCTGGCCGCCGCCGGCCTGCCTATGCCGGAAAACATCATTACCCCCGAAGAATGCGCCAAGGCCATTTTTGACCTGCTGAAATAAAATGCCGTGCCTTTTGGGCGGCAACACCCCTGTAGGGCGGGGTCACCCGCCCCCGCCGCTTCTGCGAGGAAACCCAAACAACCAATTTTCCCCAACCAGAAAAGGCACAGACTGCACCCGGCAAAAGAGGGACCGGGGCGGTACCGTGCGGGAAGGAATGTAACGTGTCAGAGATCATTAAAGTGGAACATCTGCGCTATGTGTATAACGCCGGTATGCCGGACGAAACCGCAGCGCTGGATGATGTGAGCTTCTCGATTGAAAAAGGTGATTTTGTCGGTGTGATGGGCTCGACCGGGTCCGGCAAGTCCACGCTGATCGCCCATTTCAACGGCCTGAACCGCCCCACCAGCGGCAAGATCATTATTGATGGCCGCGATATGTGGGCGGAGGGCGAAAACCTGCGGGATTTCCGCTTCCTTGTGGGGCTGGTCATGCAGTACCCGGAATACCAGCTGTTTGAAGAAACCTGCTGGAAGGATATCGCCTATGGCCCGCGCAACATGGGCTTGGATGAAGAAGAGATCACCCGCCGCGTCAAGCGCGCGGCAGAGTTTGTTGGCCTGGATGAAGCGCTGCTGCAAAAAAGCCCGTTTGAACTTTCCGGCGGGCAAAAGCGCCGCGTTGCCATTGCGGGCGTTATGGCCATGGAGCCCAAGATCCTGGTGCTGGACGAACCCGCAGCAGGCCTTGACCCCGAAGGCCGCGATACCATCCTGAGCCAGATCCGCAACTACCACGAGCAGACCGGCATCACGGTCATTCTGGTCAGCCACTCGATGGAAGATATCGCCCGCTATGCCAACCGTGTACTGGTGATGAGCAAGGCGAAAGTGGCCATGTATGACACGGTGGAAAAGGTCTTTGCCCGCGCACCGGAGCTGCTGGAACTGGGGCTTTCCGTTCCGCAGGTCACCCAGGTGTTTTTGATGCTGAAAGCCATGGGTATGGAGATCGACACGGATGTGTACACCGTGCCCTATGCGGTCAAAAACGTGCTGAAAGCTTGGAACGCCAAACACCCGGACAAAGCCGTTCCGCTGCCGCAGAACCACAAAACCGTACAGGAAGGGGGCGCTGACTGATGCTGCGTGATATTACCATTGGCCAGCACTTCCCCGGCAACTCGGTGGTGCACCGCTGCGACCCGCGCTTAAAAATTATTGCCACCATTGCCTACATCATTGTGCTGTTTATGGCGTCCAACCCGCTGGGCATTGCGCTTTCGCTGGCGCTGCTGGCTCTGCTGTACAAAGTGGCGCAGATTCCCATCAAGCTGATCGTCAAGAGCTTAAAGCCAATCGTTCCCATTGTGCTGTTCACCGCGGTACTCAACCTGTTCTTCATCACCGGCGAGGGCGAACCGCTGGTACACTTTGGCTTTATCCACATCTACCGCGAGGGTGTGAGCTATGCGGTGCTGATGGCGGTGCGCATTGTGGCATTGATCGCCGGCACCAGCCTGTTGACCTACACCACCAGCCCCATTGTGCTGACGGATGCCATTGAAGCGCTGCTGAAACCCTTTGCCAAGCTGCACCTGCCGGTGCATGAGCTTGCCATGATGATGACGATCGCCCTGCGGTTTATCCCGCTGCTGATCGATGAGACCGAAAAGATCATGAACGCCCAGAAAGCCCGCGGCGCAATGCTGGATAACGGCAAGTTCATGGACCGCATCAAGGCATTGGTGCCGGTGCTGATCCCCCTGTTCATCAGCGCGTTCCGCCGTGCGGACGAGCTTGCCATGGCCATGGAATGCCGCTGCTACCACGGCGGCGAGGGCCGCACCCGCCTGAAGGTGCTCAAGTTCGGCGCGCTGGACGTAAAATGCGCCGTTGTTCTCACCCTCTGCCTCGCCGTCATCCTCTCCACCCGCTGGCTCATGGCGGGAATCTGAAATTTAGTTAGGAGTTAGGAATTGAAGGTGCGGCTTGCGCCGCAATTTTGGAATAGGGTAAAAGCTGATATTCAAAATGTACGCGCCAGCGCACACCAAAAACTCCTAACGCCTCACTCCTACCTTCTAACTCCCAAAGGTGTCCCATGAATATTCTCCTCTGGCTTGCCTACAAGGGCACAAATTATTCGGGGTTTCAGGTGCAGCCCAATGGGGTTACGGTGTGTGCGGTGGTGCAGGATGCTATGCAGAGCGTGTTTGGCACCCGGCCCGATGTAAAGGGCTGTTCCCGCACCGATGCCGGGGTGCATGCCCGGCGGTTTGCCCTGAACTTCCATTATGATGGCCGCATCCCGGTGCAGCGCATCCCGCTGGCGTTGAACGCCCGCCTGCCCATGGATGTGCGGGCACTGGCAGCGCAGCAGGTGCCGGATGATTTCCACGCCCGCTATGCCGCCCACGCCAAAACCTACCACTACCGCCTGCGGTGCAGCGCGGTGGATGATCCCTTTGATTATGAGACCTGCCACCGGGTCAACGGCCCGCTGGACCTTGCCGCCATGCAGGCGGCGGCTGCCCATTTTGTTGGCAGGCATGACTTTTTGGCGCTGTGCGCTTCGGGTTCTTCAGCTGCAGCCCACGGCGATACGGTGCGCACCATCACCGCCTGCACCGTGCAGCAGGATGGCGAGCTGTATACCCTGTCCGTAACAGCGGACGGCTACCTGTACAACATGGTGCGCATTCTGGCCGGTACGGTGCTGCAGGCGGGCCTTGGCAAAATGAATCCGGCAGCTGTGCCCGCTCTGCTGCAAAGCAGGAACCGCGGCCAGGCCGGCCCCACGCTGCCCGCCAGGGGGCTGTTTTTGTGGGATGTGCAGTACCCGGATTTAGAGCGCCCGAACGACTGAAACAACTAAGGCAATACCGCATAATTCTAAGTGCCGATACGGCGAGCGAGGTGCGGCAGATGCCAAGCCAAAAGCGCAGATAATACTGGATGCTGCAAAGGTGAGCGCCGCCAGTGGCGGAAACAGCGAACCGAAGCAGGGGCAGCGGTCGCAGAGTGCGAGGGGCTTTTGCCCCCGAAGCACGATGCGGGTACCGCAACCCGACATTATCGAGCATTTTGGCAACGCAGATGCCGTGCCGCAGCCGCCGGAGCGGTGCTTGGGCCGTTAGGCGGGAATTGTGCGGTATTGCCCTAAATGAGTAACACAACAAGACGGGAAGGAGGCGAAGCCCTTGAACCGTGAAGAAAAAGAGCGGCTGGAACGCCGCCGCCGTATGTTGGCGCGGGAACGGGGCGAAGCCCCGCCAACCCCGCCGCCTGCCTCCAAACAGCAGCCGGAACGGGAACGCCCAGCGCCGGAGCGCAGCGCACCCAGCACCCTGCCGCCCAAAGAGCAAGGCGCAGCTGCGGCACCGGCGGCAACGCTGCGGCCCATCAGCCCTATTCTGCGCCGCCGCCAGCGCCGCAGGCGCATTGCCGTTGTTCTGGTGGTGCTGATTATTGCCGCCATTATGGCGGTGGGCAGCGGCCTGCTGGGTACATCCATTGCCATGCTGGGGGATATGACGGATTCTATCTCGCTGTATCTCAACCGCGCCGGGGCGGGTTGGCCCGCCAACACCGGCATCCGCACGCCGACCCAGGTGGAACCCCTGGCGGGCGGTTTTGTGGAGATGGATAATGAGGATGTGGCGGTCTATTCTGCTTACGGCGCAAAGATCCGCACCATCCAGCCCGGCTATGCCCGCCCGGCGCTGGCCGTGGGCAACACCCGCTTTGTGCTGTATAACCGCGCAGGCAAGGAGCTGACGGTGCAGAGCCGCACCCGCCAGCTGTACGCCAAAAGCTTTAATAACGCCATTATGCTGTGCGAAATGGCGCAGAACGGCACCCTGGCCGTGGTGACAGAGTCTGACCGCTATGCGGCGGAAGTGATGGTGTACGATGCTTCTTTCAGCGGGGACCCCTTTACCTGGAAGCTGACCAGCACCGACGGCACCCCCATTGCATTGTCTTTTGCCACGGATAACCACCGCTTTGCCGCGGCAACGGTGGCCGCGAGGGACGGCCAGCTGCGCACGACCGTGCGCATGATGAACACCAATTCGGATACTGCCGGGCCGTTTTATGTGGCGGATACCGGCAGCGTGATCCTGAAGCTGAAATGGATCAGCAGCAGCCGCGTGCTGGCTGTTTTTGATACCTATGCCGCCATCATCAACGTGAGCGATGGCACCGAGAGTGCCCGCTATGATTATGGCGGGGCCACCCTGCAAAGCGTGTCCATCGGCGGGCGCAGCACGGCGCTGCTGCTGGCGGTGCGCGGCGGCGATACCCTGGTCACGCTGGATGATTCGCTCAACCAGCTGGCGAGCGTTGCCGCCGGGCAGGCCAAAAGCGTCAGCAGTACCGCAACGGCGGTCTATCTGCTGACAGCGTCCGGCGTGGAAAGCTATGGCTATGACGGCACCCATAATTGGAGCCGGGATTATGGTGCGGCACCGCAGGCGGTCATCAACGCCCGCGAAACACTGGTATTTATTTCCGGCACGGTAGAGGTTCTGAATGCGCCGCACGAATGATGCTGTGCGGCATGGGAAAGTATGGTAGAGTTATGACACAGTATATTGGCATTGTTTATGATGTGATTTTTCTTTTGCTGGTGCTGGGCGCGGCCGAAGCCGGCCGCCGCCGCGGTTTTGCCTCCGGACTGGTGAGCCTTATCGGCTCCGTGGCGGGCATTATCGGCGGCACTTACGGCACCCGCGTTTGGGCCGGCGGCATTTATGATAAATATGTTGCCAGCCACGTTACCGATGTTGTGGCTGACACGCTGGAAAAGACCGGCGGAGATCTGGCCCAGGCAATCCATGCGCTGACCTTTCTGCCGCAGTCGATCCAGCAAAAGCTGATCGATACCGTCAGTGCGGCGTCCAGCAATGCGGTGCCGCAGGTGGTCAATGCACTGGAACCGCTGTTTCTGCCGGTTATTCAGGCCGTTGTGTTTTTGTCGGTCTGGATCGTGGTGCGGGTGCTCTGCCGGATGCTGGGGCGGGTGTTGCGCGGCATCAACGCCATCCCGCTCATCGGTGGACTGAATCGCATTTTGGGCTTTGCGTTCGGCTTTGTCAGCGGTTTGCTGAACTGCTGGATCTGGTCCATTCTGCTGTGGGTGGCGGCAAACCTGACCGGCGGCAAGCTGGAATTTTTGACCACAGCCACCCTGAACCGAAGCGTGATCTATGGACTTTTGGCAAACCTGAACCCGTTTTTGACCCGCTATTGATTAACAATATCTGAACATTCCCCCCGCCCCTCTTGCAAATATCAGTGGGGTGGGGGATAATAGTACATGGGAAAAGTTCTGAAAACGCATGTTGTGTGCGCGTTTCGGCATTCCCGATCCAATCGAATACCCCATAGAGAGGTGAACCATATGTTATGTACCCGCTGTAAAAAAAGACAGGCGGTTGTGTTTGTGCAGCGGCTGGAAAACGGCAAACCGGTGCAGGAAGGCTACTGCCTGACCTGCGCGCGGGAGCTGCATATTCAGCCTGTGGATGATTTGATGAAGCGGTTTAATATGACCGATGACCAGCTGGCCAGCATGGAAGAGCACATGGCCGACCTGATGCAGCAAGCGCAGGAAAGCGGCGCCATGATGCCCATGATGGACGGCGATATGCAGAACCCCGACGATACCGGGGATGATTTTGTGCCCGGCGGTTCGCCGGTGTTCCCCTTTGGCTTTGGCGGAACCCCCAAGGCTGAGGAGAAGGGCGAAAAGTCCAAAAAACAGCGTGGCCGCGGCCAGCGCAAATACCTGGACACCTACTGCGAAAACCTGACCCAGAAAGCCAAGAACGGCAAGCTGGATGCCATCATTGGCCGTGACCGTGAGGTATACCGCACGGTGCAGATTCTGTGCCGCCGCCAGAAAAACAACCCCTGCCTGATCGGTGAAGCCGGCGTTGGCAAAACCGCCATTGCCGAGGGCATTGCCCAGCGCATTGCCGAAGGCAAAGTGCCCGCCCGCTTACAGGATAAAGAGATCTACCTGCTGGACCTGACGGCCCTTGTGGCAGGCACCCAGTTCCGCGGCCAGTTTGAACAGCGCGTCAAGGGCCTGCTTTCTGAAATCAAGGCCGCCGGCAATGTGATCTTGTTCATTGACGAGATCCACAACATTGTCGGCGCCGGGGATTCGGACGGCGCCATGAACGCCGCCAACATCATGAAACCGGCCCTGTCCCGCGGGCAGATCCAGGTTATCGGCGCAACGACCTTTGCCGAGTACCGCAAGTTTATTGAAAAAGATTCTGCGCTGGAGCGCCGCTTCCAGCCCGTCAAGGTGGAAGAACCCTCCATCAATGATGCCATTGCGGTTATCCGCGGCGTAAAAGGTTATTACGAAAAGTACCACTGCGTGCGTGTGCCCGATTCCATCGTGGCGGATGTGGTACACCTGTCGGAACGGTATATCACCGACCGCTACCTGCCGGATAAGGCTATTGACCTGCTGGATGAATCCTGCGCCTGCTGCAACCTGCGCCACCCTGAAATTACCGAGTTCCTGAACCTGCAAAAGCAGGTGGCAGAGCTGGAAACCAAAGAGCATGACCTGGAAAACCCCGACCCCGAAAAGCAGGGCGATGCCGCTATTGATTACGAGGAACTGGCCAAAACCAAGACCGAGCTGGCCCAGCTGCGCCAAAAGCTGCCTGCGCTGGAGCTGCGCGTGGCCGATATCCAGGTAACGGCGGACGATGTGGCCCAGGTTGTGGAGCTGTGGACCGGCATTCCGGCGGTTAAAATCAAAGAGACCGAGTATGGCCGCCTGATGGGGCTGGAAGATGCCCTGAAAGAGCATATCATCGGCCAGGACGAAGCTGTGCACAGCGTAGCGCTGGCCGTTAAGCGTGCGCGGGCAGACCTGTCTGGCCGCCACCGCCCGGCAAGCTTTATCTTTGTCGGCCCCACCGGCGTAGGCAAAACCGAGCTGGTCAAGCAGCTGGCCAATCAGCTGTTTGATACCGTGGACCCGCTGATCTCCATTGACATGAGTGAGTATATGGAAAAGTACGCGGTGTCCCGCCTGATCGGTTCCCCTCCGGGCTATGTGGGTTATGATGAAGCCGGCCAGCTGACCGAAAAAGTGCGCCGCCATCCTTACAGCGTGGTCCTGTTTGATGAAATCGAAAAGGCCCACCCCGATGTGATGAACATCCTGCTGCAGATCCTGGACGAGGGCAAGATCAACGATGCCCAGGGCCGCACGGTGGATTTTTCCAATACCGTGATCTGCATGACCTCCAACGCCGGTTCTTCGGACCGCACCGCCCTGACTGGCTTTGGCCGCACCGAAGAGCAGGTCAGCCGCGAAAAGAGCATGAAAGCGCTGCAGGAGTTCCTGCGGCCGGAGTTCCTGGGCCGTGTGGATGAAGTGATCACCTTCCGCCCGCTGGAACAGGCTGACCTGGAAAAGATCGCTGCCCTGATGCTGGACGAGTACAAGCCCGGCCTGGAAGCCCGCGGCCTGAAGCTGGAATATACCCCGCAGGCACTGGCAGCCATCGTGAACGAAACATCCACCCGTTTTGGTGCGCGTGAACTGCGCAAGACCATCCGCAAAACGCTGGAGGACCCCGTGGCCGAAGCCATTGTGGCGGGCCGCCTGACCGGTGGTCAGACCGTGACCCTGGCAGCGGATGCTGACGGCAAGCCGCAGCTGGTGCTGCCGGAGTAAGCGCGAATGAAAAAGCCGCGCGTATTGCTCCACCTTGCCGCCCTTGCCATGGGGCTCTGCCTGCTGGCCGGGTGCGCGGCACAGCCTGCCGCACCCGCACAGGCAACGATTCCCCATATCGAAACCAGCCCCCAGCCCACCGTGGCCCCCAGCCCAACCCCCACCCAGACCCCTGCCCAACAGCAAGATTTACAGCAGGTGTACGGCAGCTGCGGGCTGCTGGCATGGCCCAGCGTGCTGTACAGCATTTATCTGCAGGACGACGCCAACCCCTGGACCGAGGAAGCCCTGGCCCAGACACGGCAGAACCTTGCCGTGGCGGTGGACTGGATCACCCAGCAGGCGCAGACCTATAACGCCCAGCCGAAAATCTATTACGATACCGGCGAAAACAATCTGAGCACCTTTGCCGCCTACAAAGCCGGTCTGACGGAAGATACCACCACCGGCACAACGTTCTATGACGATGTGGACACCCTGACCGCGCAGGTGGATGTGGAATTCATCCAGCAGCAATACGGCACGGCAAGCATTGGCTACCTGATCTTTCTGCCGGTGGAGGGGGCTTCCTACTCCATTCTGCATTATCTGGAGGATGGCGGTAATTACCTGAATGAATTCAGCTGTCTTTATCTCTATGATTCCTATGCGGGGGAGAAAACCTACAACAGCCCCACCGTGTATGCCCACGAGATCCTGCATCTGTTTGGTGCGGCAGACCTTTACGTCGGCAGCCGGGATGCGTTTGTGACCCAGCCGCTGGCGCAGTATGTGCTGAACACCTGGCCGGATGCTATTATGTATTACACCTACAACAGCGATAACGGTATCAGCTATGAGCATATCGAAAAAACGCTCTGCCCGCTGACGGCCTACCGCCTGGGGCTGGTGGACAGCTTCCCCGGGAGCGAGCAGTTCCCGGCGGCAACCCAGGACCCGCCCGGTGTGTTCAGCAACGGCGCAGGCCAGAACTGGACCGCAAGCGATGAATCAGCTTGAACAGGGGAGGTGAAGGCATGTATGGGGATGAATGGCCGCTGCGGGTAACAGGGATTGCCAGCGCGGCGGAATCCGAATGGCGCATTGGCCAGCAAACGCCGGAGCGCACCTGTGAGGGCTGGCTGCTGGTATATGTAAAAAGCGGTATGGTGGAAGAGCTGTGCGATACCCACCGGGTGTTGCTGCGCGCCGGGCAGATTTTGTTCCACCAGCCCGCAGAGCTGTTTGCCATGCGCGCAGTGGGCGAAGTTCCGCCGGAGGTGTTCCGCATGGAATTTACCGCGGACGGCAGTGCGATGGATTCTTTCCGCAGCTGCCATATGCGGCTCGGCAACGCCGAAAAAAGCTGTCTGCGCCAGCTGGCAGAAACGGTGCGCGAGGTGTTCCAGCCGGTGCAGGATGCCTGCCAGATGCCCGCCCGCCGCGCGGAAATCCCGTTTGGCGGCAAAGAGCTGCAAACCATCTATCTGGCACAGCTGCTGTACCTGTTGGCCCGCCGCAGGCAGCGCACCCGCAAACAAAGCCCCCGTACCCGCGCCGAGCAGGAGCAGGCGGCCCTTGTGGAAAGCGTGCGCCTGTACTTTGCGCAGAACATTGAAAAGCCGCTGGCGCTGGACCAGGTGTGCGATGCCAATGGCTGCTCCCGCGTGGCATTGCAGCAGGCGTTCCGCGCCCGCACCCGCATGGGGCCGATGGAGTATTTCTCCTGCATGAAAGCCGAACAGGCAGCGCTGCTGCTGACCCAGGGGTACGGCCCCGGCGAAACGGCCCGTATGCTGGGGTATGGCTCCCTGGCGTGGTTCAGCAGGCGGTTCCACGCCCTGACCGGCCAAACGCCCGGCGCTTACCGCCGCGCCCCGCACCCGCTGCATCTGTGCGAACGGTAAAGGTAACAACAAAGTTACATATCAAACATGGAAACATCTATTTCCATATTGTGATAAAGACGTTAGAATAAAATCAACAAGGGAACGAAGCAAACCCTGCGGATGCCCTGTTGAAGATACAAAATCCCGGCAACAACTTTCCATATTGTGTAAAGGAGCGATCAGTATGTCTATTTTGGTCAGCGGCGGCGCCGGTTACATCGGCAGCCATACCTGTGTGGAGCTTCTCAATGCGGGTTACGATATTGTGGTGGCAGATAACTATTACAACTCCTGCCCCGAAGCCCTGAAGCGTGTGCGCGAGATCACCGGTAAGGATTTCAAGTTTGTGGAAGCAGACATGACCGACCATGCGGCAGTTGAAAAGGTCTTTGCGGAAAATCCCGGCATTGACTGTGTGATCCAGTTTGCCGCCTACAAGGCCGTGGGCGAAAGCGTTTCCAAGCCCATCGAGTATTACTCCAACAACCTGAACTGCACCCTGAACATCCTGGATGTTATGCGCCGTTACGATTGCCATAACATCATCTTCTCCTCCTCCGCAACGGTTTACGGCGACCCCGCCAGCGTGCCCATCCGCGAGGATTTCCCTGTTGGTGCAACCACCAACCCGTATGGCACTACCAAGGTGTTTACCGAGCGCATCCTGACCGACTGCTGCAAGGCAGACCCGGAGCTGAACGTTGCTCTGCTGCGTTACTTCAACCCCATCGGTGCACATCCTTCCGGAAAGATCGGCGAGGACCCGAACGGCATCCCCAACAACCTGGTGCCCTACATCGCCAAAGTTGCCGTTGGCAAGCTGGAAAAAGTGCATGTGTACGGCAATGATTACCCTACCCCCGATGGTACCGGCGTGCGCGACTACATCCACGTTGTGGACCTGGCCCGCGGCCATGTGGCAGCCATCAAAAAGCTGGAAGAAAAGCCCGGCCTGTTCATCTGCAACCTGGGCACCGGCCACGGCTACAGTGTGCTGGATGTGATTCATGCATTCAGCAAGGCCTGCGGCAAGGAGCTGCCCTATGTCATTGACCCGCGCCGCCCCGGCGATATTGCCGAGTGCTGGTGCGATCCCAGCAAGGCCAAGCGTGAGCTGGGCTGGGAAGCTGAGTACGGCATTGACGAAATGTGCCGCGACAGCTGGAACTGGCAGAGCCACAACCCCGATGGGTATAAGACCGCTGAATAAGTTCACGGTTCAAAGAAAGCAATAAAACAGGGCGACCGGGAAAACTTCCCGGCCGCCCTGTTGGTGTATCAGGTAGCGTTTGTATGGGTTTAATGCGTTAGAAAAAAGCGTTTGACCCTGTGGAGCCCGTGGGAGCGCACATTGTACGCCCGGCCACGTAAGGCGGGAAGCCCTCATCCCGACGTGTGCGCATATTACGGCCCGCCATGCAGGACGATGCGAGCGTCGTTTCCTACACATGGTTTGCAGGTTCGCAGCCCAATATTTGCGTTTCTTCCCTGTGCGATGAGGGCATCGCGCCCTAGGGTGTATCTCAAGCATCCGGTTCCTTTTTCTCCTGCCCCATCCCCTGAATCTTTGCGTTCAGCCCGGCACCCAAAAACAGCACATTGATGTTCACATTCAGCCAAAGCGTAATCAGCACGATTGCAGCCAAAGAACCGTAAATGTACGATAACTTCCAGAAATGCCCGATGTAAAACGAGAATATTTTGGAAAACAGTGTCCACACCGCTACCACAGCGGCGGCCCCCGGCAGCTGATCCCGTATGCGGCGCTTGCCGCCGGGCACATAGGTGTAGATCAGTGTTACCGTCAGCAGCGAAAGCGCCAACGAAAGCACCGCACTGATGCTGAGCAGGCTGTGCAGCCGTTGCAGCAGCCCGCCCACCAGGGTATGCAGCGGCAGCAGCCCGGCCAGCCCGCGCAGGATTGGGCTCAGGCTTTGCACCACCATGGCAACCAGCATCAGGCCCTCAAACAAAAAGGTATACAGCACAGCCCACAAACGGTCAAACATTGTTTTGCGGGCACCGGGGGTCAGCTTTTGCAGCCCCTTTTGCACCGCGGCCATCCCACCGGAAGCGGAAATCACCGTGGTGATGGCGGCAAAGGAAGCCATGAAGGTGGTGGACTGATCATTCAGGTTGGCAATCACATCTACCGCCATTGACTGGATGGCCGGGATATCCGGTAAAAGCTGGGCAACCAGCGCGGCAATGTCCGAAACCGAATAAAACGGCAGCATGTTGATGATGACCAGCACCCACATCAGCAGCGGCAACGATGCCGTAAGCAGCAGCAAGGTGGCGTGTCCGGCGTATACGGCCATATCCAGCGCCAGATACTGCCGCAGCAGGTCCAGCAGTGCAGGCAGCAGGGTTGAGGCTTGTTTTTTCATGGCGTTCTCCTGAATCCCCACGCTCAGGGGCAAAATAAAAAACATGATAAGGCAACACCGTACAATTCCCGCCTTGCGGCTTAAGCACCGCTCCGGCAGCTGCGGCACGGCATCTGCGTTGCCAAAATGCTCGATAATGTCGGGTTGCGGTACCCGCATCGTGCTTCGGGGGCAAAAGCCCCTCGCACTCTGCGACCGCTGCCCCTGCTTCGGTTCGCTGTTTCCGCCACTGGCGGCGCTCACCTTTGCAGCATCCAGTATTATCTGCGCTTTTGGCTTGGCATCTGCCGCACCTCGCTCGCCGTATCGGCACTTAGAATTATGCGGTATTGCCATAACCATTATACAGGCCCGCTCCCGCGCCTGACAATGGGCAGCTGGGGGAAAATGTGCCGCAGGGCAAAGTTTTTCGGTTTTGTGCTGCTAACTGGCCGAACAGCCGCCGGGTGTGCTATAATAAACCATGAATAAAAACCGCCGCCCCGGCGGAAAGGAGAACTCAATGAAAGATTCCATCAAAGCTCTACGCGAGCTGGAGAAAAGACTGTATGCCTACCAGTACGCAATGGCCGTTGCCGATTATGACAGTGAGACGGTAGCCCCGCCGGAAAGCAGCGCGGGCCGCGCCGAAGCCATGGAGGTGCTGAGCCGCGCCTACTTTGACCAGCTGGTCAGCGCTGACACCGCCGCCCTGCTGCAGCGCGCTGCCGCTGATGCCGAAACCGAACAGGAAAAGGCAGAAGTGCGGGAGTTGCAGCGCAGCTATGACGAGATTGGCAAGATCCCGGCAGAAGAGTACGCCGCGTTCACCAAGCTGACGCAGGAAAGCATGCCCGCATGGGGCAAGGCAAAGCGCGGCAGTGACTTTGCCAGTTTTGCCCCGTATCTGGAAAAAATTGTGGAATCCCTGCGCGCGCAGGCCCACTATTTTGCCCCTGACCGCGACCCGTATGAAGTCTGGCTGGACCGCTATGAACACGGCCTGACCATTGCCCAGTGCGATACTTTCTTTGCCGCCCTGCGCGAGACCATTGTGCCGCTGCTGGCTGCCATAAAAGAGCGCGGCAGCGCCATCCGCACCGACTTTTTGTATCAGGATTGGCCCATTGAGCAGCAGCGCAAGCTTTCCAAAAAGATCATGGAAGTGTGGGGGCTGGACCCGGACCACTGCGTATTGGGCGAAACGGAACACCCCTTTACCTCCGGCTTCTGGCACGGCGATGTGCGCATTACCACCCATTATATGCCGCAGGATATGTTCTCCAACCTGTACAGCGTGGCGCACGAGGGCGGCCATGCCCTGTATGAGCTGAACGTTGACCCCAAGTATGATTATACCACCCTGGCGGGCGGCGCAACCACCGGCCTGCACGAAAGCCAGAGCCGCCTGTTTGAAAACTATGTGGGCCGCAGCCGCGCGTTCATCCACTATTTGTATCCCACTTTGCTGGAGCTGTTCCCCCAGCAGCTGAACGGCGTGACCGAGGAAGAGATCTACCGCGCCGTCAACCGCGCCGAGCCGAGCCTGATCCGCACCGAGGCGGACGAGCTGACCTACTCTTTGCACATTATGGTGCGGTATGAGCTGGAAAAGGCCCTGATGCAGGGCACCCTGACCGTGGCCGACCTGCCCGCCGCCTGGAACGCCAAGTATAAGGAATACCTTGGCGTGGATGTGCCGGACGATACCCACGGCTGTTTGCAGGATATCCACTGGGCAATGGGCGATATGGGCTACTTCCCCAGCTATGCGCTGGGCAGTGCTTACAGCGCACAGGCGGTGGATGACCTGCGCAAAACCATGGACCTGGATGCCCAGTGGGCCGAAGGCAACATGCAGCCGCTGAAAGACGCTCTGCGCAGCCGCGTGTGGCAGCATGGCCGCGCCAAGGAACCGCAGTGGCTGGTGCAAAGCCTGTGCGGCGGCGCATTTGATGCCGCCCACTACACCAACTACCTGAAAAACAAATATACCGAGCTGTACGGCCTGTAAGCACAGCCGGTAAAAATCAAAGCGGGCGCGCCGTCTACTGTAGGACGGTGCGCCCGCTTTGCGATATAAGTTGGAAAGAAGAGGTGCGATTTATTTTACGGTGTCGTCCGGTTTGGCGGGCTCTGCGGGCTGCGCCTGGGCGGCAGCCTTTGCAGCGAGCTTAGCCTGCTTTTTCTCCGCCCGGCGGGCCTTGCGGCGCTTGAGGGCGGGCCGTGCCACCAGCAGGATGGCAAGCACGATCAGTACCACCGGCCACAGGTAAACCACCACCAGGATAAGATCTTCGGCCCCATCCACAAAGCCGCGCCAGCCGCTGGTAACGGCTTCCACAAACTTTTCGCCAAAGGTGGTGGCGGTGGGGGTCAGAACCCGCACTTCCTGCAGGGAAATATCCACGGTGGAATAGCGCACCTGGTTATCCATCAGCCGCATCTGGCCGGTGTAGCTTTCCAGCTGATACTGCACATCCGAAAGCTGGCTTTCAATTTCCAGCAGGTCGGCGGTGGTTTCAGCTTTGTCGGCCAGGGCGTTCAGCCGGTCACGCTGGTCGTTCAGGGCTTTCAGGCGGGCTTCCACATCTACATACTCAGCAGTAATGTCCTGCGCGCTCTCGTTCAGCGAGGTCACGTTCCCGGCTTCCCCGGCGGCGGTCAAAAAGCTGCGGTAGTTTTCGGCGGGGATGCGCGCGGTGTAATAAGTATAGCGGCTGCCGGAATCCTTGCTGCCGCCCTGGTCAGTGCTTTCCAGGTAGCCGTTCGCGGCGGTTACGGCCTCCTGCAAGGCGGCGCGGGTGGTATCATAGCCGGTGGTTTCCATCCGCACGCTGGCGTTATACACGATCTTGCGGCTGCTTTCCACCGTGGAAGAATCCAGCATCGAGCTGGTCAGATCGTCTGAAGAAAAACTGCTGCCTTCCCCGGGTGCGGCGCTTTCGGCGCTGTAAGATTCATAGTCTCCGGCATCCTGGCTGCTAAGGGCGGCGGTATCGTTAGAAACAGCGGCGGAGTAGGTGCTGCGGCTGGTGGAACCGCAGGCAGCAAGGCTGAGCGCCAGCGCGGCGGATGCGGCAAGGCTGGCAAAGCGGGATAGTGTTGTATGTTTCATAGGGCACGCTCCTTATTGTGTTGTGTGGTAAGGGGTAAGCCAAAAGCAATAGCTGCTTCCTTTACCAGTATAACACGGAAGTGGCACCGGAATGTTACAGCTTGATGTCAAAAAAAGCGGGGGTGCGCCGCAAAACCGGCACACCCCACAAAAATAATTCTAATTATTCAGCTTTTTGACCAAGAACTTTGATATCATCGTTGTCCGCAAAGGCAACAGCGTTGTAACCAGCGGCTTCCAATGTGCCGAACTGCTTGCCCAGCTTTTTGGCCTGGGGCAGAACCGTCACATCATAGGCTGCGCGCAGGGCATCGGCCTTGGCCAGCACGGCGGCGAAATCGGCATCCTTCAGATACAGCAGGGCCAGCTTCTGCTTGGCACCGGGGATCTGGTAATCCTGCTCCAGCAGAATGCCGCAGACGCGCTCGAACCCGATGGAGAAGCCAACGGCGGGCACCTGCTGGCCAATGAACTTGCCAACCATATTGTCATAGCGGCCGCCGCCTGCAACAGCGCCGCTGAACTGCGGGCAGGTCACTTCAAACACCATGCCGGTATAGTATCCCTGGCCGCGCACCAGGCTGGGGGCATAGGCAATGCCGTAACGGCCGTTGGCAATCTTTTCGGCGGTGGCGATGACATAGCGCAGGTCGGCGGTCAGGGTCTCGTCCCCAACGCGGGCGGTCACGGCGTCCAGGCTGAAATCCCCGGCGCGCAGGAACTCATCCAGCGCTTCCACAGCGGCGGCGTCAAACTCTTTTTCCAGCAGCTCTTTCTTTACGCCGTCTGCACCGATCTTATCCAGCTTGTCAAAGCTGATGCAGACGGAATCCAGCTGGTCAGCGGCAAAACCCATCTTTTCCAGCATGGCGCGCAGGATGCGGCGGTCGTTGATGTTGACAGTGAAATCTTTGAAACCGATGCGCAGCAGAGCGCGAGTGGTCACATCGATCAGCTCCACCTCGGCATTGGGGGAAGAATCGCCCAGAATGTCGATATCACACTGCACAAACTCGCGCAGGCGGCCCTTCTGCGGGCGCTCGGCACGGTAAACGCGGTCGGTCTGGATCACCTTGAAGGGGTTGGGCAGCTCGTTGCGGTTGGCAGCGTAGTAACGGGAAAGCGGCAGGGTCAGGTCATAGCGCAGGCCCATATCGGAAAGCTGCTTTTCATCGCCGGAGCGCAAGGCAGCGGCCAGCTTTTCGCCGCGCTTGAGAACCTTGAAGATCAGGTTCAGGTTGTCGCCGCCATCGGATTTGTCCAGGTTTTCCATATCCTCCAGGATGGGGGTGGAAATGCGCTGGAACCCGGCGGCGCGGTAAGTATCCAAAATTTGGCCCTGAATGTAATCACGCAATGCCTGCTCGCGCGGCAAAAGGTCGCGCATGCCCTTTAACGGCTGTGTTTTCATGGTTGTTCCTCCCTATTATCTGCGCGGGCAGCGGCCCGCGGAAAGATCAAAAGATATACCTCTTTATCATATCTGTCCCGGCGTTTTTTGTCAACAAAAACGGGGCATACTGAAGCTGTATCAAACTGTGTGGAACTGAAAGGATAAGGAGGAAGAACACCATGCCAAAACAAAACGGCAACCCCAAAATTCTGGCCGCCGGTGCCGCCGTGCAGCTGCTGACCGGCATTCCGGCGGCGTGGGGCGTGTTCCAAAAGCCGGTCATGGCGCAGTACGGCTTTTCCCGCGGGCAGGCCATGCTCAGCTTTGCCATTCTGGTGGCAGGGTATGGCATCGGCTGCGCCATCGGCGGTTTTGTGCAGGATCAGCACGGCCCGCGCTATGCGGCCCTGTGGGGTACCGCGCTGCTGGGCGGCGGCAGCATGGGGGCGGCGCTGGTGCCGCAGGGCAATGCAGCGTTGTTCTTTTTGGTGTACAGCATCCCGGCGGGGGTAGGCAGCGCCTTTTTGGCCCCGGCGGTGCTGGCCTGCGCCCAAAAGTGGTATGCCAGCCGCAAAGGGCTGGCAACGGGGGTCAGCGGTGCGGCTATGGGGCTTTCCGGTGCGTTTTTAACCGTTTTTGTGGGTTTTGTGGAAAACCGCTGGGGGATGCGTGTCTGTTTTGCCGCGCTCGGTGTGGTGGTGCTGGCGGTGTGCGGGGCATCCGCCGCCGTGCTGCAAAATCCACCCCAGCCCGCCGGCCAGCCAAACGCAAAAGCGGCAAACGACCTGCCGCCCCACCAGATGGTGCGCACCACGCAGTACCGCCTGTGTGTTGCGGGGGTGGCGCTGGCAGCCCCGCCCATGCTGCTGTTCAGTCCGGAGATTCTGACCATTGCAGCGGACCGCGGCCTGCCGGAGCAGTGGGCGCCCTTGTGCGTGGCAGTGGGCAGTGCGGCCAGCGCAGCAGGGCGGTTGCTTTGCCCCGCTGCCAGTGACCACTGGGGCCGCAAACCAGTTTTGTACGGGGTGTATGCGGCCCTGGCGGCGGGCAGCATCGGGTTTGCCTTTGCGCAGGGGTGGTGGGTGCTGGCGGCTTACTGTGTGCTGACCTGCTTTTACTCCGGCGGCGCAGCGGTGCAGCCCGCCTTAAATACGGACCTGTTCGGCCTTGCCCATGCGGGGGTCAACTATGGCTTGATCGCCCTTGGCATGAGCGCCGGCAGCCTGCTGAGTTATGCGGGCAGCCAGCTGCTGGATCTGCCTGCCCGGCATATGCTGGCGGTAGCCAGCGCCGTGGCGGGCGGGATATGTTTCCTATTTGTAAAACCTGTAGCAACGGTTGAAAAGCAGCAGGGGAACGGGTAAAATAATACAAGGCAATACCGCATAATTCTAAGTGCCGATACGGCGAGCGAGGTGCGGCAGAT
>ENA-ORVG01002271-ORVG01002271.1-human-gut-metagenome-genome-assembly--contig:-NODE-2271-length-18966-cov-2.992068_pt1 | contig 18966 bp, 10 predicted proteins | sample MGYA00242091_ERZ509233 | MGnify/ENA primary metagenome ERZ509233 (study PRJEB26280, sample SAMEA2338840) | human gut metagenome | biome: human gut; feature: human-associated habitat; material: faeces... | reverse complement strand
GGAAGAACGTACCTCTGCTGTATTCAAAGTTACTCCTTCAATTTCTGAAGATGCAACAACATCATGCGTCACAGCTTCCACCGTAGCGATCATCTGACTATCAAATCCAATTGTACTTAACCTTCCAACAAGATATCCGATAGCCCTGTTTGTCAGGGCTATCGCATCTGACAATCTTTCAGCGTTCCATCTGAATGAACTCCAATTTTCTATTTCATGGATAAACATACCATCAGTTATTTCTGCAAAAATAACTATTAAATTGGAGTTATCTATAAAAATGCGGTTAAAAGAGGTATGATAAGCCGCAAATTTTGCGGTTAATTAATGAGATTAAACCGCATTTAATAAAAACAAGGCATATTCATCACGCTTGGTTTGAAGAATCATTCAAACCAAGTACGAAACTTCCTTATGTGGAGTACCCAATATTACTTTTTACTATCCGGCAACGGATTAATAGCCCCCCTTTGTGTACAAGTATATGCCGATACATCTACCGCTTTGCGGTGTGATTCAGCAACCGACACCCCTCTAAGTATGTTCACAACAAAGGTAGCAGTAAACGAGTCGCCTGCACCTACTGTATCGGCCACCTCGACTTTAGGTGTGTTTATGGATGACACTTCCCCACTTGCATCATATATGCCACTACGTACTGCCCCCTGTGTGAATATAACATATTTGAGCGAGAAACGAGCAATGAGTTCTGCGATAGCTTCCACAAAATCAGTCGAAAGGGAAAGAAGAGAAATCAATAACGGCAATTCGTCTTCATTCAATTTGAGCACATTTGCCTTTTGCAAGGATTCCACAATCAAGTCTGTCGAATAAAAACGTTGCCTGATATTAATATCAAACACCTTCAAAGAGGTATCCGGCACGGCATCTATGAGTCTCAAGATTGCAGCACGTGACTTTTCACTTCGTTGTGCCAAAGAGCCCCAACAAACAGCATCTGCATCGCTGACAAGTTTCATGGTCGCAGGACTACACTCGATAGCATCCCAAGCAACATTCTCAACAATCTCATATTGCGGTACACCGGCCTCATTCAACGACACAAGCACTTTACCTGTCGGCAAAATATTACGGGAAATATATCCTAAATCAAGTCCGGTCTCTTTAAGCACCGTAAATGTTTCATCACCGAGTTCGTCGCCACCTATTGCCGTAACGGGATATGATTCTGCTCCCAATTCCTTCGCAAAAAAACAGAAATTGATAGGCGCTCCGCCAAGTCTCTTACCTTCCGGGAAGCAATCCCAAACAACTTCTCCTATACCTATTATTTTCATGGTTTTATAGTTTAATAATTATTTTCATGGATGTTGCACCATTCTCGTCTATAAATTTATATGCCTTGTCATACTGTTCGAACGGAAAATGATTCGAAATAAGCGGTTCGAGACAGATAGCTCCCGAACTTACCTGATCGATAGCCGTAAGATAATCTTCATGGCGATACATCATCGTTCCGTTCACCTTCAGTTCGTGCTCTCCCAAATAGAACATATTAAGCGACGGATCCTTGCCAAATACCGCCACTACAACGATAGTACTCCCTTTTTCAATACACTCCATAAGCGAACGAATACTCGACTCAACTCCGGCAACCTCAAACGCAGCTTGAAAATCTTCATCCCCGAAAAGCCTCTTCGCTCCTTCTTTGAGCGGCGTCTTAGCTACATTGAGCGTATCTACTATACCACATTTACGGGCTATTTCAAGTCTGAAATCACTTACATCGGTAATAAGAACCCGTTTGGCTCCTCTTGCCTTAGCGAACTGCGCCACGAGGTTACCGATTGTTCCGGCACCCGATACAACCACATTCTTATCTTTCAAGTCCCCGCCACGCATGGTTGCATGCGCAGCCACTGCCACCGGTTCTATCATAGCCCCATAATCAAGTGACATACCTTCAGGCAACACCGCAATCCTGTCATCATCAACCACAAAAAAGTCTTGCGCAGCTCCATTTGCCTGAAAGGCTTGCACTCTTAGCTCCTCACAAATATTATACTCTCCCCGCTGACAAGGCTTGCACTTCCCACACGCAAGTTGCGGACGTGCGGTGACAACGTCACCCACCTTGCAGATCGTAACCGCCGTCCCCGTAGCGACTACCACTGCCGAATATTCATGCCCCTGAACTACCGGATAGAAAGTTGCCGGATGACATCCATGATAAGAATGTATCTCACTTCCACAAATACCAATTCTCTTAATATTCAGAAGTACCTGATGTTCTTTCAGGTCCGACGCCTTAGGCGCCTCAACTTCACGAAATTCAATATGTTTTGGTTCTACTAATACCGCTTGTCTCATTTTATACCATATTTACTTAAAATTTCTATTACCGGAGTCTCTATTGACTTCGCCCAAAGTGCATATCCATAACTACTTGGATGAGTTCCGTCGACCGATGTCTCATGCGCATCGGAAGCATCAGGCGTAATCAGATAAACGTCTTTATATTTCGGGTTCGTGCGGATTTTCGCAAACAACTCCTCTACGGTTGCCGCCTTAGCCCGTTCTTTCGCATCAAGAACTGTATCGAATGAACGTCGTTCACGATAGATAGTACGCTGAAATATCAACGGAGTAGCCGGATGTGCCGCTATAAGCCGATCGATAAACGGCATCAGGCGCTCTCTTATCAGTTCTGCGTCAGGATTTGAAAAAGTATCGAATATAAAGGCATCAGCCTTGACTTCCGCAAGAACGTCGAGCATGTAAGGCTGCATCAGGCAACGTCCGCTTGTTGCGAGCGACACGACTTGAAGACCTGTATTACGCATAAATTGCATGGGATAACTCATACCGGATCGATCCGTGCTCACTCCCTGCGTAAACGAAGAGCCATATACCGCTATCCTGTGACGAAAATCGGCCTTCAACGGTTCGATAACAGCATCGTCATCTATCCCTATCTTACAAGAAATGACCTCCGAATACATCGGCATATACATCATACATTCGTGCATCGTACCATCCATATTCTCAATGAGCGTGAATGTCTCGGTTTTCTCGCCCTTATACGCTTTCAATGAACCGCTTGCTGCATACTGCCATTGACCGTCTGCATTTTTGATATAAAGATCATATCCTTTATAAGAGATCGGCATGGTTGAATGGCTCGAATATACATATCCCCACTTTGTCGTAATCTGTATATTACGCGTGTTCGTTTTAAACAACACAGCCATACCGGCAGAGCAACGGAGTTGTCGATTCTCCGTCCTGTTAAAACCTTTATAAACCAATGTATCGACTCTATGATACGGATTGGGAGTCGATTCAAACGGCTTACCTATCAGGTTAAGCGTTGACGCCTCCGTCTGTTTTTGTGCCGAAACCGACAATACGCACGAAAGCGACAGAACAACCGTTATGAAAAACTTCTTCATTGCCTTGTATTTTTTAGTTGTTTACTGTAATAAGACCTTCAACCCTTCCGCTACTTGCATAGCATAAAACTGCTCATACTTTTCCATAAACACAGGATATTTGTCCAGTCCCAATGACACAAAAGGTGATATTTTCAAGAACTCGGCCGGCGATCCTCTGGAAATCAACTTCCTGTCCGCCGGGGTGATGTGAGGTTCGGAGATAGCTATATTTTCACCGGACTCGGTGCGCGCACCTATCAGGTATTTGCAATAAACAGCTATCAGGAAAGCCTCTATCGAAATATCCTTCCCATCCTGCAACATCTGTTTGAGTATGGGTACCACATAAACGGCAAACTTAGCAATGCCATCGCCGCAAAGCCGTGATACCTGATCGCTGATCGCCTTGTTTGAAAATCGTTCGATAAGCTGGTCTTTATACGCTTCAAGGTCAACGCCTTCGGGAACCGGAACATAAGGAGTAACGTCCCTGTTCATAAACAGCTTTATCATTGCACGATACCTCTCGTCTGCCATTACAGCATCGACCTTCCTGAATCCTTCCATATAGGCAGGATAAGAAAGAAGAGTATGTGACGCATTGAGAAGACTTAATTTCATGATTTCATACGGGGTCACATCATGGGTGAATGTAACTCCCACCTTCTCCCATGCAGGACGGCCTGCAATGAAATTATCTTCAATCACCCATTGTATAAAGTCTTCACAACACACATCTGTAACCTTACCCGGTTTTGTTACGGGAGTGATTCGATCTACCATCGAATTCGGGAACGTCACTTTCTTTTTCGCCCACGCTGCCACCTCGGGATATTTCGCTTCAAAGTATGACATAAACGCACATTTGGCGGCATTGCCGTTCATCTGCATGTTGTCACACGAAAGAATCGTAATCGGCAAATCTTTCTCCATCCGACGTTTGAGTCCTTCGGCTACATACCAGAACACACTGCGCGACTTGTTAAAGTCAACCTTATATCCCCCTTCGGTAATGGTGAGAGAGATGATTTTTATCTCCTCCGATGCTAGTTTAGCGATGATAGGCTCACTGTCTATTTCCCCCCATGCCAGTTCAACAAGCGAACCAATCAGCATACTATCCTGTTCGCCGGAAGGGCTGCATGTCGTCAATTGATATATGCCGTCGTCTTTCTTGAGGGCGTTGAACAAGACCCCGTCCGTAGGCATAATCATGGCTCCGAATACCCCCCAGCATCTTTGTGAAGGATCTTCAAGTAATAGATTTGTGTAAGCTTCGAGATGTGCACGATGGAAGTTTCCAACGCCGAAATGTACTATTCCAGCCTTTATTTCAGCACGATTATAATTAAAAGTCTTCATACGATAATTTCAATGTTTCGGCAAGTGATTTTTCCACCTTGTCGCAATGTTCTATATAGAATTTATAAACCTCATTCCATTTATAATAAGATGCTTCAACCGCTTCCAACGGCAACCGGAGGTCTTTTTCATTCAGCATAAACTTAACTAAAACGTCCGGATTGCCTTCTGATTGGTAAAAGATCATCTGAAGGTTCGCACCCATCGGAATATCCCAGTACTTCCAACTCCGCAACGCTTCTTCGGAATTACTTGCCTCACGCGCCCACGTTCCGGCTTGCAGATTGGTCAAGATGGCCATCAGAACGCCATCGTGTCCGAAGTTGAGATTGATACCATGACGCTTGCGAACCAGATCTTCGGCAGATTCGTCTAACAAATGGCGTAACGTGCGGGATGCAAGTCCCCAACTACGCCCGTGAGATACCGGTTCAGGACCTTTCTGCGCAAAATACTTATAGTTCTCGATTTCTGCCCAAGCCAATATTTCCTCTTCTGTAAAAATATCCCATATAGGCACTTGACGGTCGAGACATTGCATCAGCGATGCCATTAACCAGAAGCGATGGATCAGGTCGTACTTGTCATACTCACTTTCTACTTGTGTTACGTCTATAAACAGTCTTGTAAAAAAAGCATCCACATTCAACTTTTCATCTATATATGAACGATATTTTTTATACCAACTGTTTTCTTTGCCGAGTATATACTTATCAAGCGGACTCCTGTCGGGACATACGTTACCGTAGGGATTCAGTGTGGCAAGGAACGAACGGGAGTTGTCTATCTCCGCCCATTCAAGCCCGGGACGCAGCGACAAAATGCCCGAATTTACAGATTGCATGGTGGCTGCCACCCGAAGCACATTCGTTGCGTTAGTCTTCAAATAGGGATGGCCTTCAAATACTTCCGGATAGTTTTGTACCATCCTCCGGCCTATCTCCCTTGTCTGACGATAACCGATTTGTGTCAGATCGCCTTCTTTGTAAAACACATTCTTCTTGAACGGTTCAAGACGTTCGTACAGGGCTTTCCCAAAATCGGTAAGGTTGTTTGTGGCATGAGCTTTCTCCAATACGCCGTATATGGCAGGATAAGTCACCTCATCGTCTATCTGACGCGCTCCATGACGGAAATAGCCGTTTATATAGAAAGGCGTATATCCTTTGGGCGCCGGCGTAACCGGATGTGAAAGATCGGTCACATAATACACGCCGCCCGCACGTTCCGGGTCCCTGCGTATCTCGTCGAGAGGATTTTCGGCCACCGGCTTTTCTTTCGGAAGAGAGAGTTTGAATATGCAAGGAAGATCAGACGTCTTTTTCGCATTCGTATTGGTATTGACATACATAACCCCGTCTTTGACCACAATATCTTCCGGCTCGTAAATAACCTGTTCCTGCACATTGTATCGGGCAGTAATCGTCCGCCTATCCGTATCGTACACCCGGATGCAGGAAGGACGGCTGTCATCCTGTTTCCCAACTCCGAAGCAAAAATAGATTTTACCATCATGCATACAGCCCGCTTGCGTGAACCATACCTCATAGGGGAACACCACTTGATCGAGAATGTCATTTTCGTCGAGGCGCACCTTTGCCCCCTCACTCAACGACGGTATGCGGAATTTGGTGGCGACATACTGGTTTTCCCATGCATGCTTTGTCACCTTCGCCACAGTACGTTTACGCGCCGAGAATATCCATATAAATCCCCGTTCCCGATCGACCAGCCAGCTTGGCGCACCAAAGATGGGGACATACCCTTTCTCCGCCCACTTCGAGCCATCAAGTTCAATTGTCTGTGCGATTTCGCTGCTAAAACGTTTTCCACGACGGGTAATGCTCTCCACAAAGCACAACCATTCCAACTCGCTTCCTACCTTCCCGTTTGTGATATACAAGAGAGGAAACGATGCTCCGCGTTTTGTCTCGACGCCAAAGCATACATTATTTACATGGTTGTCCGGATGGGAGGACGCCAACTCAAAGCCTGCCACAGGTTTCGGATCGGCACTTTTGAAATCATAGATATTCACGTGCCCTCCATCCTCGCACGAGAATATGTAATCATCCCATATTTCAAGTCCTTGCTGTGCCCGCCCCCGTCCTTCCTTTGCCAGGAAGACAGAGCACTCTACCTCTTTCTCCGGCTCTACATACAACTGGGCGATAAGGGGAATAGAGATCAGTAAGCACACGACAGACAAATAGATCTTTTTCATAAGTATGCTCTATAAATTTAAAGTATGATTATGTTCTACGTTAATCGAACAGCTCTACGCCTAACGACTCAAGCCGTTTCTGCAACTCTCCCACATCGAGAGCCCGCGGAGTACAATGCTGCGACGCACTCATGGCAGCGGCAATACCAACTGCCTCTCCCATCGCCATGCAAATACTCATGACACGATATGAAGCGTGAGCTCTGTGAGTACCCGATATGCACCGTCCCGCCACCAAAAGCCCTTCCAAGCCCAACGGGAGAAAACAACGATACGGCAAATCGTATGGTTTGCAATATTGGATGGTTGGTTCCGCCTGTCCGGCTCCGTCAGGATTATGTATATCGACAATGAACAATGCTTTATGTACCACCACATCGGCAAAACGGCAGCCTTCCGCCATTTCATCGGCATCAATCACATAGTCTCCCATCACCCTGCGGCTTTCGCGCACTCCGGTTGTTGTACCACTTCCGATCACTCTACAGTTTTCGTAACCCGGCAAATTTTCTTTCAAGAATTGAGTCAGGAGGCGTATCTGTTGTCTAAGTTCAAGATCGGCGGCGAAAATAGAGCTTACCGAAGTTATATCCACCCTATTGACTTGTGTCGTATTTACCTGACGGCAACCCGGTCTGACCGACGGATGCAAACGCACGGCAGCAAGCATCCGGGGAAGTTCGCCCTCATCGGCTTTCTTTTTACACCAATCAAGAAAACACTCGCCATTCAATTGAACATTGTCTACATCTCCAATGCAGATAATTCCTTTCGACTCATCTACGCCATCAATGGTGTATTCAAGGGTTACAGGCTGCATGAGTCCGTCAGCACGTCCTTTTTCTATTTTTGCACCGGCAAGAAAAGATACTATGGCATCACCGGTACAATCAATCGTAACCGCGGCTTCAAAACAGAGCGTCCCCTCGTTACTTGCACACTTAATGCCTTTTACCACCTTTCCGTCACGAATAACATCCGACACGCAACATTGCAAAAAGACATCGATGTTCTTTTCCCTAGCGACAAATTCTGCCAATGTAAGTTTTGCCTCTTCGAAATCGTGAGCATTTCCATGTTCGCCAATCCAGTCATTGTCTTTGACGCCAAGAATAGCACAAACCTCATCGCGCATCGTGTTCTTGCTTACACTACCGAGAATAGGGCCGACATACCCGGCGGTCAGGTTACCTCCGATGACTCCGTATCTTTCGATAAGGGCAACACGTGCTCCTTGCCGGGCGGCGGCTACAGCCGCACATATCCCGGCAGGACCTGCACCTGCTACTATTACATCATAATATTTTGTATTCATTATCTGCTTGTATATGGACCGGAAATAGTCTTAACAGTCATTGCCCCGTCAGAATCTGTGATTGTCACAACTCTGTATTTGTTTCCTCCATCGGTCACACGAACTACAATATGTCCATCATATCCCTTTACTCTCGCAGCCTCTTCCGCCGTAACCCGGTCGTCTACTCCGCTGGGACGATCGCCCTGCCAGAAGTTAGTGATAAACATGTCACACGCAGGGAGTGTTGTCTCCATCGAATTCAGTATATCGGTACGGGGATGACAATCTACCCACGAATTGACAACAATCGTTTGTGGATTGAGTGCTTTCAGAGCATCCACCTGATTGGTGTTGGTTACACCGTGATGGTTAGCTTTCAAGAGTTCCACCTGACCTACTGCTTTTGCACAGGGCAGTTCGGCATCTTTCCACGCATGACTCGAACGTCCGTTATACTGAAGGTCACCACCGGCAAAGAAATCAAAGTTGCCATACGAAACTTTCATCACACAACTGGTTATATTCTCCGGCGGACAATTGTCACTGGAGGTAATGTTCTTACTGTTTTCGTATGTAATCTCCGAGAGTTCAGGGAATGTCTTCTTTGTGGTAGTGCCCGAACCTGTCCAGATCTCTCCATTCACTGCCACGTTTTGCACCTTTGCAGTAGGGTACTTTGCAGGATTATACTTCTGAACGATCTGATTATTCGCCCCTGCTTTGAATATCGCAGCATCGAACTTTTGATTGGCGACATGCCATTTCACTGCATTGATATAGTTATTACAACTTGGAGCATTGTCTGCCATTGTCGCCATGTCGAACGGATAGTTATAATCGGGATAGCCACGATCAAGAAGCGTACCAATCTTGAAATTATCGAAAATCTCGGCAAAACCTATCAACGAATAAGTACTGGAATTAGCTGATTTTGGCAAGGAAGAAGTATAACCGCCGAAGTGGTCATTATGGAAGTGGGTAAGTACGGCATAATCAATCGTACTGTTACCTGTCCATACCATACACTTACGAATGTAATCAGTTATAATCTGCGAACCACGGGTAGAAGTCAGAGTCGGATCCCAACGACTACGGATACCGGTGTTGGTCGTATTACTATTAGAGTTGGTCGTAACACTCGAACTTGCGGCATCAATAAGCATTTGCGTACCATCCGGGAATATTACAAACATGCTTTCACCGGTAGTTGTATTGATGAAATGAATATCCATCACACCCTCCTGCCAGGCAGGAATCGTTTTACCTACCTCTATTTCAGTGGCAGCATCTTCCCCACCTCCATCCGGACGAATCAAAAATGAGTGAGACTCATTGGAGCTGCATCCTACAATCGCAAGGATGAACAGACTAAATATAAATATTAACCTTTGCATGCTATATGAAGATTTAAAAACATCTCTCCGCCTTCAATGCTGACGGCAAGACGAATATAATTACCAAAATTTGAATTTACCTTTATAATATGTTGGCCAAGTCCTTTGAAGATTACAGGCTCACTACCGTCGTCAGCCCAATGTATACCGTCTTGCGATAGTTGTACACGACCTTCGAATACGGGATCTCCTTCTATTTTCTCAACCATAACAAAGAATATAGCCTCATCTGCCCAACCAGCCTCGTAAGGATGAGTGAAGAAAGTGCCTTTAAAGAATTTCTTTACCTCAAGATGGGAATCATTAAACATTTTCATATATTACATTCCTCCTTTTATTCTTGTGAAACAACAACAGAATCTATATAAAAGAATACACGACGATTGGTATCAGTACCCACCCAGAAAAGAGGATTGATAAGATTGTCGATGCGTCCATATCCGTCAACGGTATCAGCTGCAATGCCACGCATATCCCAAATTTTGTCCTGACATTGGAACTCTACATATTCACGAAGCTCTGTGTCAAGTTTCAGACGCATGTATTGCCAATTGAGTTTACAGTCGGTCTCATTGTAAATGAGTTTCTGATGACCATCTTTCAAATCCTTGAATCCATCGTGGTCGCCATTAGGATAACGGCGGCCGAACCACCAGGGATCGACTCCCCTCTTACACCAGTCTCCGTCAAGTCCATAAGCCCAATCGCGGTCGGTTATGTCTTCATTGGAATGTTCATACTGCCACTTCTGCATTAATTTGCCATCTACTGCATTGAGATAACGAATTCCTACATGGTAACGTTTTCCACCCTCCTGTACATCGAATCCCATACCAAAATCGCGGATGGAACTCTCATGCAAACCCGGTTGTGGACGGTCACCGCCATCCACCACATCCTGTTCCGCCGTGTATGTAAACCAACATTCTATCTGCAAATATTTGCAGCCCGGACGAGAGAACGAAAGCCGCTTAATGGCATGTCCCAGACAACCTTCCGCCGGAATCTCCGTATAAGGAGCGGCAACAGGTCTTGTCGAAAGTTTAAGAGAGTAAGTGCCGGACATAGCTCCGTGAGTACCCGGATACCTGAAAGTAGCGGAACTAAGCATGACCGGTGGCCACTGGTCTTTATTGACCAATGTCTTGGGAACATCAAAATCGGGATATTCCGTAAAGTTAGGCATTAATGTCATCCAGCCGTTAAAGCCGGTGTTGAATACATCATAGCTCAACACCCTTTTCAATGGTTGATAGCGACTGCGCAATAAAATTTCTCCAATGCTCATAATATCATTTATTTAATAAAGTTAGTACCCTGGATTTTGAACAAGTTTTCCATTCATTATCAATACATCATCACTTGGCAATGGCCATAAATAAATCTTCTCATCATACTTACGTTCACCATGCTGGACGATATAGGTTCCGTCGGCCATCGCTTCAAAAGAAGGAAATCCGTCTTTGTCAAATGTCGGAGTCTCCGGCCAAAACCAGTTGCCTGCCGCAAAGTATTCCTTTGCCCTGTTGGCTGTACGGGTAAATCCGTACATATTGTGTCCGAAAGCATTCTCAAACTGATGCCAACGAAGCAAATCGAAATAGCGCAGATTTTCCCATGCAAACTCCACACGACGCTCACGACGGAGCACTTTGCGCAATGCTGCCTGATCGGTTGTCGTAATGGACGGATAGTCGTTGGTTTGTGTACGGGTGGTGCCATAAGCACGGGCACGGACATCGTTGATGCAAGCAAGGACAGTAGCGTCAATCTCCCCCAGTTCAATCTTAGCTTCGGCATACATCAACAAGACATCGGCATAACGCATGAGAATGACGGGGTTGTCGTTATACAAAGTAGTACGCCATGACTCTTGCGCGCCTTTGCGCAGGCAACAACCATTGTAAGCACAGTTGGAAGCATCCGAACCGCCTTTGGAATCTTTGTTTGTAATCATACGATTTTGTGTATAGTCCATTACTTCGAGTGCGTTTGGCGCAGGATTCCACTCAATACCATAGATACGGCTGCCGGGAGCTGCAAATGTTTCCAGGCAACGGGGATCGCGGTTGGCAAATGGATCGTGAGGATCAAAACCGCTGCCCGGTTCATCAATCGTCTTGCCATTCGTCATTTCGTAGACAGCAAGAAGTTCCCACGAAGGTTGCGCATTATGTGTACCGCCTGCCGAACGGGCAATAAAGGAACCGATAGCCTGTGTAGTAGGTTTACCGTTTTCATCCAACTCAAGGTCGCTTGAGTGAGTAACAGAGAAGATTACTTCTTTGCTTCCTCTTGTCTTGTCGCGGAAAAGTTCTCCATAATCAGGGGCCAAGTCATATACTTCCAGATCCATACAGTCTTGCGCAGCGTTTGCGGCAGTCCTGTAGTCGTGTTGATAGAGAGCGGTACGAGCCTTGTAAGCATAAGCCGTTCCTTTGTCCACACGGGTGGCGCCGCTATTATTATTTGCGGCCGGCAAATTTTCTGCGGCATAGTCATAATCGTCATAAATTTGTTTCAGAACGACAGCTTTGTCGGTACGCCCCATCTCAAATGCTTCCTCCGGAGTAATCGAAGTCACGTAGAAAGGAACATCTCCCCAAAGAGTAATCAAACGTGAATAAGCAAACGCCCTGAAAAAACGGGCTTCGGCACGAAGCGTATTCAGTTCAGTGGTGGAATATTTGCCTTCAAGTTTGTCGAGTGCCTCCAAAATCCGGTTGGCACGACTAATGTTCTTATACGTGTAACTCCAAACAGTCTTGATGTTAGGATTACTTGTAGAAGACGCATTCAGTGAACCTGCCGCAATGGTATAAATGTTGGTTCGTTGCGCCCAGTCATCCGTATTACGGTCCAGCGTCCAACCTTCTTCTATAACAAAGAAAGTACTGCGATAAAAATCGTTCAACGAGATTCGAACTTCCTCCGGTGACGAGAACCAGTTTTCACTGGATGCGGCTGAAGGAGGATTCAGATCGAGGTTCACACAAGAAGTTACAGATAGAAGAGCTATCATGCAAATCAATACATGTATTTTTTTCATATTATGTAATTTTTTCATACTCCATTAGAATTTGATATCCACTCCAAATGTATAAGTGCGTGTGATATAGGTAGAAGCGCCTGCTTCAGGGTCCCATCCCGAAAGATAACTATCAAAGCAGTATGGATCATCGATATTGACGTACACCCGAAGTCCCTTGATTCCGATTTTAGAGACGATTTTTTTAGGAACTGTATAGCCAACGTTGATATTCTTTATACGCATATAGGCACTACTCTTGAGCCAGTAATCCGACATTTTGTAGTTGTTGTATTCACCGCCCTGATGGCTCAAACGGGGATAGCTGGCTGCCGCGTTCTGCTCTGCAGTGTTGTACACACTCCAATAATTACGGCTGCCATTGTCGTTCAGAAGGACCGACGGAGCTGGAAGCCATTGTCCCTGCATGGGGCGAATCATACTTTCGGTGAGGCGTGAAAGTTGTTTCCCGACACCATTGAAGAGTAGGGAGAAAGAGAGACCTTTCCAGCCCAAACTAATAGAACCTCCATATAGATAGTGTGGCAATGAGCTGCCAAGCACTACACGGTCGTATGTCTCATTGATAATTCCATCAGGAGTGCCGTCCGGACCGCTGACATCTACATATTTCACATCACCCGGTTTGGTAGAAGCCGAAAGTAGAGCGCTTTCACTGACTTCCTCTGCAGTCTGGAACAAACCTGCAGTCTTATATCCATACCAGGAGTTATATTCTGCACCTTCAGTAATAATGGTACCATCGCTGTTAAACTGCTGCTTGCCATTAAGATTATCTATTATAGATTTGTAATCAGAGATATTAAAACTTACCGCATAATTTACATCTCCGATACGGTCAGACCAGCCGAGTTTCACTTCCCAACCACGGGTGTGCATTTTACCTACGTTCCTGTCAGGTGCCGAATAACCTGTAAACGACGGGATTGCCACTGACAAGAGCATATCTGTTGTCTTCTTATAATAATAGTCTGCGCTAAAGTCAAGACGATTGTTAAAGAAAGCGGCATCCACACCTATATCCCAGCTCTGTGTTTTCTCCCAATGGATATTCTCATACGCATAATCCTGTTGAGCGGCAGACATCGAAGATTGGGGCGTAGAACCTGCACTGTCATACATAATGGCATTATTGAACGAAATGTATGTCTGGTAAGGATAATTTCCAATCCGCTCGTTACCGAGCGTACCGATAGAGGCACGGAACTTCAGATAGTTTATCGGGGTTATGTTTTGCATGAACTTCTCGTTAGAGATGACCCAACCCACCGATGCGGACGGGAAGAATCCCCAACGGTGATCCTTGTGAAAACGTGAAGATCCGTCTTCACGAGCATTGAGCTGGAGGTAGTAACGGCTGTCGTAATTATACATGACACGGCCAAAAAATGAACGGTATGCATTCTGATAAGAATTGCCGGCTACGGCAAGAGCATTCTTGTTCGCCAAATCAAGATAAGGGAAAGAAGACAAAGACATATCGTTGGTCGATCCCGACATCGTTTCATACGTATAACTATAATCTTCGTAACCGACCATGGCATTGAAGTTATGTACCTTGCTGAAGGTCTTGTCGTATGTAGCGATGAATTGTTTCTCCAATGATTTGATGTTACGGCGTTCTTCACTTAGCGAATTGGAAGTATATCCAGAAACATATCCCAGCATAACATCGGTTTCGTATGCATCGTAAACAGGTATGGCTTTCTTCATCTCCTTGATTGAAACAGTCCCGACGGTAGGAGTCAGATTGGCAGTAAGGGTCAAATCTTTTATGGGCTTATAGCTCAACGAGAATTTACCGGTCATTGTGTTGGATACGGTCTTCTTCTCTCCGCCTTCCAATAAGGCGGCAAGCGTATTGCTAAGACTGCCGTCTTTACCAGGACCAACACGGCCATCCGGATAAAGTCCCAAATAAATGGAAGGATACATATAAGCTGCACGAATCGGACTACCGGAAGTCGGGTCATTTTTCGTGGCATAACGTACCGAGAAATCGATAGAACCGGAGAGTTTATCGCTAATCTTCAGATTATTACGCGAACGGATAGAGATTCTTTCGTGGTTTGAACCTTTATAGATAGCGTCGGCATTTTCGTAGGTAGCGGAAGTGTGGCTCTTGATTACCTTGTTGCCATACGTCATGGTTAAGTTGTGCTTATGGCGCATAGCGGTATTCGAAAGAATAGCGTCTTTCCAATCATAGATAGGATATTGAATGGGATCATACCTGTTGTTGGTAGCATAGTTGTCGATGTAGTCCTGTGAATAGTTGGCAAATTCGCCTCCCGCAGGATTACCGGCATCGTTCCACGACCATTCATTGTACATTGTCATGTAGTGATAAGGGTCTGTCAGAAATTTCGGAAATTCGGTAGGAGAAGACAACGAAATCTCTCCGTTGTAACCGATCGAAAGCTGTCCCTCGGTTGCCTCCTTAGTCGTTATCAAGATAACACCGGCAGCAGCACGGGCACCATAGATGGATGCAGAAGCTGCATCTTTAAGTACAGTAATCTGCTGTACGTCTTCGCTTGCTATATTGTCGAGGCTACTGACCATCATACCATCGACAAGGATAAGCGGACTCGAATCAGACATTGTTGTCACACCACGCACCTGAACCGTAGCACTCGCTCCCGGCATACTGCTCGAACGGGTAACCGTCAGTCCCGGAATCAGTCCTTGCAAAGATTGTGAAAGTTGAGACGTACTCTGTTTCTCGATAAGCGAACTGTTGATTACACCGACCGCACCTGTAAGATCTTTCTTTTTTACAGATCCATAGCCGATAACAACTGTCTCTTCAAGTTGTACAGCATCCTCTTTAAGTTTTATATTTACTACACTCTTACCATCCCACACCACAGTCTCGGTCACATAACCAAGATAACGGAATTCTATTGTATGGCCTGATTCAGCGCCATTGAGCGCATACTTTCCCGACATATCGGAGGTAGTACCTTTTGCATTGTCTTTATCGTGGATCACCACTCCGACAAGAGGACCATTGGCATCGCTAACGACACCCTTCATTACATTCTGTGCAAAAGCCAGATTGATTTGCAGGAAACATGCCAATAACAGGCTTAATATACTTTTTTTCATACTCTTTATTCTACGATTTCAAGCAATACATGTTGGTTATACTCTTTGATTGCCGCACCTGTTTCAGGATTACTCGGATGTTGCGCTGAAAAACGTGTCTGGCCGCTTGCGTGTGTACAGTCTATATACTTTCCAGCGAATTTGGCGCCATTAAGACATAGACGGCCTGCCTGTCCAAATCTTAACACAATCTCATCCATATCCTTAGTCGTGGTAAATATTCCTTCGGCAGGGATATATGCGCCATTGTTTTTTTCATCGAGCAACATTCCCGCAAAGTTGTAGGTAATAGTTGCCGAATAATTGATAGGTGCACCTGACAGTGTCTCTGTCGCACTTTCCTGAAGAGTCGAAGTCGGAAGAGCCGGTTTCCATTCTTCTCCATCCTTGAACTCGATCATCCAGTAGTTGGAACACATCGTTCCTAATTTGGTCACAAAATAGAAGTGTATCTTGGTACCGGCAGGAATGGTCGTACCTTTCATATCCCCATAGACATACCAATAATCACCCGGAATAGCTCCTGATACATACGGGTCACCATTACCACCTACGGCACGGCTGCATACGGCAGTCTGCGCTACATAACCTGTCCGGTCACATGCCCAATACTCAATCTTACCACTTCCGGCACTCGGAGCAAGATACTTGCCATTGGTTCCCGGGAATACAGACTGTGCCTCATCATCAGCAAATGTTCCACTTGTGTTGGCAGTTAAACTCTTCAAGTCCCAATCAGCCAAAATGCCCGAGAAAGCATCTTGTACAAGAGTATAGGTATAGTCTGTATCATCCTGGATGGTTACCGTTACTTTAATTGTCCTTTTGGCAAATGTCTTGTTCTCCGGGAAAGTAAGTTTAATATCACATTCGCCTACCCCATTTGCAGGAGAAACGGTCACATCCGCATCTGTACACACAGCCTTCCACTCTTTATCTCCAAAGACTTTGAACGAGGATTCTGTTGTAGTTGCGTCAATCGATTCGGTGATAGGACTGATACCTTTCGGAACAATCATCTTTTGGGTAATAACCAGCTTTAGAGGAGTTACATCATCGCCTATGAAACGAATGGCACCGACACGTGAACTAGTCGATGAATTTTCAGAGACTTTGATTGTAAACTTAGTAATCTCACCTTGTGTCTCATGCGAATCAACAACTGCCCAATGGCTATCGCTTCCATCGGTCTGACAATCGTTATTGACTCTGTAATAGACATTAGATGAAAGGTCAACAGTGAAAAGCCCACCTTCTGCTTCTACATCAAGTGTCTTTGTCGCGAGTGTCATATACGGATCATCCGAGTTATGACAAGATGCAAAAAGCACAAGCGACACACTTGCAAACAATAACATCTTTAGATTCATTTGATTAGTATTTAGGGTTATTAATAATTGACTAGCTAGACATTTTCAGACGTCTTGCATATATAATTCTGTATATCACATAAGCAAGTATCATGGCAATCATCAGTACGATACTTCCTATCACAATTCCTTTGACCGCAAGGGTCTTCGGATCGCCGGCAATAAGCAGACCTATCAGTAAGAGCGCAACGACACCAATGGTAATACAGAAGCAGTTAACAGCCAAATGCGAATAGATTAATACCGCTTTTTTCTCCTTTAATGTCGGTTCGCGATCGGCTTCAGGATCAGTATATTCACAAATGGCTTGATAACCTTTGTCTTCATACTTTTTACGTGCCGACCAAACTTCCATGATTGCAAGGATAAGTACAGGAAGTACACAACCGGCAACTGACTCTATAAGGCTTGGACTAATAACGGAGGCGGGAATTATGACGCGAGCCATAATACCAACGAGCCAAGTAAGAATCATTGCAGAAATAAGTTGGTTGCCTGTCAGCCGCTTCGAGAACAATCCCCATATCGACGGAATATATAAAGGACACATCACCATAGTAAGAAGAGTAACTACCACCTTTTCGGCACCTCCGGCAAACGGGATGAGCATTGACAAAGCGATAATCACAAGTCCAAAGACAAATGTGAAGAGACGTCCTACCTTGATACGCTTTTTCTCATCTGCCTGACGGTTTTTCTCTTTGTGTCCCCAAATATCATAAGTATATACATTGGCATATACATTCAAAATGCCCGAAACATTACTCAATGTAGCCGATAGCATCGCTGCCAACATCATACCGACCATCCCTTTCATAAGCACAAGTTTGCTCATATTCACATAAGCGTGTTCGCCGTTGAAAGTCATTGTGGTTGCATCCAAATCAAGCGCAAGTCCGGGTTCCATCACACGATAAATCATGGTAGGAAGATACCAGATGAGAGGAGTGACGATATAAAGAATTCCGATTAAATAAGTACTCTTTTTTGCGTCTCTTGTAGTAGGCACGCTTATGTATCGTTGTACAAACGGCCAGTCGCCGCCAATCATGGACACATTAAGAAATATCCACAGTAAAAGCCACCCCCATGTATAGGTCGGAGATGTGCCCGAGAAGAATCCCGATATCTCACTGGCCTTATCAATAAATGCACTTACGCCTCCTACCGCGTTAAATGAAAGAGGTATCATAAATACAACCACGGCCAGAAGTACTCCGAACTGAATTACATCAGTCATTAGTACCGCAAGAAATCCTCCGGCAATGGTGTATCCAAGAGCGATGGCACCAAGGATAAGAAGCGCCCACCAAATACTTAGGTAACCCATCGGTGAATCACCCATCATACCCGTACTTGCAAAAATACTGCCACCATCAACTTTGATTAATGCACACATCACAACCGCTACCGCATACAGAGACACTGCCGTATGCACCGCACGGGCTATAATTCCTGAAATTGTGTAAAAACTCACCGTGCGGTGTCCGAACCGGATGGTAAGGAACTCCCCCGGAGATTTAATACGTAGCTCCCGCCATTTGCCCGAGATCCATTTACCGACAATAAACGATGCTATGCCAAGACAAAGTGCAACAACTACCGCAACAAGTCCCGATTTATAAGCAACGCCTCCCCAAACGACAAAGGTACTTGCCGAGAAGATAGTCATGTAGGAAGAGACTCCCGACAGCCACCACGAAGAATTTCGCCCGGCAATAAACATATCTTCGGAGTTTTTGATTTTCCGGGACATCACAACAC
>ENA-ORVG01002257-ORVG01002257.1-human-gut-metagenome-genome-assembly--contig:-NODE-2257-length-19115-cov-3.185205_pt1 | contig 19115 bp, 5 predicted proteins | sample MGYA00242091_ERZ509233 | MGnify/ENA primary metagenome ERZ509233 (study PRJEB26280, sample SAMEA2338840) | human gut metagenome | biome: human gut; feature: human-associated habitat; material: faeces... | reverse complement strand
AGCATTGAGACTCAGGTGCTGAAGGAGCCCCTGGAAGTGCGCTATCAATTCACAGCGGTGGCCAACGCCATTTCCGCCGTGGTGCCCTACGGCTCCATGGAGGAGATTGCGACCCTGCCTGGGGTGGAACAGGTGTGCCCCGTCCCGGTGTACGAGACCTGCCAGACAGAGCTCTCTCCCATGACCATCACCACCGGCGACATGGTGGGAAGCTACGGGACCTGGGAGAACGGGTACACCGGCGCCGGGATGCGCATTGCGGTCATTGACACCGGCTTGGATCTGGACCACCCCTCCTTTGACCCGGCAGCTTACGACTATGCCCTGGGTCAGGAGCAGGGGAGTTGGGATCTGCTGGATCAGGAGGAAATTGCACAGGTGCTGCCCCGGCTGACCATTGCCCAGGACGGCCTCACGGCGGCGGACCTTTACCGCAACACCAAGGTGGCCTTCGGCTACAACTATGTGGACGGAGACCTGGATATTACCCACGATCACGACAGCGCCGGGGACCACGGCACCCACGTGGCTGGCATTGCCACGGCCAACCGCTATGTTCCAAAGGACGGCGGCTTTGCCTCCGCAGCCGAGACGGTGCTGGCTTGCGGCGTGGCCCCGGAGGCCCAGCTGCTGGTGATGAAAGTGTTTGGCAAGAATGGCGGCGCTTACGCCGATGACTACATGGCTGCCATCCAGGACGCCATTTCCTTGGGCTGCGATGCCATCAATCTGAGCTTGGGCTCTAACAATCCCGGTTTTGTAGACCCCGCCGGTTCCGGTGTGGCCTACGCAGAGCGTCTATTCCAGTCCTTGACACAGACCGATACCGTGGTGACGATTTCTGCGGGCAACGCCTACAGCGCCGGTTTCCAGAGTGCCACCGGTACAGATCTGCACCGGACCTCGGACCCGGACGTTGACACCGTAGGCAGTCCCGGCTCCTATGAAAATGCTCTGACGGTGGCCAGCGTCACCAATTCCGGCTTGACCGGCCCCTACCTTTCCATGGGCCAGATCAACGCCTCTTACACCGCAGTGGGCAACGCGCCGTCAGGGCTGGAGAGTTGGGAGAGCCTGGACGCGGACGGAGAGGGGACCGAATACCCCTTTGTCTTCCTGGGTGATCCCACCAGCGACACCGATACCCGGAAATATGCCATGTCCCAAAGCGACTTCAATGGGCTGGACGTGACAGGCAAAATTGTCCTGGTTTCCCGGGGTACCAACGCTTTTTCGGAAAAGCACAGCTTTGCGGCCAAAGCCGGGGCCAGGGCCGTGATAATCTATAACAACACCAGCGGAACCGTCAACATGGACTTGAGCGCTTCTACGGGAACCATTCCCTGTGTGTTCCTGACGCAGAAGGATATGCAGCGGATTCTGGCGGCCTCGGAACAGGGGGCGGACGGCAGCTGGGGCGGCGTCATGACCCTCCACAGCGCCCCGGCGGTTCTGGAAAACGCGGAAGACGGCTACCGGATGAGCGACTTCTCCTCCTGGGGCGTCCCCGGGGACCTGTCCCTGAAACCGGAGATTACGGCTCCTGGCGGCAACATCTACTCCACCCTGGATGGAGGCGCCTATGGCGCCATGAGCGGCACCTCTATGGCGGCTCCGGCCATGGCGGGCCTGTCGGCCCTGGCGCTACAGTACATCAAAGAAAACGACCTAGCGGAACAAACGAGCCTGTCCCCCCGGGCTCTGGCCCAGGCTCTGCTCATGAGTACCGCCACCCCTCTGACTGAGGAGAACGGGCTGCCATACTCCCCACGGAAGCAGGGGGCCGGTTTGGCCAATGCCCAAAAGGCCACAACGGCCCAGTCCTATCTTCTGACCGGGGCCGCTTCGGGCAACGACGGCAAGGTAAAGGTGGAGTTGGGGGATGACCCCGACCGGACCGGCAGCTACCAGTTTACCTTTACCGTGTACAACCTGTCTCAGGAGCCCAAGGCCTACGCCTTTGGAAGCGATGTGCTTACCGAAGCTGTGGAAACCCTGGACGGCGTGGACTACATGGCCGAGACATCCCATGGGCTGTCCCCCAAGGTGGACTTTGCAGTTGCCTCCATGCCCTACGACCTCACCGGAGACAACCGGGTGGACCGGGAGGACGCCATGGCGTTCCTGCGCCACTGTAACGGCAGTTTGACCCTGCCGGAACAGAAGCTGGCGATTTTGGACCTGGATGGAGACGGCGCCGTGACCACCGGGGACGCCCAACGGTACCTGTGTCAGCTGGAGGACCTGGAAGGGGCTGTGATGGAGGACACGGGCTGTACCGTGGCCCCCGGCGGCAGCGCCACCGTTACGGTGACCATGGACCTGTCTAAGAGTGACCGGGCGTACTTAGATGGGAATTTTGAGAACGGCATTTATGTGGATGGCTTTGTATATGTCCGGGAAGTGGAACGGAGCACGGAAGAGGGCGTAATCTTGGAAAATGCAGACCTGTCCCTGCCCTTCCTGGCCTATTACGGCAGCTGGTCTGAACCCCCTATGCTGGAGGACGCATGGTATTATGACGAGGCCACCCTGGAACACAGCTATTCCGGCGGCTTCAACGCGGCGGTGACCCGGCTGGACGGCCAGGCCTTTGGTCTGGGCCTGAATCCCTTTACGGCAGAGGCAAGCGACTATCTGGCAGACCGGAATGCCATCTCCCCCAATGGAGACGGTCGGGCGGACAGCCTGTCGGCGGTGTGGGCTTCCCTCCTGCGCAATGCAGCAGAGCTCTCCCTCCGCGTGGAGAGTGAGGATGGTACGCAGGTTTATTACGAGGAAACCCAGGAAAACTGGAACCGGGCCTTTTATGATACAGGGTCTGGCACCTGGCGGGATACGACCCGGGTTGTGTCCTTGGGCTGGGGCGGCACCGACAGTCAGAGCCAGGAGCTTCCGGACGGGACCAGGGCCATGGTCTCGGTCACGGCGGTAACGGAGTACGGTGGCCCGGGCCAGACCTGGCGCTTCCCGTTGACCGTGGACCGGACAGGCCCCTCGGTGGAGCTGGAGAACCTAGACCTAAAGAACCGGACTCTTACAGTGGCTGTGTCCGACGAGCAATATTTGGCCGATGCGGTTCTCCTGAGCAGCAATAAAAGTCAGATTTTACAGCGCCTGCCGGTGAATGACCAGGAGAAGGGGTCCAGCTGTTTCCTGACCTTTGATCTGAGCCAGGTCTATACCACGGTCTGCTACCTGGCGGTTTCGGATTATGCTATGAACACCACCTATTGCCGGGTGGATCTGGGAGAGTTGAATCCGGCCTACGAGGAAGGTACTATTTATGGCTTCAACTTCTTCCTGGACCGAGATCCTAGCTGGATTGGGTTTACAGAGGAATCCACCCAAATGCCGGATTGTCTGACGGGGTCGTCGGAACGATATAGTGCAGCGGAGTATGTGGATGGGACATTGTATGCGACCACACAAACGGAACTCCATATAATGAAAGTGGGAGAATTTGCGCCTACAAAAGTTGCAAATCTTCAGGTAAACAATGTAGCGCAAGTGACATATGGGACAACCATTTTGGATATGGCGTATGATTACTCTACACATACAATGTATGCACTTGGATATACAACATTAAACATGTATTTTTCATATGTATATCTATATAAAATAGACTTAAATACGGGAACTGTAAACCAGGTGGGAACCAAGCAGATCACTGGAACGCGGACAAGTTTGAGTGTAAGTACTTTAGCCTGTGATTTGGAGGGTAACCTCTACTGTGTGGAACGTGGCAATGCGTTTGCGGAGCTTTATAAAATAGAATTAGTGGACGGAGAACCTGTGTGTACCTGCATCGGTAACACTGGCTTTGGCAGTGCCAACACTAATCTTTCCTCCATGGCTTTTGATCACAACACGGAGACGCTGTACTGGGCAAATTGCTATAATTATGGAATGAGCGATTCGCCAGAAAATTATCAGCACAGTCTCATTCGTCTAGACCTGACCACTGGAGAGGGAACAGAGCTGGGACAGATTGAAGGTTTTGAGACAGTGGGCCTTTACATCCCCTACGACCGGGCTGGCACGACCGAACAAGTTTGCTCAGTGACCATTCCGGAAACCGCTCGCCTCTTTGTAGGCCAGAGCACGGAGTTGACGCCAGTGATCAAGCCTGCCAATGCACTGGACAAGGGCCTCATCTGGTCTTCCAGCGACGAAGCGGTGGCGACTGTGGATGCAAACGGTAGCGTTACAGGACACCAGGCGGGTACGGTCACAATAACGGCTACGGCTGCCTCGGTCCCCGGCGTTTCGGCAAACTGTGAGGTGACGGTGCATGCCTTTGACGGGAAGGCTATGACGGGCTTCCTGGAGGATACTGGCAGCGGCCAGCCTGGCTGGGTGCGCTTCAACGCTGCCACACTGGAGGCCTACGCCGTGGTGCTGGAGACTCCGGGGCTGCATGTAGACTCTGCTTGCCTGGGGGATGACGGTGTGGTGTACGCTTCCGGCTATGATGAAGAGCACCCCTATGGCGCGCTGTATATTTTGGATGAGGAGACCCTTGAGATTTTACAGTGCTTTGACACGCAAATGCTGTTCTCCGGCATACAATACTCGGCTACACATCATGCGGTGCTCTTCTCTTATCAGAGTTATTTTGGCTTTGTGCCTCTGGAAGATCTCGAATTGAACGGACAAAGATTCCCTGCTGGTAGTCCATTGTATTTTAATCTTACCCCATACCTGGGCAATGATCCCATAGTTGCAATGTCTGATGTAAGGTATGATAGTGAGATTTGTGCACTCTCGTTGTCCTTATGTGCATCTGGAAAAACATATTCTCTAGAATTACTGGACGACTATAGTCTTGGCATATCTAAAAATATTGATATTGGGGTGGAAGCGGTTACAGACTTGGGTAACGCTCTGTATTATTCCCACTCCAAGGTCTCTGGAGAGGTCCTTTATTACAGCGTATACAATAAAGCCGCTGGAGAATCGGTCCTGTATGCAGTAACGCCCAACACCAACGGAGAGTTTGAGCCTCTGCGCCTGGGCACCATTGGAAGCGGGAAAGCCCCCCTCACCGGTATCTTTGTAGACTACCCCACAGAAGCCGGAATTCGGAGCGCAGAAGTACCAGAAATGCTGGAAGGGGAGCCGCTCCTGACCCTGGAGCCGTCGGAGCTGCAGGTCTACCAGCCCCCCGTGTCCCAAGACGCCCAGCCCTAAGACGCAACGCGCCCGGGGCGCAATGCCCCGGGCGGGAAAGGATGATGAATCGATGAAAATGCGCATGTTCAGTATGTTGCTGGCCCTGTGCCTGCTGCTGTCCACCGGTGTCCTGGCGGCTTCGCCGGAGGCGGTGACTGGCAGCGCCCAGGCCTTGGAGACCGGCATGGAGCTGACCCTGGTTTTGCACACAGCCACCACCAACGGCAAAATTGCGGTGTCCTATCCGGCGGAGCTGGAGCTTCTGGAGACCAAAACCGGCTTCGGCGATGAGGTCCTGTGGGACGTCGATCCGGCTAAGCCGGGCGAGCTCTCCCTGGCCTGGATCAGCGCCAAGGACGTCCCCGCTGAGACTACGGCCCTGACCCTGACCCTTGCGGGGGAGCCCAGTAGCTACACCTTCCAGGTGACGCCCCGGGAGCTGCAGCGTAGCGGCACGAAAATCGACTGCCCGGCCTTTTCGGTGACCGGCCAGATTGTGCACGACAGGCCCTGCCCGTCTGCGGCCTTCCAGGACCTGTCCCAGACGGCGTGGTATCACGCCGGGGTGGACTATGTACTGGAACGGAAGTGGATGATGGGTATGAGCGATACCCGGTTTTGCCCCGGGGTCACCATGAGCCGGGCCATGATGGTCACCGTGCTCTACCGCATGGCGGGGGAACCGGATGCCTCCGGACTGGCTTGCCCCTTCCGGGACGTAAAGCTGGATGCCTGGTACACCGATGGGGTTTGCTGGGCTGCCGCGAACCAGATTGTCCTTGGCGTGTCGGCGGATTGCTTTGACCCCAATGGGACCCTGACCCGGGAGCAAATGGCAGTGCTGCTCTACCGCTATGCCAAGCTTCAGGAGGCGGATACGGCGGCCACAGCAGAGCTGACCGCCTTCCCCGACGGCGCTTCTGTGAGCGCCTGGGCCAAAGACGCCATGCAGTGGGCGGTTGCCGCAGGTCTGATCCGTGGCACCCAGGAACATGACAAGCTGCTCCTGGACCCGAAGAGCGGCTCCACCCGGGCCCAGGTTGCGGTGATTCTGATGCGCTTTCAGGAAGAGGTTGCCTAGGAAAGACCGCCTGTGAACCGTTTATATCCCCAAAGAGCGAACCAGCTGGCCCCATTTGAGGCCGGTTGGTTCGCCCTTTTCTGTCCGAAGACCAGCCCCGGCGGCTTGCGGTGTGGCAAAAAATGTGATACCATACAGAAAAAACGAAATAGGTGGAAACAGTTATGGCCTATCAAATTGACCGCCGCACCTTTATCCTGTACGAGACTGTGGAGATGCTCTATAAGTATGTCAACGGAATCTCATTTTGCGACATTGCCGAGTCCATGGCCCGGCTCTATGGAGATGCGTTTCCGGCTGCATTTACCCAGCGTTTGCAATGCCTGGAACGAATCAGCCGGGAGGTGTGTGCCGGGCTGGATGTGCAGAACCCTACAGTTCAGCGGTATTTCCGGCGTTTTGAGACGGATGCGGTCCGGGATAACATGTGTCTGGCCAAGGCCATGACGTTGTCCTTTTTCCTCTATGAAGCACCGGAGCCAGAGGAAGAGGTCCGGCATTTGAAGGAGCGCTGGCGCTGTATGCAGCGGCAGGGCTTCCGCCTTGGGGATATGAGCATCTCCGGGTTGGAATTCCGTCCCCTGGAGCCGGGGCAGGAGCGGCGAAGCCTGGTGGATTTGCTGTATGGCCTGAACTACCCGGCGGAATACCGCCTGGAGCTGCTGCAGACGCTGTCGCACTATGAGCAGGCCTTGGATGCGCTGCTGGAGCTGGCCGCACCCTATGCCCAGCAGCTGGAGGCACAGCTGGAGGGGGAGAGCTGGCTCCTGGAGAGCACAGCCGACTACTGGCAGACGCAGTTTACAGGGACTTCGCCCTCCCAGCTGGTGCAGCTGATTGCCCAAAGTCAGGAGACGCTGCCGGAGCTGCCGGATAAACGGGTTTTGTTTTCCCTGATGAACTGCACCGGAATTTTGTACGATCTGAATGACGAGTACTCCGCAGTAAGCCGGGGTGGCAGCACATTTGTCATTGGCTGCGCCGTGACCATTCACAGCACAATTCGCAAGGTGGGCGGCAGCGTGGAGCGGACCTGTGCCATTCTGCGTTCGATCAGCGACAGGAGTAAATTTGAGGTGCTCCAGCGTCTGGGAGCGGAGCGGTCCTATGGTCAAAAGCTGGCTGAGGAAATGGAGATCAACCCGGGGCAAATGTCCAGGATTCTGGTGACGCTGTTTAACTATGGCTTTTTGACCCGGGAGCAGGAGCAGTCCCGGTATTATTACACGACAAATAAAGAAAGTATTTCCGCCTTTTTCCGTCAGGCGCAGCAGCTGCTCACTGGCAGAGCGGAGCAGTAACCGTTATTTTGGGGTTGGGGTTGTCTCACATTGCTGTGCTCCCGCCTGGGGTGACAGTGTTTTGCCAATTCACTGTTTTCCTAAGGGGGAAACATAGCAAGATAAAGTTTTGAGACAACCCCGGCCCCATTGTCCGTTAGGCTTCCCTGCTGGTTGACTGTTTGGATAGAATGGCTCTGCAGAAAGGGGAAGCAGGACTGGACTGGTGGATGTCTTTTCCGTAATTTTACAGAAACAGGTTGAAAAATGCGCCGTGATGCAGTATAATATTGCGCAAGGAGGCAATGCACCGCGTCCTCACTGTAATTATTTAAGAAAGAAGGTCGTGACATGAAAAAAATCTGTTCGTGGCTGTTGGTGCTGGCCATGCTGGTTACATGGCTCCCTGCCGGGGCGCTGGCTGCTGGGATAGAAACCGGCGAAACCGGGCGGATACGCCCGGAAGTGCAAGGAGAAAGGAGCCTGTCCGAACTGGGTCTGCGGGACCGTGCGGCTCAGACATTGGAGCAGCCGCAGCTTGCGGAGGACCAGATTGTGGATATCATTGTCCTGCTGGATGACAGCCGCCTGACGGCTACCCCATCCGCCGGCGTCCGGCAGGCGCTGCTGGCGGATCAGGCCAGCGTCCAGCGGGAGATCTCCCGGGAGGTTCTGGACGGCGTGCCGTTGGAGGTGGGGTATTCCTACACCACGCTGGTCAATGGCTTCTCTGCCTCTGTGACCTATGGCCAGCTTCGGGAGATCCGGGAGCTGGAGGGCGTCAAGTCTGCCTTCATTGCCCCCTGCTTTGAGCTTGTACCGGATATGGGCACCAGTAACTCCATGGTGGGCGGCGGTACCTTCAATGAAACCGGCTACCACGGCGAGGGAATGCTCATCGCAATTCTGGACACCGGCGTGGATATGACCCACGAAATGTTCCGGGATACCCCGGAAGAGGCCCGGCTGACCCGGACGGCGCTCCAGAACCTTCTGGATACCGAGGAGCTTCAGTGCGAGTCTCTGGTTTCTGGCGTAGGGGCCTCTACGCTGTATCACAATGGTAAGATTCCCTTCCAGTTTGACTACGGCGACAAGGATGCCAACGGTGCGCCCCCGGCCTCCGGCGGTGAGCATGGCACCCATGTGGCTGCTACGGCTGCGGGAAACGATGGGGTCAATAGCATGGTTATGGGTGTTGCGCCTGAAGCCCAGGTCATCAACATGAAGGTGTTCAAGGCTTCCGGCGGCGCCTCCTATGACGACATTCTGGCGGCTCTGGAGGACTGTATGCTCCTGGGCGTGGATGCAGTGAACATGAGTCTGGGCTCCACCTGCGGTTTTATTGATTACGAGTCCCAGGACGAGTGGACCATGAATCTGGTGAACGTGTTCAACCGGGTGGGTGAGAGCGGCATTTCCATGGCAGTGGCCGTGGGCAATGACTACAGCGCCGCCTACAATAACAATTACGGCGGCCGGTCTCTGGCCTCTAATCCGGATTACGGCAACGCCAGCGAACCTGCCACCTATGATGAGTCTCTGGCGATTGCCAGTGTGGAAAATTGCGGCATTCTCTCCCCCTATATCACGGTGGCTGGAAGAGACATTGCTTACTATGACGGCTATGATGCCGATACCAGCGCGGTCACAGTGGAGTATGCTTTCCGGACGCTGGGTACTGGCGAGAAGGAGTACGTCATGGTCCCTGGCACCGGTGCGGCGGAGGATTATGAAGGGCTGGATGTGACCGGCAAGATTGCTGTGGTGCAGCGGGGCGGTACGTATTATGAAGTCAAGGCCCGGAATGCGGCTGCCGCCGGTGCGGTGGGATTGATTGTTTACAACAACCAGCCGGGTATGGTCTACATGTCCATGTCGGCCTGGAGCATTCCCGTGGCCTTCATTTCCCAGGCGGATGGGGCCTATTTGGCCCAGCAGGAGAATCGGGTTCTGACCATTGCTGCCAAGGACGCGCTGGTGACTTCTCCCGTTACGGGGATGTCCGATTTCTCCTCCTGGGGCGCTACCTCGGAGTTGACCCTGAAGCCGGAGCTGTCCGCCCCCGGCGGCAATATTTACTCCGCCATTCCCGGCAATCAGTATGAGCTGATGAGCGGAACCTCCATGGCCTCTCCCCATGTAGCTGGCGGCATGGCCATTGTCAAGGGCGCTGTAGAGGACCGTTTCCCTGGCCTCACAGACGGAGAGCAGAAAGACCTGGTGGATACCCTGCTCATGTGTACAGCAGCCATCGTCTATGATGGGGACACGCCGGTTTCCCCCCGGAAGCAGGGGGCGGGACTCATGGATATCAATGCCGCAGCCGGGACGCCGGCGTACATCACCGTGGCCGGCATGGAGCGGCCCAAGCTGGAGCTGAAGGATGATCCTCAGCGAAGCGGCGTGTACAACCTGACCTTTACGGTGCACAATACCACGGATGCGGCTCTGACCTACAAGGCTTATCCCATTGTGATTACCGACGATACCACCACCTACACCAATGCCGGCGGGGAGTCTGTAGTGACGATGACGGAGACCTCCGTTCCCCTGGCCCATACCTTCACCACCAACTTCGAGAACAATCTGGTGACGGTTCCGGCCAATGGCGAGGCACAGGTGACCATCACTGTGACCCTCACCGATCCCGAGACCACCCTGGCAGCCTTTTCCAACGGTGCATTTGTGGAAGGATGGGCAGTTCTGGAAGCGGTCCATGCAGATGGCAGCGAAACTGAAGATGGAATTGCACTGCACGCTCCCTTCCTGGCCTTCTACGGCGACTGGACGGAGGCTCCCATCATCGACGCCGGGTTCTACTATCATGAACTTGACGGTGAGACCAGCCAGGCTCAGACCTATTCCAACTCCGCCATCGTCTCTTCTCTGGAGGGCTACACCAATACATACCTGGGCGACAACAATTACGCCCTGGGCATGGGGTATCTGGCGGATCGGAATGCCATTTCACCGAACCATGACGATTTTATGGATTCCCTGACCTATGTGTACACCGGTATGCTGCGCTCGGCCCGGCACTTGCGCTACACCGTCACCGGCCCGGATGGCACGGTGTATTACGCTAAGGACGTGGAATACGAGCCCAAAAGTGTCTATGACAATAACTATTTCCAAGTGGTTCCGGCAGGGGTCAACGACTACGACGCCTTTGACCCCTGGTATGGTACGGATGCCACGGGCTCCAGTCTCCCCAACAATGCCAAGGCCACTGTGCGGGTGGAAGCCGAGCTGATTTATAATGAGCACGAGGCGAACAATCAGCGCAGCGCCTGGGAGTTCCCCATTACCATTGATACGGAGGAGCCTCAGATCCAGGAGATGACCGTCCGGGAATCTGAGGGCCGGTACTATGCCACGTTGACCCTGACGGACAACCAGTATGTGGCGGCTGTGGTCCTGACGGATCCCCAGTACAGCAAGGAATTTGATGTGATTGGCGTGGCGGAAACGACGCCCGGCGCGACGACGGTTCTGAAGGATCTGGATATCACCGGCATGGGTGAGAGCATCGGCCTGGTGGTCCATGACTATGCCGGCAACTCCAAAGCCTACACCCTGAAGGCCACAGGCAACAGCGACGACTACGCCGAGGTGGTGCCCACGGATATCCTGTGGCAGGAGAACTTTAACAGCGCCTGGCTGCCGGATGGCTGGACCGTTGAGTCCCGGGGGCAGTCTGTAGAGACCTGGCACCGGGATGAGGAATACATGGCCACCTGCAGCTACGATGAGAATTTTGAACAGAACGAGTGGCTCATCACCCCCGTACTGGACATCAGCGGGCAGCAGACTGAGACCCATTTCATTTTTGATTTCAATACAGTCTATGCTTTTACCACGCATTACAAGCGCTGCGACCTTCTGGTCATGGCCTCTGTGGACGGCGGCGAGACCTGGGAGAAGCTGTGGGACCTGTGGGACGTTGGCGTCTTTGCCGACTGGACCAATACCCAGGCCAAGGTGACGATCCCGGAGAAGTTCCAGAACAGCCCCCATATCCAGTTCGCCTTTGTCTACCAGGGCAAGGACGGCGCCATGATTTCCATTGACAATGTGGTCGTTTATGCCGACCTGGTGGAGGACTACGCAGCCATTACGGCCTGCGCCGGTGAGAACGGTTCTGTTTCTCCGGAGGGCCGGGTGCTGGTGAAAAAGGGCAACAGCAAGACCATTACCGTAACCCCGGACGAGGGCTACCGAATTGCCTCCGTCACCGTGGACGGTGTAGATATGGGCCCCATTTCGTATTATACCTTCGAGCGGATAGGTGTGGATCACACCATCACCGCTGCCTTTGCGCCGGAGCACGCCGGGGGACAGCAGGTGCTCTTTGAGAATGACTTTGAAGGGGACAGCTTCCCCGGCAACGGCTGGAGCCTGAAGACCACCAACTCCAGCTTCACCTGGTACTCCGGCAAGCAGACAAACCTGAACGCCACTAAGGTGGCCCGGGTGGACTTTGACGAGTATGAGTACGAGGACTGGAGCCAGGCCGGCCTCAGCCCCCTGGGTACCGGCGCGAAGCAGGATGAATACCTGATTACCCCGGCGGTCAATCTGACGGGCAAGACGCCGACTTTGAGGTTTGACTATGCCTTTGGCCGCTATGCCCTGTTCAATGGCACCATCCGCCTGACGGTAGAGGCCAGCACCGACGGCGGCAGCACCTGGACTTCCCTCTGGAATGCCAAGGAGGACCTGGAGAACGAGTCCGGCTATACCCAGTCCGGCACCTGCGAGCTGGCGATTCCTGAGGAATTTTGTACGGCTGACGTACAGTTTGCTTTCCGGTTCTATAAGACCGCCTATACCGGCGGCGACCCGGCGGCGGTGGACAATGTGTCTTTGACGGTACCCGGTGGCGCAGGGGAAACCGGACATACCCTGCGGGCTGCGGCCACGGAAGGTGGCACCATTACGCCCACCGGCGACACTGTGGTTGCAGACGGCGCAAGCCAGACCTTTACCTTGATGCCCGATGAAAATTGCCGCCTGGTTTCCCTCCGGGTCAATGGCCGGGCTGTGGATGTGACAGACAGCTACACGTTGGAGCATGTGGATCAGTCCTATTATCTCCTGGCCACCTTTGAGGCCATTGAGGAAGAGCCTCAGGTGATTTTTGAGCAGGACTTTGAAGGCCCCTGGATTCCCGCCGGCTGGTCCGTGGAGGGCGTCAACACAGACTTCACCTGGAAGCAGTACAAGTATTACTACTTCAACGGCACCCAGAATGCCTATATTACGGCGGACTATTCCACCGGCGCCGCCCAGGATGAGCGCCTGGTAACGCCCACGGTGGACCTCACCGGCGCCACCAAGATGGAGCTGGACTTTGCGTATGCTTATCCCTACTATGGCATGAAGAGCGGTGAGTTCACCTTCACCCTGGAGATTTCCAAGGATGGCGGCGGGACTTGGACCACAGTCTGGGACGCCAAGGATACGATTCCCTCCTCCCAGTCCGGCTATGTGGTCACTGGCCAGGCCGCTGTGGAAATCCCGGAGGCGTATGGTACGTCCGGCGTCACCTTTGCCTTCCACTACACCCGGCCTGCCGGTGAGAACACCGGCATTGCTGCAGTGGATAACCTGAAGCTTCTGGCTGTTGGTGGCCAGACCGCTTCGGAGTACACCATCACAGCAACGGCAGGGACAGGCGGCGCTGTGACCCCCAGCGGCACGGTTTTGGTTGCGGCCCATGGCAGTCAGACCTTTGCTGTGACGGCCGATGCCGGCTATGAAATTGCCGATGTGACCGTGGACGGCCAGAGCGTTGGCGCGGTGGCGGAGTACACCTTCCAAGATGTGACCCGGAACCATACCATCCATGCGGCCTTCCGGCCTGCCGGCAGCGTCATGTTTGACAACGACTTTGAAGACGATGCCTTCCCCGGCCGGGGCTGGCGCGTTAAGACCACCAATGCCGACTATACCTGGACCTCTGCCCGTATGTCCCAGCTGAATGGCAGCAAGGTAGCCAAGGTCTCTTACGACGCCTATGATTCCGACACCTGGTCCGGCGGTGCGCAGCAGGACGAGTACCTGATCTCCCCGGCGGTGGATCTGACGGGCAAGCATCCGGTTGTGAAGTTTGACTATGCCTTTGGACGATACGAGGTGTTCTACGGCGGCCTGCACTTCACCGTAGAGGCCAGCACCGATGGCGGCGACACCTGGACCACGCTCTGGGACGCTTCCAAGGACCTGGAGAACGGATCCGGCTATTACCAGACCGGTACCTGCGAGCTGACGGTGCCCGAGGAGTTCCGGACAGACAATGTACAGCTTGCCTTCCACTATTTCAAGAAGGCCGGTGACACAGCCGACCCTGTGGCAGTGGACAATGTGACCCTTTCCGAGGCCACGGAATGCCCACATACCAATTCTGAGCTTCGCGATGCCAGAGAGGCCACCTGCACGGAACCCGGTTACACCGGTGATACCTATTGCAAGGATTGCGGCGCGCTCCTGTCCCAGGGCAAGGAGATTGAGGCGCTGGGTCATGACTTTTCCATTCAGCAGGAGACCGTAGCGCCCACCTGCACAGAGGAGGGCTATACCATCTATCGGTGCAGCCGTTGCGGTGCGACGGAGCATCGGGATGTGGTTCCGGCGACGGGTCATACCGGAGAACTCCGTGACGCCAGGGAAGCCACCTGCACAGAGTCCGGCTATACCGGCGACACCTACTGCTCTGTCTGCGGCGTGCTCCTGCAGCGGGGAGAGAGCATCCCGCCCCTGGGTCACGACTACGAAGATGTGGTAATTGCCCCCACCTGCACGGAGGATGGCTATACCGAGCACACCTGTACCCGGTGCGGCGACAGCTATCGGGACAGCTACACCGATGCCCAGGGTCACCTGTATGAGAAGACTGTGACGGAGGCGACCTGCGAGACCATGGGTTATACCACCTATGTCTGCTCCGTCTGTGAGCACAGCTATGTGGGCGCAATCACACCGCCTCTGGGGCACGATTACGAAAATGTAGTGGTGGCCCCCACCTGCACGAAGGAGGGCTATACGGAGCATACCTGCGCCCGGTGCGGCGACAGCTATCGGGACGGCTACACCGATGCCCTTGGCCACCAGTACGAGGCAATTGTGACCGAGGCGACCTGCGAAACCATGGGCTATACCACCTATGTTTGTGCGGCCTGTGAGCACAGCTACATCGGGGATCTGGTTCAGCCTCTGGGCCACCAGTATGAAGGTGTGGTAACAGAGCCTACCTGTGATGAGATGGGCTATACCACTTATACCTGCACCATCTGCGGTCATAGCTATGTGGCGGATTATGTCTCGGCCCATGACCACCGTTATACGGCTTCGGTGACCAGGGAGGCTACCTGTGTAGAGGAAGGCATAATGACCTTTACCTGCACCGACTGCGGCAAGACCTACACCCAAACCATTCCCATGACGTCCCACAGCTGTCAGAGCGTGGTGGTGGAGCCTACCTGCGAGGAGTTTGGCTACACGGAGCACACCTGTACCGTCTGCGGTTACCGCTATATCAGCGCAATTACCCAGCCCAGGGGTCACCATGAGCAGGTTCAAAACGCCAAGGAAGCCACCTGCACGGAGCCTGGCTATACCGGCGACGCGGTCTGCACCGATTGCGGCAAGGTCCTCTGCCTTGGCGAGAGCATTCCTGCCAAGGGCCACAGCTGGTCTGACTGGGAGGTGACGCAGGAAGCAGACTGCTTCCACGAGGGAGAGCGGATCCGGAGCTGCGCCCTGTGCGGGGAGTCCGAGAGGGAGAACCTGCCCGTCAGCAGCGAAATGTGTCCCAGCAAGGCATTTGTGGATCTGGACACAGCCAGATGGTACCATGCCGGTGTGGACTATGTGCTGCGCCAGGGCATTATGGAGGGCATGGGCGGCAACCGCTTCCAACCTGACGGCGCCCTGACCCGGGGCCAGATTGTCACCATCCTCTACCGTATGGCAAATTCGCCCAGCGTGAGCGGCAAGTTCCCCTTTACGGATGTGAAGGAGGGCCGGTATTACACCGAAGCTGTGGCCTGGGCCTATGAAAACGGCGTGGTTCTGGGCATGACCGATACCCTCTTTGCCCCCGAGGCGCCTGTGACCCGGGAGCAGCTGGTGACCTTCCTGTATCGGTACGCCAAGCTGACTGGCGCGGATCTCACAGCTGGCGGCAGCCTGGAGGCCTATCCGGATGCCGGCCGAATCAGCACCTATGCGGCTGAGGCCTTCGCCTGGGCTGTGGAGAAGAAGCTGGTGAACGGCATGGGAGGCCAATTGGTTCCCAAAGCAACCGCCACGCGGGCCCAGGTTGCAACCATCCTCCTGCGCTACAGCGAAGCCCTTGGCTGAGCTTAGCCGGCAGCGGGATTCGGCCCGCTGGTCCGTGACTTCTCCTCAGCGTATGCCTCGAATGAGAGCGGAGTAAGCGCCAGAACGAACGATGTATGGAGATTGCCAGCTCAGGGATCCATCCCGGAGCTGGCAATTTCTATGCTCCTATGCGTTGTGTGACGTCCTGCCAAAGCATTCCGGAAGGAATGGGGAATTGCCCTGGATCGTTTCCGCCATTGCCCTCCCAAACCAGTGTGCGGATCCGTCTGCCCCCGGGGCGGTAGGGTGCGCCCGGCGGTGAAATCTTCCGGTTTTTCCAGATTTCCGGCAAATGCAAACGCATTTCCCGACGAAAACAGGGATGTTTAGCTTCCTGATGAAATCAGTTTGCAAAATCCTCAAAAAACCGCCCCAAAGGGGTTGCGTTTGACAAAAGAATCTGCTACAATGCACTCGGTAAAAAGATATCGGTATGCGAATACTGATTTTGAGCTTGTCACCAAAAGTGGGAGGGGACAATACAATGGTGCTAAACTATTATCCAGGCTGCACGCTGAAGAACCAGGCAGCGGAGCTGGACCGCTGTGCCAGAGCCTCCGCAGAGGCCTTAGGCGTCACCCTGGAGGAGCTGCCCCAGTGGCAGTGCTGCGGGGGCGTGTATCCCATGGCCTCAGACGAGATTGCCACCCGGCTGTCCGCAGTCCGGGCCTTGGCGGAGGCCGGGGAGCGGGCGGGGACCTTAGTGACGGTCTGCTCCGCCTGCCACCATGTGCTGAAGCGGACCAACGAGGACTTCAAGCGGGACGAGACCTTCCGGGATCGGGCCAACCGCTATCTGGAGCTGCCCCGGCCCTATGAAGGGCAGACGAAGGTGGTCCACTTTCTGGAGCTGCTGCGGGACACCGTGGGGTTTGACCACCTGAAGGAGGCGGTCAAGCGACCTCTGACCGGTCGGAAGATTGGGGCCTATTACGGCTGCCTTCTGCTCCGCCCCAGCAAGGATATGGCCATGGATGATCCGGAAAACCCTGGGATTTTGGAGGATTTTCTTCGGGCGCTGGGGGCGGAGCCAGTGGTTTACGCCATGCGCAACGAGTGCTGCGGCGGCTATGTGACCCTGGAAAACAGGAGATTGGCTCAGGCCCAGGCACAAAGTGTGGTGGACAACGCAGCTGCCTTGGGGGCAGAGCTGTTGGTAACTGCCTGTCCCCTGTGCAGGTACAACCTCACCCGGAACGCCACGGGGCTTCCTACGGTGTATTTCACCCAGCTGCTGGCCCAGGCCTTGGGCCTGACGGAGGAGGGGTAAGATGAAACATCCAGATATGGTGCAGGAAATCCAGCGCATTACGGGAATCAATCCCCGGAAATGTATGCGCTGCGGAAAATGCTCAGCGGCTTGCCCGGCTTACGGGGAGATGGAGTACCATCCCCACCAGTTTGTGGCCATGATAGAGCGCGGCGCGTTGGAGGAGCTGATGGCCTCCCGGGCTATTTGGAATTGCCTGTCCTGTATGGCTTGCCTGGAGCGGTGCCCCCGGAGTGTGGAGCCTGCCCGGCTGGTGGAGGCGGCCCGGCTTCTGGTCATTCGCCAGGCTGGGAAGAATCACCTGCTGCCGGACCAAATCCCTGCCATGTTGGACAGCGAGATCCCCCAGCAGGCCTTGGTCAGCGCCCTGCGGAAGTACGGAAAGTGAGGAGGTCGCCTATGGAAAGAATTGGTGTTTTTGTCTGCTGGTGCGGCTCCAACATTGCCGCCACCGTGGATGTGGTCCAAGTGGCGCAGACCCTTGAAAAAGAACCGGGGGTTGTCTACGCCGCAGAGTATCCTTATATGTGTTCCGAGGCCGGGCAAAACCTGGTCATGGAGGCCATCCGGGAGCACCGCCTTACCGGTGTGGTGATTTGCTCCTGCTCCCCCCGGATGCATGAAGCCACATTTCGCAAGGCAGTCAGCCGGGCCGGCCTGAACCCATACATGCTGGAAATTGCCAATATCCGGGAGCAATGCTCCTGGATTCATAAGAGCAAAGAAGAGGCCACGGAAAAGGCGGTGATTCTGGGCCGGGCGGCCATTGCCAAGGTCCAGTTGAACGCCCCCCTGACGGCCGGGCAGAGCCCCGTGACCAAGCGGGCCCTGGTCATTGGCGGAGGCATCGCCGGCATCCAGACGGCTTTGGACATTGCTGAGGCCGGATTTCAGGTAGATCTGGTGGAGAAAGAGCCTACCATTGGGGGGAAAATGGCCCAGATTGACAAGACCTTTCCCACCTTGGACTGTGCAGCCTGCATCCTGACCCCCAAAATGGTGGATGCGGCCCAACATGAGGGGATTCAGATCATGGCCTACTCCCAGGTGGAGTCGGTGAAGGGCTTTGTGGGAAACTTCACGGTGACCATCCGGCATAAGGCCCGGTATGTGGACGAGACCAAATGCACCGGCTGCGGCCTGTGCACGGAAAAGTGCCCCCAGAAGAAGGCGCCCAACGCCTTTAACCTGGGCCTGAACACCCGCCGGGCCATTTACATCCCCTTTGCCCAGGCAGTGCCCAAGGTTGCCACCATTGACCCGGACTTCTGTACCATGCTGAAAAGCGGCAAGTGCGGCGTCTGTGCCAAGGTCTGCACCGCCGGGGCCATCGATTACCGGCAAAGGGACCGGCTGGAGGAGCGGCAATACGGCGCCATTGTGGCGGCCACAGGCTTCCGACCCATTTCTCTGGAGAAATACGGGGAGTACGCCTACGGTCAGAGTCCCGATGTGGTCACCTCCCTGGAGCTGGAGCGGCTGATGAATGCTGCCGGTCCCACAGGCGGGACCCTGTTGCGTCCCTCTGACGGGAAGCATCCCCACACCCTGGTTTTCGTCCAGTGTGTGGGCTCCCGGTGCGACGACGGCCGGGGCAAGTCCTATTGCTCCAAAATTTGCTGCATGTACACGGCCAAGCACGCCATGCTCTGCCGGGAGAAGTACCCGGATACAGAGGTATATGTATTTTACATCGACGTCCGGACGCCGGGCAAGGGCTTTGACGAGTTTTACCGCCGGGCGGTGGAGGAGTATGGAGTCCACTACATCAAAGGCCAGGTGGGGAAGGTAGTCCCTCAGGGGGGGAAGCTCCTGGTTCAGGCCTCGGACCTTCTGGAGAACCGGCAGCTGCACATCCAGGCGGACATGGTGGTGCTGGCGGCTGCCATGGAGCCGGACCCCTCCGCCCGGCCTTTGG
>ENA-ORVG01002231-ORVG01002231.1-human-gut-metagenome-genome-assembly--contig:-NODE-2231-length-19302-cov-5.933236_pt1 | contig 19302 bp, 15 predicted proteins | sample MGYA00242091_ERZ509233 | MGnify/ENA primary metagenome ERZ509233 (study PRJEB26280, sample SAMEA2338840) | human gut metagenome | biome: human gut; feature: human-associated habitat; material: faeces... | reverse complement strand
AACAGCGGCAGTTTTCTTTGGTTCTTTCTTTTGCTGCCAAAAGAAAGAACAACCTCCCGGGGGGCTGCCGTTCCCTGTTCACCGCCTTTTCCACGCCGTGCCAAACCCGATGACGCTTGCGCAAAACGCGGCGGCCAGCGCTTCTATGGGGAAGCCGTCCCCGGTTTGCGGCAGCGCCGCCGGGGCGGCAGCCTTCACGGTCCGTGTGCCAGCCGCCGCGGCTGACGCAGTCACCGCTGCCGCGGCGGTCTCCGGCGGGTCATACCGGTTCACAAACAGCACGCCGTCGGCCTTCGCGGTCTCCCCGCTGCGCACGGCCCAGAGCCCGGCGGCAAGACCGCCGTCCGGGCGGCCCGTCACCCGGACCGTGACCGTGTAGCTGTGCGTATCGTAGGTCGTGTGGGCAGCGCCGCCGCTGCGCTCGGCAACCAGATACCGGTAATCCCCCGGCTCGTCAAAGGCAAAGCCCGTAAAATACACGGTGCCGCCGTTTTTTACGGTCAGGGCACGCTGCACAGGCGCGGGGGCCGCGTCCAGCGGCGTCAGCTCCACCGTATAGACGGCGTCCGCCGCCGCGCCGTCGGTGCGGACACTGACGGGGATCGCCGTGCTCACCCGCGCAGCCGCCACGGGCAGCGGGCAGAGCAGCGCCAGCAGCAGGGCCGCTGCGGGCAGCCAGCACCGCAGGGCCGTTTTGCCAAAGGTCATTGCATTTCATCTCCTTCTTTCAGGGGGCAGAGCCGCCCCAGCACGACGACCCGCCCGTTTGTCTCGCTCCCGGCGCAGGTCGAAAGCGCCACCAGCCGGTCCTGCGCCGTCACACCGATGTCCCGCTGCTGCACGGCCTGCGCCGCCGCATAGTCCAGCAGCGCCCCCACGTCGTCGGGGTAACGCTCCGGCGTGTAAATGGCGGTATCGTAGGCATCGGTCACCACACAGGCGAACAGCTCGATCGTATAAGCGGCGTCGGGCAGACTTATGCTGCCCGCGGGGTGCGCGGCAAAATAGTCTGCCTCCGCAAACCGCGCCACATCGCCGAACATCGCGCTGTTGTCCATGTGGTGGCCGTAAATCACCGTGTACGGGTCGGTCAGGTCGGCGGCGCAGCGGCTGTCGAGAAAAATCGCACCCGACAGGGAAAAATCACCGTAGACGTCGCGGTTGACGTAGTCCATGTTTGTCGCGCCCTGCACAACGGGGTAGTCGATGCCCGTGCCGTCCACCGTCAGCCAGCCGCAGACGTCGGGGTTGACGGTTTGCAGCCCGGCCAGCGTCGGGTTGTCGGCAGCCGGTGCGGCGGGCTTATACTGTAAAAGCTCCGCGCCCACAAACGCCCCGCGGCGCAGCGCGGCGTCCTGCCAGAGCGCGAACCCGCCGAAAGCCAGCAGCGCCAGCATCAGCAGCCCGGCCAGCGCACTGACCAGCCGTGTGCCCAGGCGTGCCAGCCGCGCCGCGCGGTCCAACATCAGTCCTCACGGCGGCGCTTGCGGAAGAACACCAGCCCGCTGCCCGCGGCCAGCGCCAGCATCGCGCCGTAGGGGGCGGCGTCCAGCAGCAGGCCGGTGGGGGCAATCGAGCTGCGGGTATTCGTGACGGTCAGGGCCGTGTCGGCGGCACCCACCGTCTGCGTGGGCAGGGCCCTTTCGGTGCTCAGCGTCTCGCCGTCCAGCGTCCAGGCCGTCGTATACTTCTCAGCGTCCAGGCCGCTCTCGGTGATCGTGTAGGCCGCGCCGGTGGGCAGGCCGGTCACCTCGATCATATCGCCGCCCCGGATCGTCTCCGAGAAGCTGACCTTGCCGTTTGTAAAGGGCTTCACCTCGGCGTTGCTCGTCACGCCCGCCGCGCTTGTGGTTTGGACCGTGACCGACGCCATGCGGCTCGGGTCTGCGTCCGGGTCGGTGATCTCCAGCGTGAAGATAAAGTGGTCGGTGTAGTCGGCCCAGTCGCCCGCCAGCGCCTTGGTCACGGTCAGGCCGTGGGTCGTGTAGGTATTGGTGATGAGGTCGCTCTTGGTATTGTCATCGAGCGAGGTCAGCGTAGCGTAGTCAATTTTGAACGTTGCACCGTCCGGCTCGGACGTATTGTCGTTGACAACGCGCACCTTTAGCAGGTAGGTCGCCGTCGTGGCGGTCAGGCCGTGGATGCCGGGGTCGCGCTCGGTCAGGTGGTAGTAGTAGATGCCGGGGGCCTCGAACTTCGAGGTGTCAAAGCCGACGCTTACATCGCTCTCCTTGTTGGCAATGCCGCTGTCATCCGCCGCAAACGTGGCGATGATGTCGCTGCCGTCCAGCTGATCCACGCTGCCGACATAGTTTTTCTCTCCGTCGTCGGGCAGGTCGCTCTCGTCGGCGGCGGTGACGTCAAAGGCAATCGTGCCCGTGATGCCGCCCGCGCCCGCGGCGTTCGTCACGTCGATGGCCTTGCGGAAGGTGATGCTGCCGGTGGTCGTGGTCAGGGTCTCTGCCGCAAACGCCGTGGCGGAGAGCGCACCCGTGAGCAAAGCAGCGGTCAGAACGGCGGAAATCTTGATGGTGTTCATAAGTATGTGGTCCTTTCGGGGTGGTGTATGGTTATGTGGGTGGTTGCCGGTAGGTCGGCCCTCATCCGGCCTCGGGCGGGGCCTCGGCCACCTTCCCCCGCAGGGGAAGGCATCCCGCCCCAAGCCTTCCCCCGAGGGGCTGCGCCCGCAGGCGCGTGTCGGAGCGCAACCGCTGTAGGCGGCTCTTGGCGCGTAGACTGAAGGTGCCGCCGCAGCGGCGGATGAGGGCAAAGTTCACCTGTATCTCCTTCTTGCCCTTATCAAATCTCATTCCTCCTCACAATCGCAATGACCCGCCCGGCGATATTTTCTGCCGTCACCGGGCCGTACCGGCGGCTGTCGGGCGCACCCTCGCGGGCGTCGCAGAGGATAAAATACTCGCCGTCGGCCAGGGTCAGGGGGTAGGTCACGTCACTGTCGTAGCGGGGGGTCGTCTCGTAAATGTCCGGCTCGGCCACAAGGCTGCCGTTGATGCGCAGCAGCGCGTTTTCTGTCACCTCCACGGTGTCGCCGCCGCGGGCCGCAACACGCCCCGTGCAGCGCCGGTCATCCTGTGTAAAGACGACCACCTCCCCCGCTGCAAAGCTGCGCGGCAGCCGGTAGTAGAGCAGCAGGTCGCCAGGCTTGAGGTGCGGGTACATCGTGTCGTCCGGCTGGATCGCCAGCCCGAACACGACGCCGAACAGCACCAGCAGCAGTGCGGCCAGCGCCCCGGCGCGCAGAAAAAACTCCTTCACGTCCGCCAGCGCACGGCGGCGCTGTGTCTCGTTCACGGTGCAGCCTCCCTTCGGCGGCGGCAGACCACGGCCAGCGCCGCGCCCGCCGCCAGCAGCCAGACTGCCGGGGCCGCGTCCTGCGCAAGGCCCGTGGGCGGCACGCCGTCCTTATTGTTGACGCAGGTAACCGCTGTGTCGCCGGTCAGGGTCGCGGTATAGCTTCTGCCCAGCGTGACGCTGCTGCCGTCGTCCATTGTCGTTTCGTAGTCGGTCAGCGTCTCCTCGGTGACGGTCACGGTCTGGCCGGGCTTCAGATGCCCGATGACAATGCTGCCCTTATGCGGGATTGTGAAGCCGTCTGCGGTCAGCGCCGCGCCGCCATAGGGCTGCACATAGGGGGTATCCGCGGTGACCGCCGCGCCGTCAATGGCCGCCGCAAACGCAAAGCCGCGGCGCGTGTCGCCCATGCCGCCCGTGACCTGCTTGGTCACAGTGACGCGCAGGAACGGCGCGTAGGTGTTGGTGATGACAGCCTCCCCCACGCCGCCGGACGGCACCTGCACCGTCCCGGCCGCCGCGGCGGCGGTGGTCGTGCAGTACCAGCCGGCTAAGTCGGGGTGGTCGGTCTCGGTCACGGTGTAGCTGCCCACGGGCACATCCTCCACCGTTACGCTGTGCAGCCCCCTGAGCGGCACGGTCAGTGCGCCGGGCGCGTCCAGCGTGACGGTGCGGGCCGTGCCGTCGTCATAGACCAGCGTATAGCTGCCGATGGGCAGGCTGCCGACGGTGAAGGTGTTCGTCACGGCTTCAGCCTCATCGCGCAGGACCGCGTCGTCCACGGCCTTCGTCAGCCGCAGGCTGCCGGTCTGCCGGGCGTAGGTGTTCTCAAAATCGGCGTAGGTCGTGCCGTTTTGCAGCAGCGTTATGTTGGCCAGCGTCGGCGGGTCGCCCGCGGGCTGCAGCACGTCGCCGTTGACGGCGGCGCGGCTCGCCAAATAGAGCACCGCCGCCGGGGCGGCGTGGGCGGTCTCGGTCACGGTGTAGGTGTAGGGTGTGCCGCTCTCCGACGCCATAGGCAGATCCTGTATGGTATAGCTGCACTGGGCCGGGTCGGTGCCGACGGTCATATCCGCGCCGCTTATGACGGCCACAGCCGTGCCGTCGGAGCGGGTCACGGTGAAGGTCAGCCCCGCGCGCACGGCGGTCAGCTCGTCGGCGGTCAGGCTGCCCGCCAGCGTCTTGCGCAGCGTCAGGTTGGCGTGCCCGGCCACGGGCGGCGCAGGCTCGGTGCTGAACCAGACCTTATCCAGCAGGTTGCCCTCGCGCCGGTCCCCCTTGCCGCTGGACAGCGCCAGGAAGAAGAACCGGCTGACATACTGCCCCGCCCGGACCGTGTAGTCGCCGCTGTGGACGCCCCACTGGTCGTTGCCGTCGGTGATCTCACCGCCGACCATGAAGCTGCGGATGGGGACCTCCTCGCCGTTGTATTGCACGGTCCGGTCCAGCGCCGCGCGCACCAGAAGTCCCCTGTTGTCGTCCTCGCTGGAAGCGCCCGCCAGAATGTCGGTGATCTGCGCTGCCACATCCACCGGCGCGATGAGCAGCGCCATCGAGTCCTGCATACCCCTGCCGCGGGCGCGGTGGGCCAGCGACCAGTGCAGCGTGGTGCCGGGCGCGGTCAGCACATCCTGATACAGTGCGCCGTAGGCCTCGCAGTTCAGCTCGGCAAACTGCCGGCCGTCGTAAGCGCTGTCGATGCTGTAGCTGGCCTCGGGGTAGTTCCGCGTGCCGTTATAGCTGCGGTTGGAGCCGTCCGCCAGCTCAATGTACAGGCCGGCGCTTCCGGTTTTCCAGTGCCTGGCCACGCCGGTGGTCTGCCAGACGATGCCCCCTTCCCCCGACGGGTACTGGGTAAAGAAGGTGCCGGTCTCACCGTCCGGGGAATAATACAGCCGGGATGCGGGCGTATTGTTGTTTTTGTTGTGATACGCCTTCAGCCCGGCAATATCCGGCGTTTCAAAGCTGCCGTTCTGCAGCTGGATGCAGTAGGGCACCTGCATGGCCGCGGCGGTGAGTTTTGCGCCGTCGGTGCCGGTGACCTCGACCTTATAGTACAGCCGTTCCGCATCCCTGACACCGGCAATGCAGGCATCCAGCGCAGCGTTCAGCCGGTGCTCGCTGCCCGGCGTGATGTTCCACGCATCGCCGGAGCAGAGCTGCTGCGGGACCTCCTCCCAGTTGGTGCCGTCCTTGCTGCGGTACCAGGTGTACACAGCGCCGTCGAGTCTGTCCGTGCTGCCGTTGACCTTCGCTGTAAAGCAGCCGTCGGTCCGAATGCTGTCCACCAGCTCTGCGCTTGTGACAACGGCAGTCTGCGCCGCGGTGTCAGGCGCGGCGAGCAGCGTATCCATCACGAGGGTGCGTGCGGTCTCGGGCGTTGCCGCGGGGTCAGCCGCCGGGGTCGGCTCCGCCTCACTTTCGGGTTCCGGGGCAGGCGGGTCCGGGTCGGCGGGCGCAATCGCCGCCGCAGACTCCGCCGGGGCGGGCAGCTCATCCGCCGCAAACACAGCGTTGGCCATGCCTGCCGCCATACAGCAGGCCAGCAGCACAGCCAACAGACGTTTTTTCATGTACGGTTCCTCCTTTGCTGGTTTCCCGCGCGGGGCTTGTCTCCCCGCCGGGTCAATTGGGAGTATACCGTCCGCCGCCCGCGGAACACGTCGAGGGCTGCTTTCTGCCAAAAGGTCACAAAAAAAGACGCATCACGGTCAAAAACCGGGATGCGTCTTTTTTGTAGGGGAGGGATTTATCCCTCCCGGGGTGTTTGCGGCAGCCGCAAGCTCTACCCTTCCGGCGCTGCGGCGCCACCTCCCCTGCAAGGGGAGGCAAGGGACCTTGGCCCCCTCTGCGAGGGTGACTCCCCACTGCGTGGGGAGATGTCGCGAAGCGACAGAAGGGCCCGGGCCCGAAGGGCTCCGCCCGCAGGCGGTGGGGGAGAGAACCTACCGGCAAGCAGCCGTTTACACCACCGTCACCAGCGTCTCACAGTCGCCGGTCACGGCGTACTTGCCGCTGCCCGCGGGGATAAAATAGCTTTCGCCCTTTTTGACCTTCACGGTCTCGCCGCCGCAGGTCAGCGTGCCCGCGCCGTCGGTGATGAGCAGCGAGACAAAGCTCTTTTCGTCAGCCACACCGTCAAACGCGCCTTTTTTCGCGTCCACCGTGAAATACTCGCACTGCGCGAGATGGCTGCCGAAGTCGTGCTCTTGCGGCGGCGTGCGGCGGGTCACGTCCAGCGCCTTTTCAATGTGCAGGGCGCGGGGCTTGCCGTCCGCACCGACGCGCCCGTAGTCGTAGACGCGGTAGGTCACGTTGGAGTTTTGCTGCACCTCGGCAATGACGATGCCCTGGCAGATGGCGTGCAGTGTGCCGGACGGGATAAAAAAGCAATCCCCTTTATGCACCGGTACGGCGTTCAGGACCTCGGTCAGGGTGTTATTTTTGATGCGCTCCGCAAACTCCTCTTTGGAGATTTCGTGGTCAAAGCCGTAGTAGAGATACGCCCCCGGCACGCAGTCCAGCACATACCACATCTCGGTTTTGCCGTACTGGTGTTCGTTTTTCAGCGCGTAGTCGTTGGACGGGTGTACCTGAATGGACAGGTTGTTGCTGGCGTCGATGAACTTTGTCAGGACCGGGAACTGCTCAAATTTTGCGCAGTCCGTGCCCAGGGCTTCGGGGTGTGCGGCCACGTAGTCCGCCAGCGTCGTGCCGTCGGGCAGATAGCTCGGGCCGTCCGGGTGGCAGGACAGCACCCACGCTTCGGCCAGCGGTTCAAGATCGCTCTTGATGCCGAAATCGGTGCGCAGGCGGCTGCCGCCCCACAGATAATCCTTGCAGCTCGGGGTCAATTTCAGAATTGCCATACCATTCACACTTTCATCATGTCCGCGGCGGCTTTGGCCAGCGCGGCGTTCACGGCATCGGCGGCTGCCTCACTGTCGCCGACGGCGGAAAGATAAACTTTAATTTTCGGCTCGGTGCCGGAGGGGCGGACCATCAGCTTATGCCCGCCGTCCAGATGGTATTCCAGCACGTTGGCGCGGGGCAGGCCGGTGCCGTCGGTGTCGTAGTCCACGACGGACTCCACCTTGTACCCGGCAATGTCCTCCGGGGCGTTGGCGCGCAGCTTCTTCATCAGCTCCTGCATCGTGTGCATGCCGCTCTCGCCCTCAAAGGCAAAGCTGCACAGCGCATTGCGGTAGTAACCGAACTCCCTGTACAACGCCTCGATGGCGTCCAGCAGCGTCTTGCCCTGCTGGGCGTACCAGGCCGCGGCCTCGCAGACCAGCAGCGTCGCGTTGACAGCGTCCTTGTCGCGGACGTGGCCGCCGGACAGGTAGCCGTAGCTCTCCTCAAAGCCGAAGATATAGCGTTCGGGACGCCCCTCGGCCTCCAGCTTGCCGATCTGCTCGCCGATGAACTTAAAGCCGGTCAGGGTGCGGCGCAGCTCGACGCCGTATTTTTTTGCCACCGGCGCTGCCATATCGGTGGAGACAATCGTCGTTACCGCCACGGGGTCGGCGGGCATCGTGCCCTGTGCCAGACGGGTGCGGCAGATATAGTCCAGCAGGATGATGCCCATCTCGTTGCCGCTGATGAGCCGGTAGCCGCCCTTGCCGTCGGGCACGGCGGTGCCGCAGCGGTCACAGTCGGGGTCGGTGCCCAGCAGCAGATCGGGGCGGACCTTGTCGCACAGCTCCAAGCCTTTTTGCATAGCTTCGCGGATCTCGGGGTTCGGGTAGGGGCAGGTCGGGAAGTCTCCGTCGGGCATTTCCTGCTCGGGCACAACGGTCACATGGGTCACGCCGAGCTTTTTCAGCAGCTTTTTCACACATTCCAGACCCGTGCCGTTCAGCGGGGTGTAGACGAGCTTGAGCGCGTCGATGCCTGCGCCGTCGCCGACGCGCTGGTCATAGACAGCCTGCACAAAATCATCGAGGCATTTTTCGTCAATTGTCACAATGCGGCCCGCGGCGGCGGCAGCGTCAAAATCTGCCAGCCGGACATCGTCAAAGCAATCAATTTTTTCGATAGCTGCCAGAATTTTCTCGGCAGCCTCCAGCGTGATCTGGCAGCCGTCCGCGCCGTAGACCTTGTAGCCGTTGTACTTAGCGGGGTTGTGGCTGGCCGTCACGCAGACGCCTGCGCCGCAGCCGAGGTACCGCACCGCCCACGAAAGCGCCGGGGTCGGCTCAAGCCGGGGGTACATGCAGGCGGTAATGCCGTTCGCGGCCAGCACGCGGGCGGTCTCGCGGGCGAACAGCGCCCCGTTATGGCGGCTGTCGTGGGCGATGGCTACCTTTTTGGGCAGGCCGGACGCATTGAGGTAGTCCGCCAGCCCCTGCGTTGCCTTGCGCACGGTGTAGAGGTTCATCCGGTTCGTGCCCGCGCCGATCACGCCGCGCAGGCCGCCGGTGCCGAATTCCAGATCGCGGTAAAAGCGGTCCGTGACGGCGTCGCTGTCGCCCGCGATGGAGACGAGCTCGGCTTTGACGGCGTCGTCCAGATCCGGCTGGGCAAGCCAGCGGTTATAGAGGTCGTTTGTATTGTTCATGGAGTTTCTCCTTTATCTTTCCTTGGATCCTGCGGGCAGCCGCAAGCCGCCCCGCCTCTCTATTATCTTGCATTTTTACCGCTTTTGCAAGTACCAAATCTTTGTCGGCACCACCGGATTTTCCGGTCAGCCCTGCCAGACACCTTTTATTGCCTCCGCTTCACTTTCCGCCAGCGCCGGGGCGCCGGAATTGGCAAACAGGCTGCCGTAGCGGTAGAGCCCCGCGCCCTGCACTCCTAAGCGGGCAAGCAAAGCAAGCTGGTCGGCCAGCGCATGGCCGGAAAACCACTCGGAGCCAGCATCGGACCCATCCCCTGCGCCGACGCGGTAGGCCCCCAGCCCGGCGTACAGCTTCACGCCCGCCGCGCGGGGCAGTGCGGCCCACGCGGCGGCCAGCTGCGCAAAGCTGTGCGACGCATCGCCGTTTTTTATATATTCCTGCCCCCAATAAAGCTGGGGCATCAGGTAATCCACAGTCCCCTGCCGCAGCCAGCGGGCCGCGTCGCTGTATTGCAGGGTGTAGTTCTGCTCCGGGTCGCCCGCCGGGGCTGCGCCGAACCGCACGCCGTACCGCCGGGCCGCGGCGTGGCAAAGCTCCATCAGGGCGTTCACGTTCTCCCGCCGCCAGTCGTCCTGCGTCCGTGTGCTGCCGCTGGCCGCGTAGTCCGCCGCGTCAAAGGCCGGGTCGGTGGTGGGGTAAAAATAGTCGTCAAAGTGGATGCCGTCCACAGCGTACCTTGCGCACAGCTCTCCCACCCCGTCGGCAATGTACTGCCGCACGTCCGCGCTGGCGGGGTCGAGATACGTGCCGGTGTCGGTGTACCTGACCCAGTCCGGGTGCAGCCGCGCCGGGCTTGCGCCGCACAGCGCCGGGGTCTGCCCGGCCTGGATGCGGTAAGGGTTGACCCAGGCTTCCAGCTGTAAGTCCCGCGCGTGGGCGGCGTCCACCAGCAGTGCCAGCGGGTCAAACCCGGGGTCCTGCCCCTGCGTGCCGGTGCAGAGGTGGCTGAACGGGAAGTAGTCGCTGGGGTAGAGCGCATCGCCGAAGGGCCGCACCTGCGCCAGCACGACTGTTGCGCCAATCGACTGTATATTGTCCAGCATTGTGCCGATTGCCTGCGTGAACGCCTCCGCCGACGAGAAATCGACCTGCTCCCATTCCAGATAGCTGACCCACACAGCGCGGTAGGGCGCGGCGGCCCGGGCGACGGCGGTTGGGGTGGGGGTCGGCGCCGCAGCGGGGGCCGGGACAGCCTTTTGCGGCAGTGCAAGCAGCGGCGCAAGCAGAAAAACGGCTATTATTATAAATAAGTAGAATCCGATCCGACGCATGGCATGTACCTCCTGCGGTATGTATATGCGGGGCGGGCAGCGGGTAGGACAGGGCCGCCGGGAGGCAATCCGTTGCCTGACGGTCATGGGGTCCCCCTTTGCCACATTGACAAAAAACGCCCTGCAATGCTATAATGTTTTTATATGTAACACAATTTTTATCTACCCATTCCTTCACACAAAGGCGGAAGCATTATGACCAGAGAACAGGTCGAAACGGAAATGGCCCAATACCGCAACATCTTTACTGTGGTGCGGCTGCTGGATGCTGCGCAGGTCGGCGGCGAGGAGTCCGTCAACAGCTGTTGCAGCTGCTACAGCTATTGGGGCAACCCCCCCTGCCGGAACTGCATCTCCCGGCAGGTGTTGGAGGATCGCCGCCAGCGCACCAAGCTGGAATACAGGGGCAGCGAGGTCTTTCAGGTCACCGCCGTCTACCGCGAGGTCGACGGCGTTCCCTGTATCATGGAGCTGGTCCAGAAGCTGGACGCCGAGACCCTCATTGACCCCGAAAACGGGGACCGCCTGATAGACAGCATCACGAGCTACCACACCAAGCTCTACCACGATGCACTGACCGACAGCTACAACCGCCGCTACTTTGAGGACGTGCTCAAGGACAAGACCGACCCCGCCGGTGTGGCCGTGCTCGACCTGGACGACTTTAAATTGATCAACGACACCAACGGCCATCAGGCCGGCGACATGGCGCTGCGCACCTGCGTTGACGTGGTGCGCGCCTGCATCCGCAAATCGGACGTGCTCATCCGCTACGGCGGCGACGAATTCCTGCTGGTGCTGCCGGGCATTGGGCGCGCGGCGTTCCTGGCCAAGCTGGACCGCATCCGGGCGCAGCTGCACGCTGCCGGCGTGCCGGGGTATTCCCGTCTGCAGCTGTCCTCCAGCATCGGCGGCGTGATAACGCAGCCCGGCGAGACCGTGGAGCAGGCAGTCTCCCGCGCCGACAAGCTGATGTACCAGGCCAAAAACCGCAAAAACATGGTCGTGACCGAGGACAACGCCCGGGACGGCGCTTTGAGCGCTGCCGGGCGCGAAAGCCATTCCCGCCAGAGCATTTTAATTGTGGACGACTCCGAGATGAACCGCGCCATTCTGGCGGAGATTCTGGGCAGCGATTACAACATTCTGGAGGCGACGAACGGCAAGGAATGCCTGGCCATGTTGGAGCAGTACGGCACCGGCATTGCGCTGATCCTGCTGGACATCGTCATGCCGGTCATGGACGGCTTTGCGGTGCTGAGCGAGATGAACCGCAGCCACTGGATCGAGGACATCCCCGTCATCATGATCTCGAGCGAGGACGCCGACACCGTTGTGCGCCGCGCCTACGAGCTGGGCGTCTCGGACTATGTCAGCCGCCCGTTCGATGCGGGCATCGTCTACCGCCGCGTTTTCAACACGATCAAGCTCTATGCCAAGCAGCGGCGGCTCGCCTCGCTGGTGACGAGCCAGATCAAGGAAAAAGAGAAAAACACCAAGATGATGATCTCGATCCTGAGCGAGGTCGTCGAGTTCCGCAACGGCGAGAGCGGCCAGCACGTGCTGCACATCGGCACGCTGGCCCAGCGTCTTCTGGAGCGGCTGACGCAGAAAACCGACAAGTATGACCTGCCGCCCGAAACGCAGGAGCTGATCGTCATGGCATCGGCGCTGCACGACATCGGAAAGGTTGCGATAGACGATAAGATCCTGAACAAGCCCGGGCGGCTTACCCCGGAGGAGTTCGATCTTATGAAAACGCACACCGTTGTGGGCGCGAACATGCTGGACCGTCTGGGCCGCTATAAAAACGAAGCGCTGGTCAAGACCGCCCACGACATCTGCCGCTGGCACCACGAGCGCTGGGACGGCCGCGGCTACCCCGACGGCCTGGCCGGGGACGACATCCCGATTTCGGCGCAGATCGTCTCGATGGCGGACGTCTACGACGCGCTGGTCAGCAAGCGCGTCTACAAGGCCGCCTACTCACCGGACACCGCGGTACAGATGATCCTGCACGGCGACTGCGGGCAGTTCAACCCCCTGCTGCTGGAATGTCTGGTGGAAATTCAGGACGTCTTAAAGGCCGAGATCGTCGGACGGGAGAACGAATCGGAGCTCGCGGCGGCGGAAACCTCTGCGGAGGGGTCAAGACCCCTCCCTACGATGCCACGATAACGAGCGGTTTGTAGGGAGCGGTCTTGACCGCTCCGTGCCCGTGCGCAGCGGCGGAAACCTCCCCGGGGGGATGAAGCCCTCCCCTACCGCGCCACTATAAATTGTGTAATTGTTATGATATTGCGGATTCTGTTGAAAATATCCTCTGTCTATGGTAAAATAAGGAGATAACTATTAGAGAGGACTTTTCCTTCTTCATGACAAGTAAACGCGAAAAGCTGCAATACGCTTATGTATTTTTCGCCGATCTGCTCACGATGGCCGTCAGCGTGCTGCTGGCGTGGCTCATCACCGACGGGCTGTTCGGCGTGCTGATCCCCTACACCAGCACCGATTGGCTCCAGACCCTGTGCCTGCTGTTTGTGGCGTTCGTCGTCACCTTCTTCTTCTTTGACCAGGACAAAAACATCGTAACACGGTCTGAAAACGAGGAAATCAGTCTTTCCCTCCGGTTCAACATCGCGTTCGGCCTTGTTTATGCAGGCTGCATGCTGCTGGCCAAGGCCACGATGCTGGACTCCCGTTATTTTGCAGTCACAGTGCCCGCGGTCAACGCGGTGCTGCTGCCGTTCTCCCATGCGATTTTAAAGCGGCTGCTCATCCGGTTCCAGCGCAGCTGGGGCATGGAGACGCTCGTCGGCGTCGTCACAACGTCGGACCGGGCCGAGCGGCTGATTTCCGAGATCCGAAAGGACTGGTCCCGCCGGGTCGTGGGCGTCTCGCTGCTGGAGGCCACGCCCGCCGCGATCTCCACCAAAGTCTGCGGCGTCGAGGTCAAGGCGACGTTCGACGACTTCATGGACTGGATCCGGCGCGAGGCGCTCGACGAGGTCTATGTCGATGTGCCGATGGACAGCGGCGAGAGCTTCATCCCCTATCTGGACGAGATGGAGAGCATGGGCCTGACCGTGCACTTCCGTCTGCCGCTGCTGGACCGCATTGAGGAAGCCTGCTGCGACGAGACGAGCGCCGCACGGCTGAGCCGGTCCCTGGGGCGCTGCGCCGGGGGCAACATCGTCACGATGGGCACCGTTGAATTGCAGCTGCGCGACCAGATCGCCAAGCGCTGCATGGACGTGGTGGGCGCTGTCATCGGCTGTATCATCAGCATCCCGATCATCGCGGTGGTCGCCATCCCGCTCAAGCTCGAAAGCCCCGGCCCGCTGTTTTTTAAACAAAAGCGTGTGGGCCGCAACGGGCGGTATTTTTACATCCACAAGCTGCGCAGCATGTACGTGGACGCCGAGGCCCGCAAGAAGGAGCTGATGGCCCAGAATGAAATGAACGGCCTGATGTTCAAAATGGAGGATGACCCCCGCGTGACCAAGGTGGGTAAATTCATCCGCCGCACCAGCATTGACGAGCTGCCGCAGTTTTTTGACGTGCTGCGGGGCGATATGAGCCTTGTGGGCACCCGCCCGCCGACGGTGGACGAGTACAAGCAGTACGAGAGCCACCACAAACGCCGCCTGTCGATGAAGCCGGGCATCACCGGCCTGTGGCAGGTCAGCGGGCGCAGCGACATCGAGGATTTTGAGGAGGTCGTCAAGCTCGACGTAGCCTACATCGACAACTGGTCCCTCTGGGGCGACGTAAAGATTTTGTTCAAAACGATTTACGTTGTGTTCGCAGGGAAAGGGGCGAAATGATAGCAAGCAGCCGTTCCGGAAAGGGACGGCTGCTTTTTTTGCCGCCGCGCGGCCCCTATAGGGAAGCTGACGCTGCCGCAAAGCACCCGGAGCGGTCAAGACCGCTCCCTACGAACTGCCGCTCACGGGTGCCTTGTAGGGAGGGGTCTTGACCCCTCCGGGCAGCCTCCCTCCACGCCAAAACGGGGCCTGCTTTTCGGCAGGTCCCGTTTTGGTTGGTATAGGAAAATAATAAGAAAATGGCTTGTTTATCCCCGCATTACACGATCTTGCGGGATTTGTGGACGCCGGTCTTGAGGAACTCGACCCATTCCGCAATGTTCACGGCGTGGTCGCCCAGGCGCTCAAGGTACTTATCAATCATAAATAAGTCCAGCGCCGTCTCGGCATCGCTGGGGTGGGCGGCGATGTAGGCCGCAATTTCCTTGGAAATACGGCTGAACATCGCGTCGCAGTCGTCGTCGCGGGCAATGACCTGCGCGGCGGTGGACAGATCCACCTGCACGTAGGCGGCAATGGCGTCCTTGACCATGTGCAGGGCAATGTCGCCCATCGCGTACAGGTCGTCCAGCACGCCGACGGTGCGCGCGCCGTCCGGGTGGAGATGGAGCGTTATCTCGGCAATGTCGCTGGCCTGGTCGGCAATGCGCTCAATGTCGGTGACCATCTTCAGCGCCGTGGAGACCTTGCGCAGGTCGCCCGCCACGGGCTGCTGGCGCAGAAACAGCGTTAAGCAGCGGTGCTCGATCTCATGCTCGGCGGAGTCGATTTCGCTGTCCCGGGCAATAACGCTGCGGGCCAGCTCGGTGTCGCCGGTGCGCAGGGCGGTCATGGCGCTCTCGATCGCGCCGCCGGCGGCGTGGCCCATGCGGGCCAGCATCGTGTCAAGCTGCAGCAGCTCGGCGTCGTACATTTTTCGTACACTCGTACCCATTTGTCGTACCTCCTTAGCCGAAGCGGCCCGAGATGTAATCCTCGGTGCGCTTGTCCACGGGCGTGGCGAACACACGCTCCGTCGGGCCCATCTCCACCAGCTCGCCCAGCAGAAAAAATGCCGTCTTATCGCTGATACGCGCGGCCTGCTGCATGTTGTGGGTGACCATGACGATGGTGTAATTCTCTTTCAGCTCCGTGGCCAGCTCCTCGACCTTGGACGTCGAGATGGGGTCCAGAGCGCTCGTCGGCTCATCCATCAGCAGGACCTCGGGCTCAACGGCCAGGGCACGCGCAATGCAGAGGCGCTGCTGCTGGCCGCCCGACATGCCCAGGGCGCTCTTGTTCAGACGGTCCTTGACCTCGTCCCAGATGGCCGCGCCGCGCAGGGATCTTTCCACGATCTCATCCAGCTGCGCTTTATTACGGATGCCGTGGGTGCGCGGGCCGTAGGCGATGTTGTCATAGATGGACATCGGGAAGGGGTTCGGCTTCTGGAACACCATGCCGACGCGCTTGCGCAGGACGTTGACGTCCATCTTGTCCTTGTAGATGTCCACGCCGTCGAGCTTGATGTCGCCGGAGATGCGGCAGCCCTCGACGAGGTCGTTCATGCGGTTCAGGCTTTTCAAAAACGTGGATTTGCCGCAGCCGGACGGACCGATGAACGCGGTGATCTCCTTTTCCGGGATGTCGATATTGATATTTTTCAGCGCATGGAAGCTGCCATAGTACAGGTCCATATTGCGCACTTCAAATTTGTTCATGAAATGACCTCACATTTTATCTCTGCTCTGTGCAATGCAGCGGTAGGGGCTGCTGCGCGGAGAGTGCCCGGAGCGGTCAAGACCGCTCCCTACATGGCACCCGTGAACGGCGAATCGTAGGGAGGGGTCTTGACCCCTCCGCGGGGTTTGCGCTGCCGCATACTCCCACGGGCGGATATGGAATCCGCCCCTACGGTGCAGGGCATTGCCCTTTACCGTTTTGCCAGTTTCCCGGCTACCAGCCCGGACAGGCCGTTGATGACCAGCACCAGCACCAGCAGGACCACTGCCGTGCCGTAGGTCTGGCCGATGTACAGGCCCTCGTTCGAGAGCAGGTACATGTGTACAGCCAGGGTGCGGGTGGAGCTGAACAAGCTGGACGGGATCTTTGCCACAGAGCTTGCGGTATAGATCAGCGCGGCGGTCTCGCCGACGATGCGGCCCGTGGCCAGAATAACGCCGGACAAAATGCCGGGCATGGCGGACGGCAGCACGATCGTGAACACCGTGCGCAGCTTGCCCGCGCCCAGACCAAAGCTGCCCTCGCGGTAGGAGTCGGGCACTGCGATCAGCGCCTCCTCCGTCGTGCGCATGATGACGGGCAGAACCATGATGGCCAGCGTGAACGCACCGGCGATCATCGAATAGCCCCAGTGCAGCTTGGTGACGAAGAACAGCATACCGAACAGGCCGTAGACGATGGACGGGATACCCTGCAGTGTCTCGGTGGTGACGCGCACGACCTTGACCAGCTTGCTGCCGCGGTGGGCGTACTCGACCAGCCAGATGGCCGCAAAGATGCCCAGCGGCGTCGAGATTGCCAGCGAGAAGGCCGTCATCAGCACCGTGTTGATGAGCGCGGGCGTCAGCGAGACGTTCTCGGAGTTATACTCCCAGGCGAACAGCTCGGGCTTCAAATTGGGGATGCCCATGACCAGAATGTAGCCGATGAGGAACACCAGCACCGCGGCGGTCAGCAGGGCGGCAATGCGCACAAGCCAGCGCAGCGCGGCGGCCTGCACACGGGCGGCGCGGCGGTTGCTGCCGCCGGTGGGCAGGAACTCATGCGGTTTTGCGTAGGTCATATCGGCGGCTGTTTGCGCTGCGGCGATCTCAGGCATAGTCCTTACCCCCTTTCACAAGGCTGAAGCAGAGGTTGATAAGCAGGATGAATACGAACAGCACAACGCCGGTGGCGATCAGCGCCTCGCGGTGGAGGTCGGCGGCGTAGCCCATCTCGATGACGATGTTCGAGGTCATCGTGCGCAAGCCCTGGAACAGACCCTTAGGCATCCAGGTCTGGTTGCCCGCGACCATGACGACGGCCATCGTCTCACCGATGGCGCGGCCAATGCCGAGGATGACTGCCGACAGCACGCCGGATTTTGCGGCGGGCAGCACGGCGTAGAACACGCTGCGCTCATGCGTCGCGCCAAGGGCAAGGCTGCCCTCGTAGTAGCTGTCGGGCACGGCGTCGAGGCTCGCCTTGCTGACCGTGATGATGGTGGGCAGGATCATGATGCCCAGCAGCACGGCGGCAGTAAACAGGCTCATGCCCTTGCCGCTCTTGACGTGGAGCACGGTTTTGAAGAACGGCGACTTGACCATGGCCTGCACGGCGGGCACAAGCACGATCATGCCGAAGAAGCCGTAAACGACGGACGGGATGCCGGCCAGCAGCTGCACCGCCGGGAGCATGACCTTATTGATGCGGGGCGACGCGAACTTGGACATGTAGATGGCCGTCAGCAGGCCGATGGGCACGCCGACGAGGATAGCCCCCGCCGTGACGTAGATGCTGCCCAGGATCATCGGCAGGATGCCGAAGATGTCGTTGCCGGGCTTCCATGTCGTGCCCAGCAGGAACTTGAGCGGGCCGATCTTGAACAGGGTGGGCACACCGTTGGCAAACAGGAAGATGCAGATCAGCGCCACCGCCAGGATGGACACACAGGCGCAGAGAGTGAACACGCCCTGCATAACGCCTTCTTTTAGCTTGGAGGTCATTTTCCTATACTCCTTTGGTTATATGCCATGTAGGGGCCGGACATGTCCGGCCCGCAGCCTTCCCATAACCGCGCGGTCACGGGTACGCTGCGGGCGGGGCATGCCCCGCCCCTACGGTGCTGCTATACTTTACTGCACATCCGCCCAGGTGGTCAGCTCGCCGGTGTAGATGCCCTTGATCTGGTCAACGGTCAGGTCGTCGGTGGTGTTGACGGGGTTGACGACGACGGCGATGCCATCCAGCGCCAGCACGGTAGCCTTGGCGCCGCCCTCGACCTCGGAGTCCTTCAGCTCACGGCTGGCCATGCCGATGGTGTAGGTGCCCTCCAGCGCACCGGAGACGCCGGTGGTGGAATCGGTGGTCTGGAGCTCCAGCTCGGCGTTGGGGTTGACGGTCTTGTAAGCCTCGATCAGCTTCTCCATCAGCGGAGAGACGGAGGAAGAACCGCCGACGACGATCTTGCCCTCGGGCTGGGCGGAGGTAAAGTCCGCGCCGTCCTCACCGATGTAGCCGTTGTCGGTAGCGATGGCCTGGCCGTCCTTGCTCAAGACATAGGCGATGAAATCAACGGCCACGGGGTCCGTCGCGTCGCCCTTGGTGACGATGTTGAACGGACGGGACAGAACGTAGCTGCCGTCCTTGACGGTCTCGGCGGAGGCCTCGACGCCGCCGACGGTGACAGCCTTGACGTCATTGCTCAGAGAGCCGAGGCTGATGTAGCCGATAGCGGTCTCATCGTTGGCGACGGCGGTCATGACGCCGTTGGTGCTGGACTGGATGGCGGCGGCCTCGGTGGTGTTATCGACCTTCTTGCCGTCGGCGTTCTTCTCCTCGACACCGGTCAGCTCGATGAAGGCGCCGCGGGTGCCGGAGCCGTCCTCACGGGAGATGACCGTGATGTCCTGGTCAGTGTCGAAGTCACCGGCAGGGGCAGCCTTAGAAGGAGCGGCCTCGGGGGAGGCAGCCTCGGTGGAAGCGGCGGTGCTCTCTGCAGGGGCAGAGGAAGCAGCGGCGGAATCGGCAGAGCCGCAGGCAGCTAGGCTCAGAGCCAGCGCAGCAGCGGTAACGGCAGCAATTGCAGAAGTACGTTTCATGTGTGTATTCTCCCTTTTTCCCAAATTTATGTGGTATAGTTTGGATGTTTTGCCAGTGCTTCACCGGAAGCAAGCTAATTGTACCGCGGTTTTGCGCCGGTTTCGACCATAGTACGGTACAATCGCTGTAAAGGTTTTGCAAAGAGTGGGCAGGTTTTGTGTAGAGCGTGTAAAGTTTGTAAAGTTTTGGGAAAGGGAGGGGGTGGATTGGGCGGCAAAGGGGTGACGGGGCGGCGGCGGAAAGCCCGTCGGAATCCCCCAGGCCGCTAACGCGGCCAGCCCCCTTTGACAAGGGGGCCTTTTTTTTGCGTGGGCGGAGCCCGCGAGAGGAGCCTCCCCATCAGGGGAGGTGGCCGCGAAGCAGGCCGGAAGGGTCCAGGAAGTTGGCGGGTGGCTGCCCGTTGACGGGTGGTAACGTAAGGCCCGTCGGGACCCTTCAGGCCTCGCAAGCTCGGCCAGCTCCCCTGAT
>ENA-ORVG01002227-ORVG01002227.1-human-gut-metagenome-genome-assembly--contig:-NODE-2227-length-19353-cov-3.118199_pt1 | contig 19353 bp, 9 predicted proteins | sample MGYA00242091_ERZ509233 | MGnify/ENA primary metagenome ERZ509233 (study PRJEB26280, sample SAMEA2338840) | human gut metagenome | biome: human gut; feature: human-associated habitat; material: faeces... | reverse complement strand
AAAGGGGAAGGTTCTCCGGCATTTTCTCCTGCCAACAGACTTCCCATAAAGATATGCCCAAGTCAGTCGGCGGACCGAAATATCCCAGCCGGTCAGCGAATAAGAGGTGTTGGCGACCTTCTTGGCAAGCGTGATGTCGAATGTAATCGGCTGCTTGCTCTTTTCGGACGACGTACTGGTGACGGTCCATGTACCGAGCCATGCTTGGTATTCCGGCGACATCGGATCGCCCTGACCGCTCACGAAAGCGGTGCCCTTTGCCAGTTCCGTGATCGGATAGATCCAGCCGTTTACGATTTTAAGACCGAATGCGCAGGGTATGTACTCCGTGTCGGAATCTACCGTCAGCGTTTTCATCATTTTGCCGAGCGACAATTGGTTCATCGACGTGATTCCGTCCATCAGTTCGTACAGAATCTCCTCATCCGATGCACTTGCGAATGCACTCGACGGCACGACGTCGAAATAGTAGTACTCGTTTGCAACAGTCGGCGTCGTTTCTACGTCGACCGAAGTTGCCTTGATTCCCGATACGGCGAAGGTAAACTTATTGTTGGATACCGTTTCCTGAATCCGGGCGCCGCTTACCTCGTCGGTGAACATGCCGCCGCTCCAAGTCATCTCCTCGATCGACACTCCGTCGACAACCAGCGGCTCATAGAACTTGAGTCCGGTATCCTGCGTGTAGATGAAGCTTGCGGGAATCGTTCCGTTTTCAGTCACAACCGAAAAATAACGGGAGTTATAACCGGCCGCCACCTCGCGCGAAATGTCGTAGGTCTTGCCGTTGAGAACGAGTTCGTAGGACCGGAAATTGTCCATCTTGGTCACATCCGCAGAATATTTGCCGAACATCGTGTTCCATGCGGTTTCCGGCAGGGGAGTCAGCACGATGGTGTTCTGGGTCTTCTTGCCGCGCAGAACGACTTTGTCGGCCGCGTAGCTCATGATGATGAACTCGCTGTCGCCTCCCATACCCGTATTGGTCGGGCCGACACCGGAGTTCGGCTCCGAATAGATATGGAAGTACGGATTGTAAGTGTCGAAATTGATCGTGGGACCGTAATCCTGATCGTACGAGTAGAGACTCTCGGCGGTCTTGCCGGCGCCTCCCGCTTCGGAAGTTACGGTAACCGTTCCGTTCTGGAACTTCATGTAGATCGCAATGCCTCCGTACTCCTGCGTCGCACTGGGATAGTACTCCATCAGCCAGCCGTTGGCAGCTCCGGTCAGCGCCTTTTCGGTGCCCTCCTGCACCTCGCGGATTCGCTCACTGGCCGTTTTGCCGAAAGCGTCCTTGTCGTCTTTGAGGCACGAAGAGAGGACAAGCGGCAAAACCGCTAATAATATGATAAGTTTTTTCATCTCTTTTACGAATTAAATGTTATAATCGAGCGACCAAATCTCATTCTGCCGACGTAATACCACTTTTCGCAGTTCATCGATATTGATATCCCATGTGCTGAGCATGTAGGCACGCATGATATCGTTCTTCTGTTCGAGAAGCGGACGTCCGGCGCTGCCGCCTTGTGCGAGAATGGCTTCCCATTCGGCAGCCGTCGAGGTTACGTAGAGCGAGAGCTGTTCCACGAAATCCTCATCGGGAGCCTTCGACGAATAACGCGTGATAAACCCGGCCTGACGAGCCGCTGCATCCGTCCGATAGGTGTCGAAGCATGCGTCGCCGACGTAGCTCGAAGGCGTCACGGCGTTGAAGTCGGTCGAGTAGGGCCGCGTCTGGTGGAGGATGTGACCGAACTCATGGTGCATGGTCTTGAAGAATAGCTCGTTGAGCTGGGCAATATTCTTCGTGCTCAGCAGATAGTCGATGATGTTTACCTGATAAAGGGTCATCATCTTACCGCCTTCGGCCACACCGAGTACGATGTTGTTGTTTTCGTTATAGGCCGGCGAACCGATAACATGGACGATCTTCGGGAAGTTCTCGCTGATGAACTGCCTGTTGCCCGTCACTTCGTCGTAAACCTGCAGCGTCAGGTGCAGCGTCAGCTTGGCCAGTTTGATCGCCTGTCCGTAATCCGCGGGAGTCAGGTTGTAGTCCATGTCGCCCAGAACATCTTTGAAACGATATTTGAAATCGATGTTGTAGGGTTCCATATAGTTCTTGGCAAGCCATCTGTCGAAATCGTTCTCGACGGTAGGCGAGTCGAGGACAGCACTCGTCTTTTTCAGGTCGTCCTCGGAGCAGCCCGCCAAAACGAACACTCCGAACACTGCCGTCATAAGTAATATAATATTCTTTTTCATCGTATATCCTGTTTTATCGTTAGCATCTGATTATCTCGGGTTAGGAGTCAGGCCTGCGGCAACGACATCCATCGGCAGCTGCATCGCGCAGCGCGGGTCGCGGGCGTGCAGTTCGTCGGTAACGCTTCCGAGCGTGTTGTAGCTGGCCAGCTTGCGACGATAGATCGTAATGCCGTAACGTTTTATGTCGAACCAGCGCAAACCGAGGTGTACGGTCTCCACACGGCGCAGATGCAGCAGCGCATAGCACATGTTGGTCTGCGTGCCGGCTTCGAGCGGGAAAGCCGTCTCGCCGAAAGGTTTCTTCACCGTGGGATTGGCCGGGGTATACTCCTTCGTGTTCTGCGCCCACTGGTTGACGTTGGCTTCGGTGAGCGTCTGGGCGCCGGATTTCACATATTTGCTGATCCAGAGGTTCATGTCGTTCAGAGCCGGTCCGTATTCCTTCTTCATGATGTAAGCCTCGGCGCGGCAGAGCAGCGTCTCTTCGGCCGTAAATGCGGGGAAAACCGTATGCGCGAGTCCCGTCTGCATCACCGGGTCCTTGATCTCGAAGAGATAGGGCGCACGCCATGCGAAACACTTGTCGGCTTTACCGGTATTCATTGAATACGGCGCAGAGTAGAGCGTATAGCTGCTGCCCCACGGAGCCGTCGGAGCGCGGAAGGTTTCGGTCTGATCCAGCCAGTTACCGTGGGAGAACCCGGTGTAGGCATTGTAAGGACCGAACGAAATGCCGGGAGCATCGGTTATCGAGGTCTGCAGCAGCAGATTGCACTTGTGCGAGTAGTCGATATAGTCCATCGTGCGGAGCAGGGTCTGTCCGTCGGCCGACTGCAGTCCCAGCTTGCCGTTCGCTTCGAGGTCGCGCATCATCGTTTCGGGAGCGCTTCCCAGCACTACCTTCGCGGCGGCGATACACTCGTCCCACTTCTGATAGAAGAGGTAGAAACGGGCTGCAAAGGCATAGGCGGCCTTCTGGTTGAAATGGTACTTCGGCACCGAGTAGAACTCGTCGGTGATCAGCGGCAGACCCTCGATCAGGTCGGCGTCGATCTTGGAATAGACATCGGCCAGCGTACCGCGGGTGTATTTGGGGTTGAGTATTGTTTCGGCCTTCTCCATGTAGGGGATGCCAAGGTCTTCCGACGCATACTGCGGATTGTAAGCCTGACAGAACATATTGGCCAGACAGAAATGAGCGTATGCACGGCAAATGAGCGCTTCGCCCTTGGCGGCCTTCAGCTGCGGGGTGTCGGCGCCGCCCAGCTCCTTGATGGCGTCGAGCGCTTGGTTGGCAGCGGCAATCGCCATGTAATACTGACTCCATACGGCCTGAGGCGCTTCGTTGGTAACGGCCGCCGTAACGTCCTGCCAGCGGTAGTACTCTTCCTGTTCGGGTTCGAAGTTCGGTGAAACCAATGCCGTTTCATCGACATTGTCCGATGCGTATTCGCAGGTTACGGGGTAGGTATGTTCGGAATATGCCGAAACCAGCAGACTGGTGATCTTGTCGCTCGAATCGAGTTCGGTTCGGTTGTCCGGCATCTCATCCAGAAAGTCGTTACAAGCGGGAAGCGCCACGAGGGCAGCCGCGAGTACAATTAGCGTGGTTATTTTTTTCGTATTCATATTTTTCATCTTTAGCGTCTGTTATAAACCGATTTTCAGCGTCAGCGTAAATTGCTTGGGCACCGGAACCGCAACACCGCCGGTATTGAAGAATTCGGGATCCTGACCGTTGAGCTTCTTGTCGGCATAGATCAGGAAGAGGTTCGTAGCCTGAAGTTTAAGCGACATGTTCGAGAAACGGAGTTTCTTGATCCAGCGCTTCGGGAAGTCGTAGGTCAGCGAAATCTCCTTCATGCGGATGAAGTCGCCCTTGGCGATACGTGCCGTCGAATAGTTGTAGGCATTGTAAGCGCGCGAAAGGTAGTTGTCCTTCTTGACCTGACGCTTGTTGGCGATAACCGGAATATCCGTATGGTTCTCATCGCCCGGACGCATCCAGCGGTTGCGGAACTCGCGCGGCATGGAGAGCAGGTCGCTGTAGGATTCGGAGAAGACCGGATCCAGACGGATCACATTGCCGAACGAGTAGGTGATGAAGACATTGAGCTTGAAGCCATAGAGACGGAACATGTTGCCGAAGCTACCGAAATCCGTCGGATCGGCCGTACCCGAATACTTCAGATGTCCGAGGTTGTTACGCTCTTGGAAGTTGATCGAGGTGGTCGTGAGCTGGCCTTTCTCGTTGATGAACTGCGGGATACCCTCGTCGTTCAGGCCTTGGAAGTCGAACGAGAAGATCGAACGCGAAGGATAGCCTTCCATACCGAAACCGGTGCCCGATACGAGGTCGATGGCACGCTTGTACGACATCAGGTCGGTCACCTCCTCTTTCAGGTGCGAATAGATGAAGTCCGTAGACCAGCTGAAATTCTTGGTTTCGATGTTGCGGGTCGAAAGAGTCAGCTCGACACCCGAAGATTTCAGACCGGCGACGTTACCGTATTTCATCACCTGACCGCCGATACCCTGCGTGTTGATCACACCGATCAGGTCGTGGTTGTCACGCTTGTACCAGTCGGCTGCGAGGCTGATGCGGTTGTTCAGGAAGCCCATGTCGATACCGACGTTCACCTCGTTCTTCTTCTCGTAAGTCAGCTCGCTGTTCTCCAAGTCGTAAATCGTCAGACCCGACTCGGTAACACCGGCCGAAGGACGCCACGGGGTATTGCTCGTAATGACGACGCGCGAGTTGGTCACGAAGCTGGGGCCGCGGTCTGCGGTCAGCGAGTAGGAAGCCTTCAGCGACAAGTGCGACAGTGCGGGACGCAGCGCCTCGAAGAAATTCTCTTCGTGTACGTTCCATGCACCGGCGACGTTCCATGTCGGCAGCCAGCGGGCGCTGCGGCTCTTACCCATGCGGTTCGTTCCTTCGTAACGGAAGGTTCCGTTGAGGGTGTAGCGGCCGTTCCACGAATAGGTGCCGTTGAAGAAGAAAGCGACGTTGCGGTAATGGGTGTCGGCCAGACCGAAGTAGTCGGTGTTCTCCTCCTTGCCTTTCTTGAATACCTCGTAGGCGTAGAAGGGGATCAGGCCCATCGAGTACTGCATACCCCAGCCGTTGAACCAAGATTCGTGACGGTCGCTCTGGTTGACCTCCATACCTCCGTAGAGGTTGATAATGTGCTGGTTGTTGATCTCCGTATTGTACGAAGCGGCAAAACGGAAGTCGTACGACAGCATGTTGTTGTCGCGGCGCTTGTAGATACCGCCCTTGGGCAGGATCGAAATAGGCACTGCATACGCATTGTCGGGATCGGTATACAGGAACGGGTTGTTGTCACGGATCACCGTAGTAGCCATTGCACGGTAGGCGCGGGCCTGATTCGAATAGTCCGTAATGTTGTGCTCCTGCGTCGTAGCCGAATATTTGATGGCGGCCAGTGCGCTCAGTTCGAGACCCGTGACGGGTTTGTAACGCAGTTCTGCTTGGAACTTCGTATCCACGACGTTGAGATCGATGTAGTTCTTCCCAAGTTCGTCGAGAATGTTGAACGGAGCGTAGTTGCGCGTGTAGAATTCATCGGGATCGAGCGTCCGGGACGAATTCATCGCATACGAGTAGGGGTTGATGTCGAAATCGCGCTTTACCTCGCCGAATACCACGTCGGTCGTCGCGGCCAACGTACCCGGAGCCGTTTGCTTACGGTAAGAGCCGCTCGAAATGAGGTTCAGCGTCAGATTGTCGAAAATATTGTAGGTAGCGTTGAGGTTCGCCGTATAACGCTCCACCTCGCTGGCCTTGGTCCATCCCGGATCGAACATGGCGCTCATCGAAGCGTAGTACTGCGACTTCTCGGTACCGGAGCTGAGGCTGATCGAGTGCGTGTGCATCAGCGAACTCCGGAAAAGTTCCTTGAACCAGTCCGTGTTGCGGTACTCGGCCTTACGCAGGTAGCGGTTGCGCGCAGCCTCCGTATTTTCGAGTTTGCCCGTATTTACCAGCTCCCACATTTTGCCGTAAACACCGCTCGAAGAGGCGTTTGCGATAGTCGAGTTGTTGAGCCAGCCCTTAGCGGCCATTTCCTGATATACCGACATCTGATCCTGAGAATTCATGATGTTGAAATCGGCATAGCGCGGCGTCATGCGGAACGTATAGTCGCCGGTATAGCTGATGCGGCTTTCGCCTGCGCGGCCTTTCTTGGTCGTAACGACGATCACGCCGGCCATAGCGCGCGCACCGTATATGGAAGTTGCGGAACCGTCTTTCAGAATGCTGAAGCTCTCGATGTCGTCGGCGTTCAGACCTGCGATGGCGGAGCTGATCAGCGTCGTGGCGTCACCCGAAGAGAGGTCCTCGGCCGAAATATCGGCGACATCCTCCATAATGACGCCGTCCACGACCCAAAGCGGCTTCGAGCTGCCGTGAATCGACGTCGCACCGCGGACGCGGATCTTGGGAGCGGTACCGAACGTACCCGATACGTTCTGCACCGAGACACCGGCCGAACGGCCTTCCAGACCGCGGCTGATATCGGCCAGACCCGATAGTTTCACATCGTCGGCAACCAACTGGTCGGATGCACCGGTGAACAGTCGTTTATCCGTTTTGGTCATACCCGTAACCACGACCGTCTCCACGGTCTGAGAATCCGGCTCGAGCGTGACCTTCACCTCAGGCGCAACGGCTACCGTAGCAGTCTTGTACCCCAAATAGGAGATTTGCAGTTCCTCGGATTTCGCCGGAACATTGTTCATAACGAAAAATCCCTGCTGATCGGTGGATACACCGATGGTCGTACCTTTGACGATAACCGAAGCGCCGATCACGGCCGCTCCGTTTTCATCAACGACACTACCGCGCACTTGTTTGGCTTGGGCGAATGCCCCCGCTGCAAACACAAGTACTCCAATTAACGATAGTAGGATTTTTTTTACCATAAGCGTTAATCTATTAGTTAATTTTTTAAAATAAAAAGTTCACTAGCAAAGATAAACGTTTGGCGATTCATATACAAATAAATTTTTAAAATAATTTACTACTATTACACATATTCTGCGGATTAACGTCCGCCACTTACAGTTTTCCCGGCAAAGTGTCGGGCTGGTTACAGATTGTAACCGCCGGTTTTCGGTCTTTTCGGTGATTTCCGGTGATTTTCCCTCCGGGAAGGGGCGCAAGGGGCGGATGACGGCGCTTAGATGAGCTTTGTGCCGGCTTCGGGTGCATCCGGAGGAAGCAAATTGCGGTAAAGGGAGTTGATTCGCTTCGACAGACGTTCCATTTCGCCGTCGAGCTGCGAGTGCGTAATGGTGGCATAAATCTGCGTAGTTCGTATGTTTCTATGTCCCAGCAGCTTGCTGATCGTCTCGATAGCTACGCCCTGCGACAGGGTGATCGTCGTGGCGAAGGTATGGCGGGCCGAATGGAATGTAATCTGTTTCATAATGCCTATTTCGGACATGATTTTGTCGAGACAGGCATTGCACCAGCCGTTGCTCGGAAGGTCGAAGATTCGCTTGGTCCGGGTCATCGGCCTGTGCTTGAGCAGAATGTTGTAAGGCACTTCGAACAGCCGGACGTTTACTTCGGAACCCGTTTTGCGGCGCGTCGTACTGATCCACAACTGTTTATTCACCTGCTGGATATTTTCCAGCGTAAGGTCCTTCATGTCGATATAAGAAAAGCCGGTGAAACAGCTGAACAGAAAGGCATCCCGGATAAGTTGTAAGGTGGGAGTGTCGCCCTCGTACTGCATCAGTTTGTTGATCTCGCTCATGGAGAGGTAATTGCGCGTTACGAATTCGCTTTGTAATTTGTAATTTGCAAACAGATCCTTGTTCATATAGCCTTTGCTGCGGGCCAGCATCAGGATGTGTTTGAGGGCGATCATGTAGATCCACGTGGTATTTTTCTTATGGGCGCACTCCTGCGCTATGTAGGAATGAAAGCCCGTAAGGAATTCGCGGTTGAGTTCCTTGAACATTAAATCCTTCCGGTTGTACTTGTCCCAGACGAAATCCGCCAGATGCCGGCATACACACCTAGTCATGCTGCGGCTGACACCGACCATGCGTTTGAATTCGTCGTTGTGCTGCTTGAAGAAGGCGACCACGGTCTCCTGCTTGTGATTGCCGCCGAAATACATCTCTTTGACCATCACCGGAGTAACGAAGGCCTGCTCGTAAAAGAGCTTGTTGTAGCATCTCTCGATGTGAAATCGGATATTGGCCAGCTTTTCGTTGATTTGGACGGCCATGTTGCTCCGTCCGCAGACCCGCCCCTGTGCGGTGTCCCAACTGGCGGGAGTGACCGAGAGCCGTGTGGAAAATTGCGTCCGCTGTCCGTTGATCGTGATGCGTCCCATGATCGGGGCCCAACCGTTCCGCAGAGGCGCATTCTTCTTGATGTAGAATAGAACCTTGAACGTGTTTCTCATTGTTTTTAACAACCTTTTTCATTAACCTATACAATACACAAACCGCTTTAAAGGTAATGATTAAGTAACAACCATATGACGCAGGATTGAGTCTAAATAGCTTATTTTCCCCTTGTTGTCGTATTCGGAAGGGTTACGCTGTAGTAACAGATGTGCAACCGATACAACGTCCTGTTGTGAGACAGACGTTTGGTTATCAATTAATTAGACTGCAATTGGCAGATTTGGCCGGAGACGGGCCTCGCATATTGATTATGAACAATTTACATTATACTAACGCGGGCAGTTGACTTTTTATTTTAAAATTAATTAAAATTAACGCTTATGGTAAGAAAAATTGTACTATCGTTAATTGCCGTATTCGTGTTCTTGGCATATGCCACGGCCCAGAATAGGCAGATCTCCGGTACAGTTTCCGATGCAAACGGACATCCGGTTGCAGGCGCGACCGTCATTGTAGATGGGACCTCTCTGGGGACCACGACCAACACGGCCGGCGAGTATACGCTTTCGGCTCCGGTGAACGGCACGCTCGTGGTGACGTTTGTCGGTTTTGAGCCGCAGCAGCTGCCTATCGCCGGAAAAACCCGGATCAACGTCACGATGAAGGAGGATGCGCAAGCGATCGACGATGTGATCGTCGTGGCCTTCGGTACGGCAAAGAAAGAGGCTTTCACCGGTTCGGCTGCCGTCATAAAATCGGATGAGATTGCCAAGGTGCAGACCTCCAACGTGGCGACGGCTCTGGTCGGCCGCGTGGCCGGTGTGCAGACCTCCAGCACGTCGGGAGATCTCGGCAAGACCCCCTCGATCCGCGTCCGCGGTTTCAGTTCGATCAACGCCGGCAAGGAGCCGCTCTGGATTGTGGACGGCATGCCCTATGAAGGCGACCTGAACAACCTGAACACGAACGACATCGAGTCGATGACCGTCCTCAAGGACGCCGCTTCGAACGCTCTGTACGGCGCCCGCGGCGCCAACGGCGTGATTATGGTCACCACCAAAAAGGCGAAGTCGGGCGACGCCGTCGTGACGATCGACGCCAAGTGGGGCGTCAACTCGAAAGCGCTGGAGGAGTACGACGTGATCACCTCGCCCGCGCAGTATTACGAGACGCATTTCAAGGCGCTCTACGGCTATTATGCGCAGACCAATCCGGCGGCGAAGGCCTATGCGCTGGCCAGCAGCGGCCTGACTTCCAACGGCACGGGCGGTCTGGGATACAACGTCTATACGGTTCCCGAAGGGCAGGCGCTGATCGGCACCAACGGCAAGCTGAATCCGAACGCGACGCTGGGCCGCAAGATCATCTACAACGGACAGGAGTATTGGCTGACGCCCGACGACTGGATCGACGAGGCTTACCAGTCGGCGTTCCGTCAGGAATACAACGTGAACATCTCCGGTGCGACGGAGCGCAGCTCGTTCTACGCTTCGCTCGGTTATCTGGACAATACGGGTATTATCAAAAGTTCGGCGCTGGAGCGCTATACCGCGCGTCTGAAGGCCGATTATCAGGCCAAGAAGTGGCTGAAGGTGGGCGGCAACATGTCGTATGCGCACTTCAGCAACAGCAACGGCAACTCGAACGAAGGATCGGCTTCCTCGACGGCCAACATCTTCGCGTTCTCTGCACAGATGCCCCCGATCTACCCGGTATACATCCGCGACGGTTCGGGCCGCATCATGGTGGACGACAACGGCTATCAGATGTACGACTACGGCGACAAGGGCAATGCGGGTCTGACCCGTCCGCTGCTGCCCGGCGCCAACGGACTGCAGACCAGCTGGCTCAACAAGAAAAAGGCCGAGGGCAACGCCTTTTCGGGCAGCGGCTTCGTGGACATCTCGCTTTACAAGGGGCTGAAGCTGACGGTAAACGGCAGCACCAACATCGACGAAACCCGCACGACCTATCTCAACAACCAGTATTACGGTCAGTTCGCCGAGGCGGGCGGTACGATTTCGAAGTACCACACCCGCGACATCGCCTACAACCTTCAGCAGATTCTGAACTACAACGAGACCTTCGGCAAGCACAACGTGGGGCTGATGGTCGGTCACGAGTACTATCAGAAAAAATATTACTACCTGAGCGGCACCAAGTCGAAACTCTTCTCCTATGACAACGAGGAGCTCGGCGGAGCCGTCGTTGACGGCGCGGGCGCCCACTCCTACATCGACGACTACAACTCGGAGGGTTACTTCATGCGCGCCCAGTACGACTATGCGGGCCGCTACTTCGTGAGCGGTTCGTACCGCCGCGACGCATCGTCGCGCTTCCATCCCGACCACCGTTGGGGCAACTTCTGGTCGGTGGGCGCCGCGTGGCTCCTCAATCAGGAGAACTGGTTCGACGCGCCGTGGGTGAATCTGCTGAAGCTCAAGGCTTCCTACGGTTCGCAGGGCAACGATAACATCGGCTACTACCTCTACACCGACACCTATTCGATCGAGAACAACAACGGCGAAATCGCCGTGCTCTTCGGGCAGAAAGGCAATCCCAACATTACGTGGGAGACCAACACCAACCTGAACATCGGTACGGAGTTCGGTTTCTGGAACAACCGCCTGAGCGGAAGCGTCGATTTCTTCAACCGCAAGACTTCGGACATGCTCTTCGCATTCTCGGTTCCTTCGTCGCTGGGTTACTCGTCCTATTACGCCAACGTGGGCGACATGGTCAACCGCGGCGTCGAGGTGGAGCTGAACGCCGACCTGATCCGCACGAAAAACGTGTTGTGGAGCTTCAACCTGAACCTGACCCATGTGAAGAATGAGGTCACCTATCTGGCTCCCGAACACAAATCCACGACCGTGGAGGGCTACAAAGGCTATATCGACGGCAGTTATTTCGTCGGCGAAGGGCTGCCGCTCTACACCTATTACCTGCGTTCGTACGCCGGCGTCGATCCCGAAACGGGCGCTTCGCTCTGGTACAAGGACGTGAAGGGCGACGACGGCAAGATCACCCGGACCAAGACTTCGGACTACACCTCCGCGACCCGCTACCTGCACGACAGCGCGATTCCTTCGGTGTACGGCGGCTTCTCGACCTCGGTTTCGGCCTACGGCGTCGATTTCTCGATCTCGTTCAACTACCAGATCGGCGGCAAGGTCTACGATTCGGGTTACGCCAGCTTCATGTCGTCGCCCTACGGAACCACCGTCGGCACCAACTACCACAAGGACATCCTCAAGGCGTGGACGCCCGAAAACAAAGGCTCGGACATTCCTCGTCTGCAATACGGCGATCAGTATACGACCAGCGTCTCCGACCGTTTCCTGACCGACGCGAGCTACCTGAACATCTCGAATATCAACGTCGGCTATACGCTGCCGTCGAAGATCACCCAGAAATTCGGCGTACAGAAACTGCGCGTCTATCTGGCCTGCGACAACGTGGTCTACTGGTCGAAGCGTCAGGGACTTGACCCGCGTTATTCGTTCACGGGAGCGACCAACTTCTCCAACTACTCGCCGATCCGCACTATTTCGGGCGGTGTAACCGTACAGTTCTAATCTAACGGATAAAACAGGGATTGAAATGAAAAACATATTGAAAACAACGACACTCGCCCTTGTCTGCTCCATGGCGCTCACGGGCTGTATCAAAGAGACCTTCCCCACCGACAGCGCGACTTCCGGACAGGTCAGCGATTCGCCGACTGCGGTGGAGGCCATCGTCAATGCCATCCCCGTCAACATGACTTACCCCTATTCGGTGTACGGCAGGACGAACAACTACGGCTTCGACTTCGGCTATCCGGGCATGATGTGCGCTACGGACGCCGCCACGGGCGACGTGATATGCTCCTCCGGCGACGAAGGTTCGGGATATGACTGGTTCACCTACTGGCAGTCGGGCATTCTGATCGGTCCGACGCAGACCGTATGCCGCTTCCCGTGGAACTGCTACTATACGTTCATCAAATCGAGCAACGACGTGGTCGGCCTGCTGGCGGGCGTGGAACTTTCCGACGCGCAGAAAAGCTATCTGGGCTTTGCCAAAGCTTATCGCGCCCAGCTCTATCTGGATCTGGCCCGGCTGTACGATCCGCTCGACAACAAGTACACCGACGTTTCGGGCGTCAAGGGGCTGACCGTCCCGATCGTGGACGAGAACACCACCGAGGATATGGCCCGCAACAATCCGCGCGTGACGCGCGAGGCGATGTTCGAATTCATCCTCAGGGACCTCGACGACGCCGAGGCGCTGCTGGCCAACTACACCTCTTCGTCGAAGACCAATCCGAGTCTGGCCGTGGTCTACGGCATCAAGGCGCGCGCTTACCTCTGGTTGGGCGGCTTCGATTCGTCGAAGTATGCCGACGCCGCGACGTATGCCCGCAAGGCCATCGACGCCTCGAAATGCACGATCATGACCGAAGCGGAGTGGCTGAACCCCAAAACGGGCTTCAACAAAGCCAACAATTCGTGGATGTGGTACCTTCCGCAGTCTACCGAAGGCATCGCCAACCTTGTGAATTTCGCGGCATGGCGTTCGAGCGAGGCTACGTGGGGGTATGGCGGCAAATACGTTTTCGAAGGCGTTACCAGCAATTTCTACAACGAAATATCCGACACCGACTGGCGCAAGCGCGCGTTCGTGGGACCCGATGCCAAATATGCCGATTACAGCGACATTACCAACCTGACGGCGGCGCAGTTCGCCAACCTCCCGGCCTATGCGAACCTGAAGTTCCATCCCGCCGAAGGCGAGACGGCGACCTATTCCGTCGGCAACGTTACCGATATTCCGATGATGCGCGTCGAGGAGATGTACCTGATCGAAGCCGAGGCTACGGCGCACGCCGACGCCTCCGCAGGTCTCCAGCTGCTCAAAACCTTCATGGCCAAGCGCGACCCGGAATTCAGCACCTCGGCCGTGTCGTCTGCCGACGTCGTGGAGGAGATTATCTGGAACAAGCGTATCGAACTATGGGGCGAAGGCGTCGTATTCTACGACTTCAAGCGTCTGAATTACAGCCTGAAAACCGGCTACGTCGGCACGAACGTACCTTCGGACTGCCGCTTCTCGACCGACGGCCGCGCACCGTGGTGGAACTTCTGTATCCCCGAAACGGAGACCCAGCAGAACACCGCGCTCGAATCGCAGAACAACCCCAATCCCGTGGGAATCATCGATCCGTGGGTGCAGTAACGTAAGTTTTCATGGATGATTTAAAACCGAAAAACATATGAAAGCAATCAAATATTTCTTATACGCGCTTATTGCGACTTTCGTGTTCGCAGGGTGTTCCGACGATCCGACCTACACCCGCGGCGAATCCGAGGCCGACGGCTGCTACGGGGTTTACTTCCCCTCGCAGGACAACGCCGCGGACCTCGAACTCGATCCGGCCGATCCGACGGTACTGACCTTCACGGCCATGCGTACCAACGACGCCGACGCCATTACGGTTCCCGTGACCGTTACGGGCAGCGAGGACGCGATCTTCTCCGCTTCGGAAATCTCGTTCGACGACGGGGCGACGGAAACGACCTTTCAGGTCTCTTTTCCCGACGCCGAAATCGGTACGACCTATTCCTGCAACATCCAGATCGAAGACAAGAAATACGCCTTCATCTACGGTGAAAAGGCTTCGGGCGTAAGCTTCTCCGTCACCCGCGTGAAATGGAACCTCGTGACCGGGCCGAAAGGCGAGACCAAGGGCAAATGGCGCGACGACATTCTCAGTTCCGCCTACGGAATTCCCAACCGTTACGGCGAAGGCGAGGTGGAGATCTACGAACGCGACGACAACCCCGGCTACTACCGCATCAGCAACGTCTACTCGGCGGAGTATCTGGCTTCGCTGCTGAACATGTCTCCGTCCGAAGTGTCGGGCAACCGTTCGGACGTCATTACCTATATCGACGCGACGAATCCGGATAAGGTCTGGCTGCCCGAACAGTCTACGGGCGTGTTCCTCAACAGCGGCGACGGTATCGTCAGCTTTGCCTCGCAGGTGCCGGAAAACGGATTCAATGGCAGCGGGTACGGCACCAACGTGAACGGAGTCATTACATTCCCGGCCAAAAGCGTACTGCTGATGTTCGGCGACGACGGCTGGTATGTCGGCAACGCCGGCGGCATGCAGCGTCTGATGCTGCCGGGAGCAGAGGAGTACGACTACTCGCTCGCCCTGACCGACAGCGAACCGGCCGACGGCAAGGTCGAGATCGCAGCCAAACTGGGCGCCGACGTCGCCAAGGTGAAATACGCCTTCTTCGAAGGAGTCTTCGGCGACGCCATCGCCAAGGCGAATTCGGCGGGCATCGACGCGGGAACGGTCGAGTCGAAGGAGATCACGGCGGACGGAACCATCGTGGCCCAATTCGAAGAGACCGGCAAATACACCGTCGTTGCCAACATTTACGATGAGGCGGGCGAGCTTCAGGGCTACGAATTCCTGTCATTCGGCTACGTCAAGGCCGGCGACGACAAACCCGTCGTGCTGAGCGTCCGTACGGAGCTTACGTGGGAGTTCGAAGCGCAGGGACACACTCCCGAAAACTCTATCCGCTCCATTATATTCGGTGAAAATATCGAATCGGGCTACATGGGACTCTTCAAGAGTGCCGACCTGACCGGTAAAAGCAGCGAGGACCTGATTGAAATAGCCAAAACGTCCGGCAAGGCAATTACGGCTGAAGAAATTGACAAGATCAACGACACGGGTCTCTCGCTGCTTCATAAAGGCTTGAACGCCGGTACGGATTACGTGCTGCTGGTGTGGGCTTACAACGGCTATTACGGCAAACTGTACAGCGTGCAACAGACTACGGCAGGCAAACCGGATCCGCTGCAGATCCACTATACGTACGACGATGTCGAAAACGGCCTGACCAAGGCGGGCTACTGCGGAACGTGGGATTATTATGCGGTCGATGCCTATGACAAGACCGGCAACACCTCCCGTCAGTACTTCGGACAGGTAGTCGTCGAAGACGGAGGAACGACTTCCGGATATGCGGATTTCGACAACGTATTCAGCGACTACGTGAAGGTGTCCGGACTTACGGGTGCTCCTCAGGCGTTCAATGCCGGCGAATCGCAGTATATGGCGTGGAGCGGCGGCCTTCTCTACGTACTCGCTCCGCAGCTGATCGGCAACGTGACGCTTCAGGGAACGGATTACTTCGTGAACGTGGCTTATACGGCCGAGGGTGACGACGGAGTTTACAGCGGACGCGGCCTGCTTCTGGGCGCGCCGGTGGCCGACGGACTGGTGGCTTTCGTGCCGAATCCCCAGCTTCAGGCGTCGAACAATCTGACGTTCACGGGTATGTGGTTCGGAATCTATGCGGACTACGATCCTGCGACGAACAAATTCTCCGGCGGCGAAGGAGGCATCGTCTTCCATGAATGGCTGCTGCTCGCAGACCCGGATTTGTATCCGGCCGCCGATATGGCTTCCGTGGTAAAGGCGCTCTCCGTGCAGCCCGGCAATTACGTGGAACTCCGCGGGCCGGAGCTTGCGAAAGTAATTGTCGGCGAAAACAGAATGCCCGCCGACCGCGGCCGTGAGTGCGAAATCGTCGGCATGCCCGCTTTGGGCGCCGCCAAGGCCAAGGTGGAATTCCGTCAGGGAATCGCCGCCCGGAGTGCGGACTTCATCCGCAGGACCGGCGCGAAAATAACCGAATAAAAAACTGTCGTTCGGACAGTACGACTATCACCGGGGAGCCGGCCCGCGAGGCCGGTTCCCTTTTTAAATTCACCTACCATGACTGACAAGAAAATTTTACTGCTCGCGCTGCTGTTCCTTGCGGGCTGTGCCTCGGACCCGATGGAAGAGAGCGGCGGCAAGGAGGCGCCGGCGACCGCCATGCGCAAGATCGTCAATGCTCCCGCGAATGCCGCGCGGGGCGAACTGCTGATCTATTTCGACGGCGATGCCGTCGGGGACGTCGAACAGACCGCCGCTGCGGCGGCCATTACGCGTACGGCGGCGACGCGCTCCGGGATAGCGCCCGTGGACGACATCTTCACACAACTGGGCGTCGCTTCGCTGCGCCGCGTATTTCCCTGCAATCCGGTCGCCGAAGAGCGCACCCGCGCGGCGGGACTGCATAAATGGTATATCGTGACGTTCGACGAGGAAGTCGATCTGGACGCAGCGGCACGGCGGCTCGCCGCCGTTTCGGAGGTGAGCTTCGTGCAGTTCAACACCAAACTGCAGCTGGCTTCGGACAACAGGGCCTGTCCCTACAGGGGCGGTTCGGCGGCGACGCGCGCCGCCGCCGGAGGTTTCAACGACCCCGGCTACAAGGACCAGTGGCACTACAGCAACAACGGCGATAGGGTATTTGCCGAAACGACGCGCGCCGGAGCGGATATCAACGTGGAGGAGGCGTGGAAACTCGCCGCGGGCGATCCGTCGCTGACCGTGGCGATCGTCGATCAGGGCATCAAGTACTCGCATCCCGATCTGGCGGCCAACATGTGGATCAACAAGGCCGAGCAGAGCGGTACGACGGGCCGCGACGACGACGGCAACGGCTATGCCGACGACGTTTACGGCTACAACTTCGCGCTGGGCACGAGCCGGCTGACATGGGACGTCGAAGCTTATGACGACAAAGGCAAGAACGTCGGCGATTCGGGCCACGGCACCCACGTCGCTGGTACGGTGGCCGCCGTCAGCAACAACGGCGTCGGCGTGTCGGGCATCGCGGGAGGCACGGGCAGGAACGACGGCGTGAAACTCATGTCGTGCCAGATATTTTCGGGCGGTGAGGGCGGTTCGGCCGCCGTTTCCGCCGAAGCGATCAAATACGCCGCCGACAACGGGGCGTCGATTCTCCAGTGTTCGTGGGGCTACCCGGCCGGAGCGGTCACGACCGACAACGCCTACGCCAGCGGGGCGCGGATCGAAAAGCAGGCGATCGACTACTTCATCGCGACGAAAAACAACGCCGTTCTCGACGGCGGGCTTGTGATTTTCGCTGCGGGCAACGACGCCAAGGCCATGTCCGGTTATCCGGGCGCTTACCGCGATTACATTTCGGTCACCGCCTTCTCGCCCGACTATCTGCCGGCCTACTACACGAACTACGGTCCGGGCTGCAACGTTGCGGCTCCGGGCGGCGACGCCTATATCTCGCCTTCGGGAAGCAGCGCCGCGCAGGTGCTTTCGACGCTTCCGTCCGAGCTTTACCAGTCGGATTACGGCTATATGCAGGGTACCTCGATGGCCTGCCCGCACGTATCGGGCGTCGCCGCGCTGGGACTTTCCTACGCGCTGGCCAAAGGGAAGCAATATACGGTGGCCGAATTCAAATCGATGCTTCTGACTTCGGTGAACGACATCGACACCTACCTCGACGGCACCAAACAATCCCTGACCACCATGCAGCTGCGCAATTACCGCAAGCAGATGGGTACGGGAGCGATCGACGCCTACCAACTGCTCATGCAGATCGAGGGCACACCCTGCCTGAAAGCGAAAGTCGGCGTACAGCAGCAGCTTTCGCTCGACAAGTACTTCGGCAAGGCTTCGGCGAACCTGACCTATCTCGGCGTCGAGATCTCGCAGGCTGACAGGACCAAGCTCGGTATTTCGGCGGAGCCGACCTTCGTGTCCGGGAAACTGAGGCTGCACTGCACCAAGCCGGGCGTGGCCCGAATAACGGTCAGGGCGGTTGCCGGAGGCAGCGGTCTCGGCACGGGGACATCGATGGGCGGCATGGAGATCGCCAAGGAGTTCGCCGTCATCGCCCGCGCGGTACAGACCGAAAACGGAGGTTGGTTGTAATATAAACGCATGAAGATTATGAGAAAGACTATCTATATCGTACTGGCCGCACTGGGCTTGTGTCTGTTCGCCGGCTGCGGATCGTCGGACAAGGAGAAGGTGTCGCCGCTGGTAAAACAGCTTGCCGGCGAATGGCAGCTCAAAACGTGGAACGGCGAAGCTCCGCGGGATTTCGATGCCTATGTCTCCTTCGGCGCGGACCGTTCGTTCGAAATATACCAGCGGATCGAGCAGGTGGGCTACCAGAAGTATTCGGGAAAATACGAGATCAGAAACGGGATGCTCGGCGGCGTATACAGCGACGGCAAGCCGTTCGGCAGCACTTACGACATCGCTTTCGACGAGTCGGGCAATACGCTGACGCTGACCAGCGCCACGGGCATCGCCGAGACGGGCGTTTACGTGCGCGCCGCGATTCCCGACGGGGTCAAAAACGGAGCGGCCGTAATGAAGAGTTCCCGGACGGTTCCGATCCGGCTTTTATAGAACATCGCAGGCGGGATCGCTCCCCTCTGGCGCCATGTGCGGCATCGTTAGATGCCGCACATTTTTTATGCACTTTCCACCCGGTTTCCGGCTCCGGTTTCAGCCCGCAAGCATCCCGGAAAGGTTATACTCTGGTAACGTTCTTACCTGTTCGGTTATTTTCAATCAGTTGATCTTGAGTGAGTTGTTTGGTGTTTTCAGGTGGCCGTATAGTTGCAAAGGTGCCTGCGTTCGCGCCTTTTTCCGGCATCGAAAATCGAAAACGGTACTGAAGGTCAAACCATTGGGGATATCTGCAAACCCGAATAGAGGATGCTGGCTTTCTATTTTAAAATTAATTAAAATTAACGCTTATGGTAAAAAAAATCCTACTATCGTTAATT
>ENA-ORVG01002226-ORVG01002226.1-human-gut-metagenome-genome-assembly--contig:-NODE-2226-length-19356-cov-2.514274_pt1 | contig 19356 bp, 19 predicted proteins | sample MGYA00242091_ERZ509233 | MGnify/ENA primary metagenome ERZ509233 (study PRJEB26280, sample SAMEA2338840) | human gut metagenome | biome: human gut; feature: human-associated habitat; material: faeces... | reverse complement strand
CGCAGAGGGCAAGCCCATAGGCAGAATAGGAACTCGTAAAAAACCACAACAATTATAGCATATTTGACTTAATGATGCTATAAAAATCAGCTAATCGGAAGGAGTAAGGTATGTTAAAGCAGGAAATCCGAAGAGTGCTGCATTCTCCATTTTTTTATGTATCTATTATTATACTTGTTTTTGCAGATTTTCCCGTCATGCTGGATCAATTTGAAATGTCCAATGAATTGACTTACCTTGTGGATGTTGGTTGGGGAATGGGCTATGGAAGTGTACTGTATCCATTGCTGTGTGTACTGACGACAGCGGAGAGTTATCTGATGGAATATCGATCCGGGTATCGATATTCCTCTATGTCCAGAACAAGCAAGACGAGATATGCGGTTACGAAGATGGCAGTGGCAATCGGCACAGGAGCAGCCATTGCAGTGCTGTCCCGTCTGCTCTTTTTGGGACTGACGGCATTGATCGTTTATAAGATACATGGACAGGTACTGGTTGGAGGTGAAGATACAATAGAAGCAATGAGTCGTACATCCTTGCTGGTGATGCAGAGAAAATATGTGCAGTATCTGATGTTATATATTTTGGAAGACAGCCTTTATGCCTCGATATTACCGGGGATTGCATTGATTGTTTCGTTGTTTGTAAAAAATCGGTATGTGGTGATGTTGTCTTCTTACATTTATTGTGAGGGGATGGACATGATCTTTATCACACTACAATGGTATTATGGTTCTCCCCTTGTATTGATGAGCACTGGGCGGGCATCCCTCCTGCCATACAAAGGACTGCCATTCCGAGTGATCATGGTACTTTTGTATTGGGTGGTCGAGATGGGAGTGTTTGTATACGGTGTACGTAAACAGACAGAGTGAGAGGAGATAAAAAGATGCGTTATATTTGCAGAGACTATTTTCAAAGGACAGTCTGTAGTGGACGTTTTGTGTTGCTAGTACTGCTTGTATGGATCTCTTTGTGCAGTTTCTTTAGAGAGTTTGTGGAGCAGTTATCTGAAATGCATTGTCGGGTGGGAGCGTTGGAGATCTTTCCGGCATGGGCGTTTTGCGGTGGGGGAGTGAGTACCTATTTTATATTATTCATTTTTTTGATATTGGCATATCCGCAATGGGATGGAGCGGTGAACCGTCTGGCCAGGCAGGGCAGAAAAATGTGGCTGTTATCGCAGTACTGTTATGTCATTATGACATCGGTGATCTATTATTTGGTTGTTACCGTTGGTTTTATTATCGCTTTATTTCCAGTGGTGGATTGGAAAAACAGATGGAGCAGTTTTTACTGGAAAGCAAGTGATCCGAAGACAGGTTTTGATTTTGAAACAGGATTAAAATATAATCTTCCCTGTACATACAGCCGCAAGATTATGAAAATCGGTACACCGTTGAAGGTGTGGGGGTTGACTTTTTTACTGGTAGTCTTGGCATCTATCTTTTTAGGGATGTTAGTAGTAACATTTAATATTTGGTTCCGGCGTGGTACGGGAACAATTTTAGGTATTTTTGTGCTTGTTTTTTATTATATCATGGATTGGATTCCTTTATTTTTTGATAACGAATTTGCACAGTTTGATGGGTATAAGCAGATACAGAACATGTTATGGCGGTTGGAACCGTATCTGAGCCCCTTGTACCAGACGGATGTGTATGGGTTGACATTGCGCAAGGCTCGGCCGGTGATGGAACGGGTAGAGATTGCTGCAGTCTACTATATAGTACTGGCCGTTGTTGTATTGGTGATGGGACTGAGGATGGTGCGCAAGGTGGATCTGAGTAAAGATTAACTGTGCGATGATATAGATTGATAGAAAGGTATGGTGATTACTGTGAACAACATCATGGTAAAAGTAGAGGGACTTAGCAAAGAGTTTCGGGGAGAAATGATTCTGCAAGATGTAAATATAACATTGGAGAGGGGTAAGATCTATGGCCTTGTAGGAATGAATGGAAGTGGTAAGACGGTATTTATGAAGTGCCTTTGCGGTTTCTTGAAGCCGACAACCGGAAAAGTTACGGTGGATGGCAAAGAAGTCGGGAAGGAGATTGACTTTCCACAAGATTTGGGCCTAATGATCGAAACACCGGGATTTATACCGTATATGTCAGGCAAGAGTAATCTGAAAAATCTTGCGCTGATACGCAATCAGATCGGAAACTACGAAATTGAGGAGGCTTTGCGGTCTGTAGGTCTTGATCCGAATTTAAAGAAACATGTATCAAAGTATTCACTTGGTATGCGTCAGCGTCTTGGAATTGCACAGGCGATCATGGAGAAACCACGGCTGTTGATCTTGGATGAGCCATTTAATGGGCTGGATGTACAAGGGGTTAAAGATATCAGAGAATTGCTGATGTCACTGCAGAAGCAGGGAGTGACGATATTGCTGGCATCGCATTACGATGAGGATATTCGTACGTTGTGCGAAGAGGTATATCTTGTAAGAGAGCATCGCATACGAAAGAAGGAAGAGAGCGATGGAGCGGAAAAATAGGATAGATCATTATAAAATTCAGAGTGTGCTATGGTTTGGAATTTGTTTTTTGTTACAGATCCTCTTGCTTCTGATGCAGGAATTTCAGTACGATGGAGAACATTATCAGCCGTTATTGTATCTCTTTGGCAAGAAATATGGGAAGAATGCTTTTTATGCGACATCAGAAACCATGATGTTTCTGACGCAGTTGACATACTGTATCATGGTAATTCGCAGGATTGCAAAAAAAAGAGAAGAGAATGCATATATGATAATACCAAGGTATAAGAGCTTTCGAGCGTATTATGGAAGTGTATATCGAGAGTTGGTAGGGTACACTTTTTTGTATCAGACGGCAATTTTAACAGGGAGTATAGTGGGATATAGGCTTGTTTGGTACACTCATCATGTGCAGGCTTTTGACGAAAGACAGTTTTTGGGATCACAGGTATGTATGCTTATGGGAGAACTGTTTTTCGGAGCAGTTATGTCGATTTTTATTCTGCGTTGGAATGCACTTCGTGGAGCGATAGTGATCTATCCGGGCATTCCAATGATTTCATATTACCTGGGAAGTTCATTGCCGGTTAAATGGAGTAATTTGCTGCCGGGAAACTGGCTGATGGCAGCGCGAAGCAATTTAGTTTCAAAGGGTGGATATTCGATGGCGGCTGCGTTATTTGTGGAACTGCTGTTGTTCGTGATATGCAGTTGTCTATTGGTCAATATGCGGCCAGGATTGGAAAGAAAGTGATCGTTTTTTAAATTTTATCAAGGAAATCTCTTAATATTATTGCATAAGTGAAATGTTGACAGCCAAGATTTAAGAAACGGCTGTCAAGATGTTTCACATCTTCTTCAATGATTGCACACGTAATTTTCATGATTTTTTAATAAAGTAATTTCCAACCAAACATCAAATTTTTAGGTTACAACATAACTTAAGCAAGTTGATGAAGTCTTAAAATTAGCGAATGAAATTTGAGACGACATCATTTGTAGACTGGAGGTTACTATGAAAATTACAGCAAAACGAATCAAAAAGAGGTGGATTGCAGGGGGAATTGTGATCGTGGCAGCAGCCGTTGGAATCACACTTTTTGTGAAAGCGAAAGGAAGCAAAGACACCGTAAATGCGGGTTCTGGGCAGCAATCGACAGTTCAACTGTCAAAGCAGGATTTGGTAGAGTCTATCAGCGCAACCGGAACTTTTGAGAGCGCAACGAACAAGAGTGTAACGTCGACAGCAACCAATCTAACAGTTAAAAAAGTTCTTGTGGCAGTAGGAGATACAGTACAAAAGGGAGATTCTCTCGTTAAATTTGATCAAAGCGATCTGGAAGATGCTTATGCAGATGCAAAAGACAACTTATCCGACACGACAACCAGTGCGAATGCTGAGGTGACAAATGCAAAGAAACAGCTCAGTAACGCACAGACAACTTATTCAGACAGTAAGACATCAAGTGCAGCGGAAGTAAAGAAAACGAAGGCATCCCTGCAAACAATCAAAAAGACAATACGTTCGTTAAAAGATAAAATTAAGGCAGCAAAAGATGCTGCACGCAAAACAGCGTTACAACAGGAATTGTCACAGGCGCAGGAGCAGTTGACGCAGGCGCAGGAAAAATATGAACAGGCTGTCAGCAACCAGACCTCCGGTAATCGTCAAAATCAGTCTTCTGTGGATTCTGCCAAGACTGCAGTAGAACAGGCTGAGACAAATCGAACCAAGCAGATCAAAGAAGCACAGAAGCAGGTAAAGGAAGCAAAAGAGAATTTGGACAATTGTGCTGTTACAGCACCCGTATCCGGTACAGTAACCTCACTTTCTGTAGAGGAAGGCGATACGTATTCGGGAGGAACTTTATTACAGATTCAGGATACACAATCCTTTGTTATTACGACAAGTGTAGATGAATATGACATCAGCAATGTTAAGGCGGGGCAACGGGTAGTTATTTTGACGGATGCGACAGATAATGACGAACTGGAGGGTAAAGTGACATTTGTGGCACCATCTACAGATAGCAGTGGCAGTACGTCAACAGAAGCACAGGGTCAGTCATCAGGTACAACTGCCAGTTCTAGCGACGGATACGAGGTAAAAATCAAGGTAACATCAAGTGACGACCGTATTAAGCTTGGAATGACAGCTAAATGCAGTATTGTCAAAAAAGAAGCGTCGGATGTTTACGCAGTACCATACGATGCGGTACACAAGGAAAATGGAGAAAGTTATATTTTGGTCAAAGATGGGGATTCCACTTCAAAAGTGACCGTAACAACCGGAATGGAGACAGATTATTATATTGAAGTGCAGGGCGATGATCTGCAGGAAGGATTGCAAGTAGTTATTCCAACAGATAAAACAGATAAAACAGATTCCGCTTCGGATTCTAATAAGCAGAATAGCACCTTTGGTGGTTTCGGCGGAATGGGAGGCACACCTGACGGCAGTACAGGGAACAAAGGCGACCGTGGTGGCATGAATGGATCCAAGGGTGGATCCGGCGGAATGGGTGGACCGGGAGGCGGTCAGGCACCATCCAAATAGAATGGAGGATTAGCTATGGAGATAACAAAGAAAGCAAAGCAGCAGTTGACAGCAAGTCCAGCCATTATTGATCTGCAGGGAATCGTAAAACGTTTTTATATTGGTAAACCAAATGAACTTGAAATATTACATGGTATTGATCTTCAGGTACAGGAAGGACAGTTCGTATCTATTGTCGGAGAGTCCGGTTCCGGCAAATCGACATTAATGAATATTATTGGTGCTTTGGATCAGCCGACAGGTGGTCAATACCTGCTTGATGGCGAATGTGTTGGCAATTTGAAAGATAAACAGTTGTCTGAGATCCGCAACCAAAAGATTGGGTTTGTATTTCAAACGTATAATCTGATCCCGCGGACATCTGCACTTGCCAATGTAGAGCTGCCAATGCTTTATGCAGGGGTGACTCGCAAGGAACGGACAGAGCGTGCAAAGGAACTTTTGGAGCTGGTTGGTATGAAAGATCGTATGCATCATAAGCCGGATGAATTATCCGGTGGACAAAAGCAGCGAACCGCAATCGCGCGTGCTATGGCAAACAATCCGGCACTGATCTTGGCGGATGAGCCGACGGGAGCACTGGATTCGGCGACGGGTCATCATATCATGGATTTATTTCACAAATTACACCGCGAGCAGGGAAAAACGATCGTCCTGATCACACATTCCAGAGAATTGGCAGAAGAAACGGAGAGAATTATTACATTGCGTGATGGCGTAATTGTGGATGATACCGGAAAAACCAGAGCAGTCGGACATGCTGGAAAAGCTGTGGATGAGAACGGAAAGAGAGGTGGCGTATGCTGATCATAGAGAATATTCGGATGGCAGTGGGGTCACTTCGAGCTGGCAAAATGCGCGCACTTTTAACAATGCTTGGAATCATTATTGGTATTGGTTCTGTTATAGCAATCATGACAGTCAGCTCTTCATTGACGACATCCATTGCGGATTCTTTTCAGGAAATGGGAGCCAATAATATCACTGTTGGCGTAAAGCAGTCCAGTGAACAGGAGCAGGTTTCTGCGAATGGAATGCGATTTGGCACTTCTGGCAAAAGTGCGGATCTGGAAGAGGACGATCGTATTACGGATGAAATGATCGAAGGTTTGCAGAAGCAGTATTCCGATCAAATTGATGCGATTGCACTAAGTGAATCGGTTGGAAGTGGCACAGCAGAGCGGGAGAGTGAATCTGCGAACATCACTATTACAGGAATAAATGAGCAATATTTTGCCAGCAGTAAAATTACATTATTAGCTGGCCGCAAAATTAAGAAAAAAGATCTGACCGGTAAGAAAAAGGTGATCATGGTCACCGATAAAGTAGTGGAAAATCTGTTTGATGGAGATAATTCTGCAGCACTGGCACAGAGCATAAGCCTAAATCTTGATGGCAGTTATGAAAAATATTATATTGTCGGTGTGTATAAATATGAGAGTGGCAGCGATGTCAGTGAATCTTCGGATGAGGATGTGACAACGACGGCGTACATTCCACTAACGACGGCAAAGGAACAGACACATGCGGATGAAGGATATTCGCAATTTACAGTGGTTACATCGACCAAAGTGGATAGTGTATCTGCTTTTGCAGAGCAGATCGAACAGTATTTTAAGCCATATTATGCAGCAAATGAAGATTACGAAGTGTCGACTTCGACGATGGAATCAATGACGGAGTCGATGACAGAAATGGTGCAGACAGTATCGATCGCAATTGCATTTATTGCCGGAATTTCATTGTTAGTTGGAGGAATCGGCGTTATGAACATTATGCTCGTCTCGGTTACGGAGCGAACCCGTGAGATTGGGACACGGAAAGCACTTGGGGCGAAAAACAGTTCCATCCGATTACAATTTATCATTGAATCCGTACTTTTGTGTTTGATCGGCGGTATATTAGGAATTGTTGTAGGCTTGATCCTTGGTGCGATAGCGGCATCTATTCTGGGATATTCTGCAACGGCACCGGTAGCGGCAATGATCATATCTGTTGCTTTTTCGATGGTGATCGGCATTTTCTTCGGCTATTATCCGGCAGGGAAAGCAGCAAAGCTGGATCCGATCGAAGCACTGCGTTACGAATAAGAGAAGAGAAACGCTGCAGGGCACTGTATCATATCTTTATAAGCAAGATGAGAGGCCGGGGAATCTACTCCGGCCTCTTGCACTATGCTAATTGCCACATTGAGCCGATATAACCAATATAGTGAATCATCAGTTCAGATTTGTAGTGCTGATTAGATTGTAGATCAAGGAGGGAGTGCAATGAATCAAGTTAGTTTTGGAAACGGAGTTCCAACAAGGACACAGGTGGCAGTGCATTCTGTAGGTGCGCAGAGTACAGATGGTGAATCGTCAGAAGCAGTCGCAGCATCTGATACGATGACGCAGAGTGCTGCGGAGATGGGTTATGCACAAGATGCGGGACAGATGTCTGCTACGGCAAAGAGGACATCGACAGAGAAACAGGCGGCAAGTGTGGAAATTTCAGAAGAGGGATGGAATGCGATGGAAGATTATAATCAAAGTGCGATTGAGTATTCCATGCAATTGTTAGAACGCTTGAAAGAGAGCCGTCAAAACAGTAAGTCTACAAATACAAAAACAACAAAGCAGCCGGTTAATTATAGCTTTCGCAAAGTGTCAGCAGCGATTGCACGAGCCAAAAACGTGAATCAGGCGAGCAATGCGCTTACCTCTGCCAATTCTGCGCTATCCGCATTGCGACGCAAATCTGCTTCCGGTCAATATAATGACGACGAATTGCAGATTGCCATAAACCATGCCAAAAAGATGGTACGCGTTGCCCGCAAAAAAGTGCAGAATATACGGCGTGAATCGCAGATGGAAAGTGATGATAAAGGAACAGTGCATCGGAAGCAAAACGAAACCGGACAGAAGATAGTGCGACGTCGCAAACAGGCAGATGAAAAAGAAGATGCACTGCAGGAATTACAACTTCTGAAAAAGCAGATGAAAACGCGCAGGGAGCAGGAAAAATATTCACATCGAAGGCACGAGGGACAGAATTTAATGAGTGCCGACATGGAATATTTGCAGAAAATGATACGTTTATTGAAAAACGAAGGATTTGGAACGATTAATGCCACTTCTGATCTGATGTTTGCAGATGAGCAGACGGGAACGATAACGTACTCTACTACTGCAGCAGCGACAACGACAACGACAAGTACAGGGGAGGGTGCAGCATCTGCGACAGTGGAAGCACCGGTAAGCGCAGAATAGGGTGACCCACTATGAACAACAGACGTTTCAAATGGTAAGTGAATAAAATTAATGCTATATGTGAAAAAAATTAATTTTAAGTGTTGACAAATCGATTTTAAAGTGCTAATCTTTGTTTCAACAAAAACAAAATCGTTGAACAGAACAAGGTTTTTCGGATTCCTCGTATTGCAGAGAGCTGTCGGTTGGTGCGAGACAGTATACCGAACGGAAAGCTATCCTCTGCGAGATGTGCACTGAAATTTCTGGCTTAGTCAGATACGGTAAGTGTCACCGGGTTCTCCCGTTATAGAGAAGCTTATTGAAAATATGTGGTCGATTTATGGGACACATATCGTGATAAGAGTAAGAGGTCATTTTGATGTGACAAATGAAGTGGTACCGCGGAAGTATATAAGCTTTCGTCTTTGTGTAAAGATACATAGAGATCTTTATATGAAGACGAAAGCTTTTTTTTACTTTATGGGTCACATCGTCAAATCCATGTGAAAGCGTCATGGATCTGTAATACTTTGTTTTACGCTTTAGAAATGGAGGAAAGAAATGAATGGATTAGTTATTGTATTGATCAGCATTGTTGCCTTAGGCGCCGGTTATCTGCTGTACGGAAGATGGCTTGCGCGCAAATGGGGAATTGATGAGAATGCACAGACACCCGCTAAAAAGTTTGAGGATGGTCAGGACTTTGTCCCATCTTCAAAGTTTACTGTATTTTCGCATCAGTTTTCTTCGATCGCAGGTGCCGGCCCTGTAACGGGACCAATCTTAGCATCTGTATTCGGATGGGTTCCGGTGCTCTTGTGGCTGATCGTCGGCGGTCTCTTTTTCGGCGCAGTACAGGATTTCGGTGCTTTGTATGCATCTGTTAAGAATGAAGGTAAATCGATGGGCATGATCATCGAGAAATACATAGGTAAAGCAGGAAGAAAGTTATTCATGCTGTTTTGCTGGCTGTTTACTTTGCTAGTCATTGCCGCCTTTACGGATATGGTCGCTGGTACTTTCGTAGGAAAGGGAGCAGAAGGCCTTACAAAGGCATCTGCTTATGCACATTCTTCTGCAGCATCTATTTCAATGCTTTTCATCTTAGTGGCAGTTCTTTTTGGTCTGCTTCAGAAAAAAGTAGGAGATATGCCGGAGTGGTCAAGAGCAGTGGTAGCAATTGCAATGCTCGTAGCAATGTTTGCGATTGGTATGAAACTTCCAATGTATGCAACTAAATCCACTTGGATCTACATCATCATGGCATACTTGTTCTTAGCTTCCATCATGCCGATGTGGCTTTTGATGCAGCCTAGAGATTATATGACAACATTTATGCTGTTAGGTATGATCATTGGTGCTGTTGTTGGTGTTGTTGTAGCACATCCGGCAATGAAGTTAAATGCGTATAACGGCTTTGTTGTAGGACAGGGACCGGCAAAGAGCTATTTATTCCCAACTTTGTTTGTTACGATTGCCTGTGGAGCGGTATCCGGATTCCATAGCTTGGTATCCTCAGAAACATCTTCTAAGACAGTAAGTAATGAAAAAGATATGCCGATGATCGGTTATGGCGCCATGGTAGTAGAATCATTACTCGGTGTTGTTGCTTTGGTTGTCGTTGGTGCAGTAGCTGTTAATGGAACAAAACCAGAAGGTACACCATTTGCTATCTTCTCAGCAGGTGTTGCAGGATTCTTAGAAAAATTTGGTATTCCGGTACAGATCGCAACAGTATTTATGACAATGTGTGTATCTGCATTGGCATTGACTTCATTGGATTCCGTTGCTCGAATCGGTAGAATGTCTTTCCAAGAATTATTCTTAGGAGATACGACAGATCCGGAGAAAATGACACCGGTACAGCGTGTACTTACAAATAAATATTTTGCAACAGTAATTACATTGTTCTTTGGTTACTTATTAACACTTGGTGGATACAACAATGTATGGCCACTCTTTGGTTCAGCAAACCAGTTGCTTGCTGCCTTGGTATTGATCGCGCTTGCGGTATTCTTAAAAACAACAGGTCGTACCGGATGGACTTTGTATATCCCAATGTTTGCTATGTTAGCGGTAACATTTACTGCATTGGTTCAGAAGTTTATCGCATTAGTACAGAATGTATCTGCTGGTCAGGCTACATTCTTAGTAGATGGTTTGCAGTTGATCGTAGCGATCCTGTTGATGGTACTTGGTGTATTAGTAGCATTTAGCTGCTTGAAGAAGCTCTTCACTGCTAAGAAATCAGCAGAGGCGTAAGGAGTTAGCCAAGCGATTACTAGAGACTTTGGATTACGTGATAAACTTATAGGTTAATGAAAGAGAGTTTGTTATATGTCGCTGGAAAGACAATGTAACAAACTCTTTTTTAATTAATAGGAAACTGCTGTTGTGTAGCGTGACATCACCAAGAATTGCTTTAGCAATTCTTGCAAAGCAAAGCGTTGGCTTTGCTTTTTTTGAACTGATTGATCAAAATATAGTAAATAAAAACGAACAAATATTGTGAGATGTGTACAATTTCGACGTACAAAAATATGAAATGTACCAATAGTAATTTTTGATTGAAAATGATATAATGCCACATACGAAATGATAAACACAGCATATTTTAGGGAAGAGGAGATTACTATATGGCAATGAAAATACAGCATTGACATTAGACGATGACGCAGTTAAGATAATCTTAAGTACAAAGGGAACAATGGACGATGTGAGTCCCGAAATGAAACGGATTTTGGATTATATTGATGGAAAAGGTGCGTCGGACAAATTTACAGAGGAGTTGGAAGAAGCAGTGCGTTCGGCCCGCCAAAATGAGAGTTGGAGGTTGGGATATATGACGTTAGAATACGAATATCGGCAGCGTTATGAAGAGGGCTTGAAGGAAGGTGAAGAAACAGGAATAGCCAAAACCAATGAACGGTCTATTCGAAAGCTATACAAACGTGGAGAAAGCATAGCATCCATAGCAGAATTTGTAGAGTTGGATGAGGAAGCAGTGAAGCGGATTATTAAAGCAATGGGATTAGAGTAAGAAAGTAGGATGAAAAATTATTATGATTAACAAGTTGCACGCCGAAATGATTAAATTGTATGCAGGGGATCCGAAAAGAATACAGCATTTTTGCAAAGTTCACAGCTATGCAAAATTAATAGCAGAACTGGAGAATGTGGATGAGAAGACAAGGTTTATTCTTGAGACAGCAGCATTAACGCATGACATAGGCATTCATGTATGCGAACAAAAATATGGCGACTGCGGGGGTAAATTACAGGAACAGGAAGGTCCGGGACTGGCGCAACAATTGCTTGCCAAGTTGCGGTTCCCGGAGGATGTATCGACCAGAGTACAATATTTGATCGCACATCATCATACCTATGAGGATATGGATGGGATCGACTATCAGATTTTGGTTGAGGCAGATTTTTTGGTGAATATGTATGAAGATACATTATCACAGCAGGCAGTACAGCATGCGTATACAACGATTTTTAGAACAGAGACAGGGAAGATGATTTGTAGGGATACGTTTGCACTTACTTAAAATCGTACCTGAAGATCATGATTCGTCCTGCGGATGGATTACAGGGATAAATAACTGCTTGGGATATATGATGTTTTGAACATGCAGTATTTCAGGAAAAGGAGTAGTATGTGATGGATGAACGATTAAAAAAACAGCTTGCATTTGCATTGGAGATTGATAAGGAGAAGAATATTTTTCGGCAGACGCATCTTTCCGGACATGGAAGAAATGAAAATGATGCAGAGCATGCTTGGCATATGGCGATTATGGCGTATGTACTTCGGGAATATTCGAATGAAAAAATTGACGTTGCAAAGGTGATGTTAATGTGCTTGATCCATGATATTGTAGAGATCGATGCAGGGGATACTTATGCGTATGATGCAGAGAATCTGAGGACGCAGACAGCAAGAGAGAATGCTGCAAAGGAGCGGATCTTTTCGCTCTTACCGGATGAACAAAAGGAAGAACTGATCGCATTGTTTGATGAGTTTGAGGCGTTTGAAACGCCGGAATCGAAGTTCGCACATGCTATGGATAATTTACAGCCGTTAATGTTAAACAACAGTAATGGTGGTGCGGATTGGAAAGAACACGAGGTTACGGCGCAGCAGGTATATGGACGGCAGAGTAAGACGCGTCTTGGATCAGAACAATTGTTCGAAGTCGTAGATTCGATCATACAGCAAAACATTGCAAATGGTCAGATACGTGAGGATTGAGTCACATCTGGTCCAACTATTGCAAAATAAATCATCATGCTCCAAGGAGAAACCACTATTTTCGTACCAGATGCATAAAAATATCCATGACAATGGCTTATTTATCTGAGAAACAATTAACGAAATTCCTTATTTTAAGGAAAAAGACTTGACTATATAGAGAGGAAAGGTGTAAAGAATAGAATGATTATTTATGATGAGAAACAGCATATTTTCCAACTAAATACCAAGAGTACCAGTTACATGATCGGCATTACACCGGAAGGGTATTTAGGACATATTTATTATGGGGAGCGTTTACAGCACATTGACGGTGGGTATTTGCTGCGGACGGAGGAATATCCATATACACCAGAGCGCAACAAACGCGAAAAATGCGTATTTTTGGAAAGCTTTCCGATGGAACTGCCAACCGGCGGCATTGGGGATTTTCGGGAAAGCTGCTTGGATATTCGAGATGAATATGGATGCCTGGGAACGGAAATTCTTTACAAAGAGCATCGAATATATTCCGGCAAGACACCACTAGAGGGACTTCCGGCTTCTTTTGTTACTGCTTCACAGATGGATACGGAAGATGCCGGTACAGCAGTACAGACGTTAGAGATTATTTGTCAGGATCGAGTGCTTGGTGTAGAAGTTGTGCTATCGTATACAGCTTTTGAGAGGGAGGATGTGATCACTCGTTCTGTGCGGGTACACAATCGGGGAGAGCAGACGCTTACCATTGAAAAAATATATAGTGCCTGTCTGGATATGGAGTATGAGGAAGATTATGAGTTGCTGACTTTGCCGGGCGCATGGGCCAGAGAACGACGTATACAGCGCCGGAGAATTGGATATGGAAGACAGTCAGCGGCGTCGATCCGTGGGGAATCCGGGCATCAGGAGCATCCGTTTATTGCACTGGTCACACCGGGTACAACGCAGACCCGAGGAGATGTATATGCAATGCATTTTGTATATTCCGGCAATTTTTTGGGACAGGTGGAAGTGTCGCAGCATGACATGATACGTATGACAATGGGAATACACTCCTATGAATTTGGATGGAAGCTGACACCGGGACAGAGCTTTCAGGCACCGGAAGTAGTTCTCACCTACTCGTCGGAAGGCCTTGGCAAGATGACTCGTTCCCTTCATGATTTTTACCGTGAGCATTTGATTCGCAGCCGCTACAAAAATACGGAGCGTCCGATACTGATCAATAATTGGGAAGCAACGTATTTCGATTTTACAACGGAAAAGTTATTGGATATTGCGCAGACTGCGAAAGACTGTGGCATAGAGCTGTTTGTGATGGATGATGGCTGGTTTGGCAGACGTAACAATGATGAGTCTTCGTTGGGAGATTGGTATGTGAATGAAGCAAAACTTACCGGTGGTTTAAAACATTTGGTAGATAGCATTAATAAAATCGGCATGAAGTTTGGTATATGGTTTGAGCCGGAGATGATTTCTCCGGATTCGGATCTGTTTCGCACACATCCGGACTGGATGATCCAAATACCGGGACGTGAGCCGACTCTTAGCCGGGCACAGGGAGTGTTGGATCTATCGAATCCGGAAGTTGAGGAGTATGCTTATGAATCGGTGGCACGTATTTTGCGCAGTGCACCGATCATGTACGTAAAATGGGACATGAACCGCCAACTGTCGGATCTTGGAAGTGCATATTTGAGCAAAGAGCATGGGCGGGAATTACTTCATCGGTATGTGTTAGCAGTATACCGTATGCAGGAACGGCTGATCAAGGAATTTCCGGATCTGTTGTTGGAAAATTGTTCCGGAGGCGGTGGGAGATTTGATCCGGGAATGCTATATTACAGTCCGCAGATCTGGTGCTCTGATGACACAGATGCCGTGGAGCGTTTAGGTATTCAGGAGGGAACAGCGTTAATTTATCCATTATCCACGATAGGGGCGCATGTTAGCGTCTGCCCAAATCATACGGTAGGACGCAATACTCCGTTTGTGACTCGTGGACATGTCGCATTGGCGGGAACATTTGGTTATGAGCTTGATGTGACAAAGTTATCAGAGGAAGAGAAGGCGTTGATCCGTGAGCAGACAGAGATGTATCATACCTACCAATTATTGATCCGAAACGGGGATTACTATAGACTCGCATCGTATGCAGAAAATCACTACTATGATGCTTATATGGTTGTGTCAAAAGATCAGAAAGAGGCTTTAATGACATTTGTACAGGTGCTCGCGGAACCGAACCGCCGAAGCCGTAAGGTACATTTACAGGGACTGGATCCGGAAGCGGTTTATTATTGTGATGTGATGCAAAGGGAATATACCGGTGAAATATTAATGAAAGGCGGCCTGTTGATCGGTGATCTCTGGGGAGATGCCGTAAGCCGCCTGTACCATTTTGAGAAAAGATAGAAACAATATGTGATTCATAAATGAAACGCATAGCTCCTAAACAAGTGTGAATAAATAGTTTAGTGAATTATTGTACTGTGTCGAGTGCTTCCAACAGTGCGGTTGCAAGCTGGTCCGAGCAGGATGTGCTTTTGAAACCGCACGTGATGCCCTTGACTTTATCTACGACCTGTTCTACGGTCAGACCGTCAACCAAAGAGCTGATCGCCTTTAGGTTACCGTTACAGCCACCGACAAATTGTACGTTATGAACAATATCACCATCCAGATCAAATTCAATTTCACTGGAACAAGTTCCTTTTGTAGTATAAGAGTAATGCATAGTCATCAATCCTTTCTTTCTTATTAGTAATTAGTCTTTTTATCAAACTCGCCAAAGCGTTCACATAGCGACCAGTCATCTGCCGGGTATAGATACCGGCATCTGACTGATAGCTATGTGCAATTTTGCCTTCGCGCACATTAAACTTCAATCCGGGAAAAGACTTCCCCAAGTCCACATTGTAACAAAAGATCTGCATCTGCATCCATCGGGGTGGCAGATTTATTGATCAATACCAAATGGTTTCCATGGAAATAATGCAGTAGTCCGGCGGCCGGATATACAGCGAGAGAAGTGCCGCCGATGATCATGAGATCGGATTCACTGATCGCTTTGATAGCACCGGTTACTGTTGCATCATTTAATCCCTCTTCGTATAATACAACATCCGGCTTGATAATACCACCACATTCACAAGTCGGAATGCCTGTGCTTTCAGTAATACAGTGAATATCATAAAATGTATGGCATTTGGTGCAGTAATTGCGGTGCACGGATCCATGGAGTTCGTATACCGTTTTGCTGCCTGCTGCTTGATGAAGCCCATCAATATTTTGAGTCACAACAGCAGTAAGTTTGCCTTTTTGTTCCATTTCTGCCAATTTCAGATGAGTGATATTTGGCTTGGCGTCCAGACAGATCATCTTATCGCGGTAAAAGTCATAGAACGCTTTTGTATTTCGCATAAAAAACGTATGGCTGAGAATGGTTTCCGGTGGATAATCATATTTTTGATGATACAAACCATCTACACTGCGAAAATCCGGGATGCCGCTTTCAGTTGAGACTCCGGCACCGCCAAAAAACACAATATTATCGGATTCATCAATCCATTGCAGTAGTTGTTCTTGTTCTTTACTCATACTATAAACCTCCCTTTTGTAAATCCAATGACTTTTTTTATCTTAGCATATTAGGGGCGAAATGAAAAGGTTTTCGTATAAGAGGAGTAAATCCATTTGGACTGTTTTTTGATTTTACATCTCAGTCGGATTTGCAGTCTTTTTTTGCCTTTTTTTATCGTTGCTGCCGTATTTTTTTTGATTGTTTTCTTTTTCCATTTTCCCTTACCATATCGGTAGGAGATAATTGTCTGGTATTTTTTGCTCTTTTTTTTCCAGGTGACTTTGTATTTTTTCTTGCTTTTCTTTACCTTAACGCTATATGGTTTCTTCGGTTTTGACACAGACTTTTTAGCCGCCGGTGCAGGCGAATTAGAAACAGTCGGCGTACTTGTGGCAGCCGGTATGCTTGTGACTGTCGGCGTGCTTGTCGCAGCCGGTATGCTTGTGACTGTCGGTGTGCTTGTGGCAGGGATATCTTTGGCAAGCGTAACACAAAACAGGGTTCCACTGTCGTTGGAATAGTATAAACGCCCCTTGTCATCGGCTGTAATACTGGACAGGCAGTATTGTTTTGCCTGTGGAATATACAAAGTGTGAAGTGAGGCACTTGTTTTTCCTTCTGTATCTTTAAAAGCGTACAAACCACCCGGCAAAGCATTCATGGAGAAATAGACCGTTACTTCTCCGGTGGAAGAACCACGGGTTGAAACAAGAGGAGAAGATTTGACTTCAGCATTTTGAAATCCCTTTACCTGATAAATAGGTTTTAAAGTCAGGGCATCCATGACACAGACATAACCATATTGGTCTGCCATACATCCAACATATAAACGATTGTTATAAATAGTTGGTGTGCTGGTGCAGGTAATAAATTTGGCACCATTCATAATTTTACCGGAGGAAACCTTCGTAATCTTTTGATTCCCGCATTGAATCTGAAATAATGTACCGTCTTTTGCCACGGTATAAAGGGCATCAGTTTCTTTGTGATAGGTCAATCCGGCGCGGATGTTTGCCGTAGTCAGAACAGCGGTATCATATACAACCGGTTCCGTGAGACTGTGGCTTACTAAAATGCCGTTATCACCGGTGAAATAAAGTGCATCCTCATAGACAATGGCACCGCTCCAATAGTAACCGCCCGGATGGTCTTTATCTTCATAAGTCCAGACGGTTGAGCCATCTTTTGCATTCAGGCAGTAGAAGAGACCTGTGGTTGTACCATTTGACAAAACATTTGTCGTGCCGGCATAGAGATAGCCGTCCTGACAAAAGGTAGTCGAAAGAGACTGTCCGCCAAACGACTCGCTCTGCCATAGACTTGTCATTGAAGTGATGTCAGCAATTGAAACGCCTTTGCGGAAAAGTCCCTGCTGCATCGCTTCTTCTGCACAGCATTTTGCAGACGCTGTTCATTTTTTCTTTTAAAGTAGTTTGTCTGAGAACCTGTCCATTTGCATAAGACAGTTCATAAAGGATATTGGAATTTACGACATAGATGCCGTTTGTTCCCATAATCGGGATAGAGTTGTATGAGATTCCCTTTGTGGAAAATTTGTTTGTCCAAATAGCACCGCAGTCAGCGGTATCCTCCGGTGTTACAGAGGATACCACGTTGGCACCATCCATACCCTGTTCATTACGAAAAGTCGAAAATGCACTAAGGAAGATGGCAGCGGTGAGTATCAGACATAAAAATGTCTTTTTCTTCATCTTATTTCACCTTGAATTTTACCGGTTTTGTTGCTTTACTGAAAGTAGCTTTGTCAGATTTTACAACATAAGCGGTCAGTTTTACATAATACGTTCCCTTTGTTTTCTTAAAGGTGTATTTTGTTTTTTTCGTATCGGTTACTTTTTTGTATTTACCGTTCTTTTTCTTGGAAAGTGCGATGCGGTATCCTTTTGCGTTTGCTGCCTTTTTCCAGGAAACAGTTACGGATTTTTTCTTTTTCTTTGACTTTTTCACAACAACTTTTACCTTAGTAGGTGTTTTTGCAACTTTTTTAATACCCTTGTCATCCGATGCCGGAGTTGGTGTGGCAGTCGGAGTTTTTGTTGGAACCGGTTTGCCAAGAGAATCTCCTGCCGGAGTAGCTGTTGGTGTAACGATCGGAGCAGCTGTTGGTGTAACGGTCGGAGCAGCTGTTGGTGTAACGGTTGGAGCAGCTGTTGGTGTAACGGTTGGAGCAGCTGTTGGTGTGGTAACTGCAGCAAGCACTTTAACAATTCCGTATGGTCTGGAAATGTTGGAGTGTTTGCCGTCGCTGTCCAAACGGTAAGCGGAGAGTACATAAGTACCTGCTTTATCAAAGGAAAGAGTAGCAGTACCGTTTTCATCCGTTTGAACTAAAGAAACAGCATTTCCGGTGGTTGCTGTGCTGGCTTCGTTTTCATATTTTGCTGCTACAACAGTTGCGTTACTAATTGATTTAACAATCGGATTGTAATTCTCGTCGTAGCCTAAACCTTTCAGTGATACAGTAGTTTTGTTGGAAACTGTTGTGTTCAAGGTGCTGTTTTCAAAATAACTGTAATTTGTTTCTACGTTATTTGGCCATGTGCCGCCGCCCCAAAGTCCATAGATGGTGACTGCATCATTATTTTTTAGTGAATAGGATCCCATACCGACACCCGGGTCTGTATTATTTACAGCATATCCCCAGTTTACGCCGTCCAAAGCGTCAGAGGAAGCACTGCCATCAGAGTTGCCGTCAATACTAATACCGTTAACAAACAAACCGTACTGACTTGTACTTGCCATAATATAATTTTTCATTGTTTCTGTTGTGGCACCTTTTTTCTCGGTCAGATACTTAGCCAGCGCATGAAGCGGGGTAAGTGTTTTGGTACTGAGGCCGATTCCATAATCTTTTTTGTCTGCATCAGTCAGAGTAACTTCAACCGGTGTAACAAGTGTTTTATTATCCTGCTCAAGGCGAAGTGTTACTTTGACTGTATCCGCTGCTTTTGCTGCATAGCCATGAAAGACGCTTACCGTCATAACAAAGACTAAGAGAACAGATAAAAGTTTCTTTTTGTTTTTCATAGAAAAACCTTCTTTCTCGCGTATCGCGTATTTTTGTTCTGGTATTGCGATAACATAAGAAAAGTCCTGTATTCCCGAAAAAAGGGCATACAAGGACCTGTGATGACTAGAATGAATAGTCAAAACATTTCCTCTCCCTCCGAAAGGTCACATTTCACACCATAAGGCAGGTCTTCCGACTTAAGGTTCATCTGCAAGGTTTAACCA